>Ga0213831_1001013_pt1 | contig 10931 bp, 5 predicted proteins | sample SWATP12_FD_163421 | JGI IMG/M metagenome (GOLD analysis project Ga0213831, IMG submission 163421) | Coastal seawater microbial communities from Marineland, Florida, United States - SWA TP1 #2 | ecosystem: Environmental > Aquatic > Marine > Coastal | place: USA: Florida | collected 2016-08-06
TATCGCAAGGCCAAGGCCGGTTCCCCCATACTCTCTGGAAATGGATGCATCAGCCTGAACAAAGGCTTTGAAAAGTTTTGATTTTACTTGCTCACTGATACCCATACCGGTATCGGAAACACTGAATACTAATTGATTTTCACGCTTTTCAACCGTCAGTATCACGTGGCCGTTGGCGGTAAATTTTATAGCATTACTTAAAAGGTTGAGCAGTACTTGGTATATCTTTTCGCTGTCGCCGCGGCATTGCAAATTAGTATCGCACCGAATATCGAAAAGCAATTGAAGCTGCTTTTGTTGCGCCTTTACTTGAAAGACTTGAGCGAGTTTATCGATGATTTTTGTTAAGCTGAAGGGCTCATCAACTATTTCTATTTTATCTGCTTCCACTTTAGAAAAATCGAGAATGCTATTCATCAGGTCTAACAATGCTGTAGAGCTGCGCTGCACTTTTTCTAAATATTGCTGACGCTGTTCATTGTTGTTGGATTCTAGGGCAAGGTGGGTGAGGCCGATAATGGCGTTCATAGGCGTTCTTATTTCATGGCTCATTGTGGCAAGGAAGTCGCTTTTTGCCTTGTTAGCACTTTGGGCTTCGTCGTACGCTTTTTGGAGTTTTTGCTCAATGGCTTTTTGGCCGCTTATGTCGTTGAATACGCCCACATGTCCATCGGGTTTTCCTTCTTTATCGAGCAGAGGAACTGCAACAATAGATATGGGAAAAAGGCGGCCCCGTTTATCGGTAAAAAAGTCTTTATAAGACGTATAAGACTGACCGCTTCGGATAGTGAGGTTAACTGGACATTGCTCTCTAGGAAGGAGGGTTCCATCCCCTTTTTGATAATGGACCGTGTCGTGAAAACGTCGGCCTTGTAATTCGTCAAGCGACCAACCTAATAATCGCGAGGCAGCGGGATTGAGAAACTGTGTTGTACCTTCACCGTTTACGGCATACACACCCTCGCCGATGCTATCAGTGATACTTCGATAGAACGCGCGCCCTTCGGAAAGTCTCGTCTCTAATCGCTTTTGTTCTGATATATCGGTGGCAATAGCAATAAGGTGGTCTACCCGCGGCGGCGACTTAAAGACGGGAACCAGAGTGGCAAATACGTACCAAGGCTCGCCCAACTTAGTCAGACTATGTACTTCGCCTTGCCAGGTTTGGCCTTGAGATAGCGAAACAAAAATATCTGATTTTTCCTGCTCGGACATATTGGTAATATCGAATGCGGAGATATTTTCCCCAATTATCTCGTCAATTGAAAAACCAGATAGTTGGCTGCACTTGTCATTAGCGCTTAGAATTTTACCGTTTACGTCCATTGTCGCAACAATGCCGTGTTTATCCATGGCCTGCCGCTGTAAAAGCTGCGCGCTCATGTGAACTCTCCTACAACAATGTTGAATTGCAGGACAGAACTACGGCTAGTTTTGACAGACAATGTCATAAATTGCATATGTGCAACAAAAGTGAATGGGGTATAGATAAGTTATAGTCTGTACCGCGCTTATTTCCAATGAAATCAGATTATCCTTTGGTAGCAATAACCTGATTTTTCAATGGAAAACGCGTAAAACTAGGTATTAAGCGCCGCGCTGAATGTGCGGCGCAAGTGGGGGAGTCATTAAGCCGAACGAAGCTCTCTACGTAGAATTTTTCCGACGGTAGATTTTGGTAGCTCGTCAAGTATCGTGATCGACTTAGGGATCTTGTAATTTGTGAGGTGCTGTTTACAAAAATCAATGACGTCTTGTGCGATACATCGCTTGAAACAGTAATAAATGCACACACTCGCTCACCGGTCTTTTCATCGGGTTTACCCACAATTGCAGCTTCCATCACGCTAGGATGAGTTGTAAGTACATCTTCAATCTCGTTTGGATAGACATTAAAGCCAGAGACAATAATCATATCTTTTAAACGATCTACAATTTTAATTGCCCCAGATTCGGTGCGAATGCCAATGTCCCCGGTTTTAAAGAAGCCATCTTGGGTCATGACTTTGGCAGTTTCGTCGTCTCGGTTCCAATAACCCAGCATAACCTGAGGTCCGCGAACTGCAATTTGCCCCGACTCACCATCGGCCACTGGCTTATCATGGCTATCCAGTAACGCAACTTCAGTGCCTTCTAGTTCGTGCCCCACCGTGCCAATCTCTTCTTTACCAGGAATGTTAAAAGATACAACTGGCGCAGTTTCTGATAGCCCATAGCCCTCGGTGATGGTGTTCCCGGTTACGTCTCGCCAAATGGATACTGCGGCTTGAGTAAGTGCGGTGCCGCCAGACATTGTGAGGTGTAATTTAGAAAAGTCTAACTTTGCAAATTCAGGGTGTCTCCCAAGACCAACAAACAAGGTGTTGATCCCCATGAATGCTGAAATTTTATGGGGCTTGAGTGTTTGAATGAAACCATCGATATCCCGCGGATTGGGTATAAGAATTATCTGAGTACCTTTGGCAAAGAGCGCCATCATTCCAACCGTAAATGCATAAATATGATAAAGCGGTAATGGGCATACCAATACTTCTTCACCATCTTTGAAGCCCTCACCAATACGGTCGAGCATTTGGATGCAGTTAGCTAAAACGTTTTTATTACTTAAGGCTGCGCCCTTCGATACCCCTGTAGTACCACCAGTGTATTGCAACATGGCAAGTTCATCTAGAGCAATAGAAGGACGTTCAAATGCAGGCAGTGTATTGCCTAGCTCCACTGCTTGTGTGAATGAAACCGTACCATCGAGATTTGGTGCAGTGTTAGGGTCTAAAAGCTCTGTTGCCGATGTGGTGATAACGGTTTCGACACTAGTATCATCTTTTATGCTAGAGAATTTGGGGAGCAAATCACCCAGAATAACCAGAGCTTTCGCGCCACTATCAGTGAACTGGTGCTTCATCTCGCGTTCGGTATAAAGCGGGTTTGTATTTACTACAACAAGGCCTGCGCGTAAGGCAGCATAAACAACAATAGGGTTTTGAATTAAATTAGGAAGTTGTATGGCGACTTTGGTACCAGGAGACAATTTAGCTTCGTGAACAAAGTAGCGGGCTAACGCTGATGACTTACGGTCTATCTCGGCAAATGTAAGTGTTTGTCCAAGCGCCGTATACGCTGGCCTGTCGGCAAATTTTTGCAAAACGCTTTCAATATAATCGGCTAAGCAGGTCACGTTATCAGGGTAAGTTATCATGTTGCTTGTTCCTAGTAGGGCAAAGTAAGTAGGGTGTTTATGCCTTACAGTAGCAAACTTAACTTTTCATTTACATCAGGGTTGGGTTATTTAGTATTATAATTTTTAGTTATCAATTGTTTGTAGAACTATTACTTAAGTAACTATATAGCCCACCAGCACAGATGCCTGCCATGCATTGTGCGGCAAGTCCTAAGGTAGTGCGAGCGCCTGCAATTAGGGTCACATTCAATATGGGCTGCATGGCAATGAGCATTAATAAGAACGACAGGCCTCCCGCTATTGTGAAAAGAATAAATCGGGTACGGTTGGAAGAGCCACTAGCATTTTGATTAAGACGCCTAACAATGAAATGTGTCGCCAAGAACGCCAACAATAAGGTAACGGCAATAATCACGCCGTAAGTAGGCAAAAGGCCTAGTGCATCTTGCCATATCATGAAAAACCAATCGCTTGGATTCATATCAACGTCAATTCGAATGAGTCCGATTAAAACGGCACACGAGTGAAACGTACTTGCTAGTAGAAAGCCGACGGCCCATGATGGTAAAAAATGGAAAATAGTGCGTCGTATTAGGTTGTTCATTTTTGTAGTCCAAGATTTGTCGCACAGTGCATTAGAACAAAACTCAACAGGCCTCAAATGGTTTGAGCGTGGCAATTGGGTATACCATAGTATGTTAAGTAAAAGAGGACAATCACAATGAAGTCATGGCGTACGATGATCAGTTTACTGGCTTTTTCTTTATTGGGAGCTGCTTTGGCTCCTGCTTTTGCCGTAACTACTGCCTCTGAACTCACTCAAAAGCACGCATCTAATACTGAGCAACGTGAAGCAGGTAGCTCAAATCTAACGGCCTATGAAAATTTTGACCAGCATGTCATGACAGAAGATATCGCTACCTCACTGGCGTTTCCCAAGGCCTTAACGACGGTTATCGATAAGGCTCAGGCAAGCACCCATATATTGATAGTAACGCGAGATGGTGAGCTGGTAATTATTGACAATAAGGGGGAAAGTGCGCGGTTTTCTTTAATGCTCGATGACTTGTACACCAAAGGGCAAGGAGGCGTACTCGATCTTCTTATACCCTCGCAATTCCCTGAAGACAGAACCGTGTTGCTGAGTTATTCCAAGGGGAACGATAGTGCAAACCGTCTTGCCATAGTAAAAGGACAGCTTTTCCTTACTTCTGGCATTACTAACATTCAGCCAGTGTTAGCACTGGCACAAGCCAAAGACACGCCTGTGCACTACGGTGGGAAACTGCTTCAACTAGAGGGCAGTGCTTTACACACAAAACAGGGCTTTTTGGTTACGACAGGAGATGGCTTTGATTATCGCGAGCAAGCGCAAGTTATCAGTTCACAACTAGGAAAAGTGCTAGGGTTCACAATAGACGGCAAGCCGTTGGCCAACCCTCCTTTTCCTGATAACCCCTTTATTTTTAGTATTGGACACCGCAATCCCCAAGGACTTGTAGAGGGGAGTGATGGCAACCTATTTTTGCATGAGCACGGCCCAGATGGCGGTGATGAAGTAAACCTTTTACAACAAGGCGCAAATTATGGTTGGCCAGTTGTTACACTAGGCAAAGACTATTCCGGCGCTAGAATTTCGCCTTTTTCGACCTATCCGGGTATGACTGGCCCCATTGTAGACTGGACACCTTCTATAGCGCCATCCTCCATGATCTACTATTCCCATGGGCGTTTCCCGATGCTAGCTAATACGTTACTTGTTACCAGTTTGAAAGCCAAAGCTTTGTATGCAGTTAGAGCCGTATCGAACGAATATATCTCTACAAAAATTTTTGAGGGACCTGGGGAACGGCTGCGGGATATTGCGCTTGATCATCAAGGTAACCTGCTTCTTTTGACCGATGGTGAAAATGGAAGAGTGATCAAGGTATCGCCAAGAGAAAATTAGCCACAGAAAACATTAATAAATGAAATTTTGTTTCAAAATTGATGGTAATTTGTACTGGTATCACCATAAATAAAATGAATGTCTGTCATAAGTGCAACACTATTATTTATCTTTATTGGTCAAACCATTCAAGCTAAATATTGTCATTGATTTCAAATGATTTAATTCTAACTGTCTGAAATAGTTGGTTTAATTTTGCTTTTAATTAAAATGCGTTTTTCTAGCAAAAAATTACGTGCTTTAACACAACGACCGTTTAGGCGGGTGAATACCTAACTGTTTACTTTCAGTCATTACGTAACCGCTAAAAATCGGTTAAAATATCCCTCATTTTTATATGCGTATAGCTAAGACCGACTTAACACTACGCCCAAGTAAAACTAAGACCGAGAGAACTATATGAGTTTGTATTCAGAATATCTGGCAGAGATCGAAACCCGTAAAACGGAACTAGGTCTTAACCCTAAGCCAATCGACAGTGCAGATCTGCTGTCTGAAATTATTGCTCAAATTAAAGATACAACAAACGAGCATCGCGAAGACTCTCTAAAATTCTTTATCTATAACACGCTTCCAGGTACTACACCTGCGGCGGGTGTTAAAGCACAATTCCTAAAAGAAATTGTACTTGGCGAAGAAAAAGTAGAAGAAATTACCCCTGAGTTTGCGCTTGAACTACTTTCACACATGAAAGGTGGTCCGTCTGTAGAAGTACTACTAGACCTAGCACTTTCTGATGACGAAGCGGTTGCTAAGCCTGCGGCAGAAGTATTGAAGACTCAAGTTTATCTATACGAAGCTGACACTGAGCGTCTTGAAAATGCATTCAAAGCTGGCAATGCTATTGCTAAAGACGTACTAGAAAGCTACGCAAAAGCTGAATTCTTTACCAAGCTTCCTGATGTTCCAGAGAAAATTGAAGTTGTGACTTACATCGCCGCTGAAGGTGATATCTCAACTGACCTTCTTTCTCCAGGTAACCAAGCGCACTCACGTGCCGACCGTGAACTTCATGGCCAGTGCATGATCTCTCCTGAAGCGCAGCAAGAAATTGTTGAACTTGGTAAGAAGCACCCGAATGCTAAAGTGATGCTTATCGCTGAAAAAGGCACAATGGGTGTAGGTTCATCTCGTATGTCTGGTGTGAACAACGTTGCACTATGGGCAGGTGAGCCAACAAGCCCTTACATTCCATTTGTAAACAAAGCGCCAATTGTTGCTGGTACTAACGGTATTGCGCCAATCTTCCTTACTACTGTTGACGTAACCGGTGGTATTGGTCTTGACCTTAAGAACTGGGTTAAGAAAACTGATGAAAACGGTGAAATCGTTCGCGATGCAAACGGTGACCCAGTACTTGAAGAAGCTTACTCAGTAGCAACTGGTACTGTACTAACTATCGATACTAAGGCGAAGAAGCTTTACAACGGTTCAGAAGAACTTGCTGACGTATCTGCATCATTTACTCCTCAAAAAATGGAGTTCATGAAAGCCGGTGGTTCTTACGCAGTTGTATTCGGTAAGCAGCTACAGTCTTTCGCAGCACGTACTCTAGGTACAAAAGCGCCAGCCGTATACGCAGCGTCGAAAGAAGTGTCTCACGAAGGCCAAGGCCTAACAGCGGTTGAAAAAATCTTTAACCGTAATGCAGTTGGCGTAAATTCAGATGCTCCGCTTCATGCTGGTTCTGACGTACGCGTTAAAGTAAACATTGTAGGTTCGCAGGATACGACTGGCCCAATGACGTGCCAAGAGCTTGAGTCAATGGCCGCTTCAACGATTTCTCCTGTTGTAGATGGTGCTTACCAGTCTGGTTGTCACACGGCATCAGTATGGGACAAGAAAGCACAAGCTAACATCCCTAAACTTATGTCGTTCATGAACAACTTTGGTGTAATCACTGCACGTGATCCTAAAGGCGTTTACCATGCAATGACTGACGTTATTCACAAAGTGCTTAACGACATTACAGTAGACGATCGTGCCATTATCATCGGTGGTGACTCGCACACGCGTATGTCTAAAGGTGTAGCATTCGGTGCCGACTCAGGTACGGTAGCACTAGCACTTGCAACGGGTGAAGCGGCAATGCCAATCCCTGAGTCTGTGAAAGTTACTTTTAAAGGTAGCATGAAAGAGCACATGGACTTCCGTGACGTGGTTCACGCGACTCAAGCGCAAATGCTTAAGCAATTCTCTGGCGAGAACGTGTTCCAAGGTCGTGTAATTGAAGTTCAAATCGGTACTCTATTGGCTGACCAAGCATTCACATTCACTGACTGGTCTGCAGAAATGAAGGCGAAAGCATCAATCTGTATCTCAAATGACGAGACAATGATTGCGTCGCTTGAACTTGCTAAGAGCCGTATCCAAATCATGATCGACAAGGGCATGGACAACGAAGCGAACATGCTTCAAGGCCTAATTGACCTAGCTGATAAGCGTATTGCTGAAATCAAGTCTGGTGAAGAGCCAGCGCTTGCGCCAGATGACAACGCTAAGTACTACGCAGAAGTGGTTATCGATCTAGATCAAATCGACGAGCCAATGATTGCTGACCCAGACGTAAACAACGAAGACGTATCTAAGCGTTATACCCACGACGTTATCCGTCCAGTTTCTTACTATGATGGTAAGCCAGTAGACCTAGGTTTCGTTGGTTCTTGTATGGTGCACAAAGGCGACATGCAAATCATCGCGCAAATGCTGCGTAACCTAGAAAAGCTTAACGGTTCTGTTGAATTCAAAGCACCACTAGTTGTAGCTCCACCTACATATAACATCGTTGACGAGCTAAAAGCGGAAGGCGATTGGGACGTTCTAGCGAAATATGCAGGCTTCCAGTTCGATGATGCTAAGCCTAAAGAAGCGGCGCGTACTAAGTACGACAACATTCTTTACCTAGAGCGTCCTGGATGTAACCTATGTATGGGTAACCAAGAAAAGGCTGAGCCTGGCGATACAGTTATCGCGACATCTACACGTCTTTTCCAAGGTCGTGTTGTAGCTGACTCTGCTGAGAAGAAAGGTGAATCACTACTAGGCTCTACGCCGCTAGTAGTACTTTCAACGGTTCTTGGTCGTTTCCCAACGACAGAAGAGTACAAGCAAGCAGTTGCAGGCATTGACCTAACTAAGTTTGCTCCACCTTCTGAAGACTTGGCAGTTAAGCCTAAGTTCGAAGCAGATGTAGCCGTTAAGCGCGTATAAGTACTTAACGCTTTCAAACGCATTTAAAAGCCCCAACCTCGGTTGGGGCTTTTTTGTACCCGAAATAATGGGGTCAGAGTACATTAATAGGGTAATAAACCCATCGGTAGCCAACTTGAATAATGGGGTCAGAGTACATTAGTACGGTTGTAGAGCTAGCGGTAAACAGCTAGAAAAGTACTCTGACCCCATTATTTTTATGCAGAGTTGTTGTTTGGTACTTATACTGAGTTATTAGTCATTTAATAATACTTAGAAACCCTAATGCCAAAGCAGTACTCTACAAAGCCTGAATCATTTGGCGAAGTTACATCGGCCTTGCAAAAAGCTGGCTTCAAAATTCTGCTGGTTTTTTCTTTACTCATCTTAGCGGTAATCGTCATAGCACAACCCCAAAATGTGTATGTGGCAGTATTTTTCGGCCTGTCTTGGTGTGCAATTTCGGTAGCGGGAATTATCTTTTCTAACTACAAAGAACCTTTAGCGAAATTGTGGGCAATACTCACCATTCCCGTCGCGCCTTACCTTGTAATAAGCAATGGGCTCATGCCCGCAACCTTAGTTCCAATTGCTACTATTTTTCCCATTTTACTGCTTTCTAATGGTTGGCGAATAAGTGCAATGGTAGTACTCGCATGCTGTACTTTTCTTGTGCCGTTTTACGAAGGGGATTATGACAAGGGCCTTTGGCTAAGGCTTTGTGTGACCAACCTTATTGTGTCCCTTCTTATCTATGCTCTAGCGAGCCAATTAGAGAAAGCCCTTGTTGAGAGTAAAAACAAAACTCTTGAGCTAAACAGGGCGCTTGCAAGCGAAAAGCAAGCGTCGGCTGCACAATCACGATTCCTCGCCACTATGTCACACGAGATTCGCACGCCATTAAACGGTATTTTGGGATTGACCGATGTAGTGCTTTCTCATGATATTTCGGAAAGTGCACGGCCTAACCTCGAGAAGATTCAGCGTTCAGGACTCTCGCTAAACCGCATTTTGAACGACATATTAGATCTCTCCAAATTGAATGCGGGAAAACTTGCGCTGGAGATCATTCCCTTTGACCTAAAAAGTACTGCCAAAGATTGCGTGGCGTTTTATACACAATTGGCGCAGAACAAAGGTATCTCACTGAGAATAGAAGTAGATAAAACATTAAATACTTGTGTTGTAGGGGACGCAACGCGCCTTTCTCAAGTGTTAAACAACTTAGTGAGCAACGCGATAAAGTTTACGCATCAGGGCAGTGTTACTTTAGGGCTATCGAAAGGTGAAGCGTCAAAGACCCATCAATTTGTCAGATTTTCAGTTAAGGATACGGGGGACGGGATTGATGCTTCTGAACAAGAGCGCGTATTTTATGCCTTTACCCAAGCCAACAGCAGCATTAATCGAATGCACGGGGGAACGGGACTTGGTTTACAGATAGTAAAAAGCTTGGTTGAAGCTATGGGCGGCACGGTTTATCTGAAAAGCGTGGTAGGTCAGGGGAGTGAATTTTATTTCGAGCTACCGTTTGAAATTGCAGATAGTGTAATTGGCGCTAAAGAACAGGAAAGCACACCGTTGTTCTCAAACCTTACTGTTTTGGTGGCAGAAGATAACGACATTAACCAGGTCGTAGCAAAATCATTGTTAGAAGACACAGGATTGAAAGTTACGCTTGCTAATAACGGTAAAGAAGCTGTAGAGATTGCACTTAAGCAGCATTTCGACCTTATATTGATGGACTTACACATGCCTGAAATGAACGGCTCTGAAGCCGCTTTAGCGTTGCGAAAAGCTAACATCACTATTCCTATTATCGCGTTCACTGCTGCGGTGGTTGCCGAAGAAATAGATAAAGCGTTAGCATCCGGGATGAATGGATATCTCACAAAACCAGTCAATAAAACGGAACTACACGCTGTGCTAACTAAATATTTGGGCAGAGAAATGTCTACAGAAAGTTCCTGTATTGCTAAAGGTGAATATACAGAGTAATGTGGCCATGAAAGTGTCACTAATCCGAATAAACCCCTGTTATACAATAGATAAAAATAAAAGTTCGCTTGGCCCAATCAAGTAAATAGTATTACTGCGAAAAGCAAAGCGTCTTATAAAAGGATTTAAGTTTGAAGTCACAAATACATATTATAATTGCCCTGCTATTTCTTGCTTTCACAAGCCTTCCGGCTGACAGCGAAACAGGCAGCGACAGCCAGCGTTACGAATTGAAGAAAGAGAAACTCCAATCTAAAGTGCTAAACGAGCAACGAGAAGTGGTTGTTCAGCTTCCAAAAGGCTACGCCGAAAACCCCGACAAGAAATACCCCGTTATTTATCGTCTAGATGGTGCGGGAAATCTTACTATGATGAATGCAGTGCTAGAATCGCTGCAATCTCAGAATGCTGCACCGGAAGTCATTATAGTCGCCATTGAAAATACCGACCGACTTCGCGATCTATATCCCACAGCAAATGAAGATCCAAATGGGCCTGTAGGCTATGGCGGTGGCGGTGCAAACTTTCTTTCCTTTATAACCACTGAGCTTATGCCGATGGTAGAGAAGAAATATCGCGTGCATGACTTTCGAGTGATAGAGGGTGCATCAGCCGGAG
>Ga0213831_1001015_pt1 | contig 10866 bp, 11 predicted proteins | sample SWATP12_FD_163421 | JGI IMG/M metagenome (GOLD analysis project Ga0213831, IMG submission 163421) | Coastal seawater microbial communities from Marineland, Florida, United States - SWA TP1 #2 | ecosystem: Environmental > Aquatic > Marine > Coastal | place: USA: Florida | collected 2016-08-06
GGTGTATCCGCCGCCCATACAAGTTGGGTAATGGACCAAATACTTAGACAACAATAACTCTATATCAAGTGGATAGTTGGCGAGATATGCAATCGGATATGCACGATTTCCGATTGTATTCGAGATCGCTCATCCAGATTTAGCTGAACTTGCGACGAGTAAAAGCAAGCCCGGCAATCGACTGAGAGGCAAACAACAAGGTCGCCAATAACCCCAACGTCTTTAACATCTACTTTCCCCCTAAATTTGATCTGTGGTGTGTCACTTTCGTGTTGCCAATATAAAGACAGAATGTGAGGATAGTGTGTGTAAATGAGGGGAAGGGACAGTGCAGCGAGTCAATATAGTTGGAACCAGTGGCAGCGGGAAGACCACATTTGCTAAAAAACTCGCTACGCAGCTTAATTGCGCCTGCATCGAAATGGATGCGCTGTTTTGGAAGCCCAATTGGCAAGAATCCAAAGATGAGGAATTTTTTTCCCTGCTTGAACAACACCTTGAACAAGAAAAATGGGTACTCGATGGCAATTACCACCGCTCTCGTGCTCTCAAATGGCGCAACGTTGATACTATCATTTGGCTCGACTTTTCATTTACTCGTACGCTTTTCCAAGCATGCAGGCGCGCGTTGACTCGCTCTCTCAACAAGACCGAACTGTGGGGCAAAACCGGTAATGTAGAGAGTTTTCGGCGTTCCTTTTTTAGCAAAGAATCGGTTTTGCTTTGGACGATTAAAACGCACGCCAGTAATCACCACCGCTATCAAACCCTTATGTCCGCCAGCGAATATCGACATATTCACTTTGTCCGACTCACCTCTCCGAAAATGGCGGACAAATGGCTGCAGCACCTCGACACAGGCAGTACTTTCCCCCCTTAAAACCGATCAGTGTCCGCCCCTCAAATATCGGACACTTGCGGACACGACCACGTGTCCGTCCGGACACTTCACCACAAAATAAAAGACGATAAATTTAATTTAAACAAACACTTAAGGTTGTTTTATTTATGGCATTAGTTCTGCAATAACTGACTATCACGCCAACTGATTAGGATGTAATTATGATTTCAGGCACGCAAGGTCAGGACGAGACAATCAAGGTCGGTAAAAAGCCACTGCCGTTCAAATGGGCTGCGGCAGCAATAGTGCTGGTTGCATTAGGGTATTTCGTCACCCCGACACTCAACAACTGGGCTAAGTCTATTCCAACCGTAGACTCGCAAGACTTATTGTTATCTATCGTATTTCGAGGCGATCTGGTTCGAGACGTCGCGGTTAATGGCAAAGTGGTAGCGGCCAATGCGCCGCAGTTGTACAGCCCGGAAGAAGGCCAAGTGACACTCATTGCCAAGCCTGGAGAGGCAGTAGAACGTGACGAAGTCGTGGCTAAACTCGAAAGCCCAGAGCTGAAAGCGTTGATCAAACAACAAGCCTCTACTTTGGAACAACTAAAAATTGACTCAAAACGCGGCGAGTTAGAGAACAAAGAAGCGCAATTAAATTTAGAGAGTCAAATGAACGCGGCTTTGTCTGAACTGAACGTTGCTAAACGCGAGCAACAACGAGCTGAAATTTCGTATGCCAAACAAGTGATGAGCGAGGTCGATTGGATGAAAGCAAAAGATCGACTAGACGATGCAACTCGAACTTACCAACACGCCAAAAAGCGAGTCGAATTGGCTCAAGAAAAGTTGCAGTTTGAACATAAGAATCGCGACTTTCTGATCCAGAAACAACAACTCATTCTCGATGAATTGATCCGCAGAGAGTCGGCATTGACGATTGTCGCGCCGGTCTCTGGGGTCGTCGGCAATTGGCTAGTGGCACAGAAAAATAAAGTTTCAGCCAATACAGCCATCATGAGCATCGTTGACTTATCGGAATACGAAGCGGAGTTAAGTGTTCCAGAGTTCTACGCCGATGATCTAGGCATTGGGCTGAGTGTTGCTATGAAAATAAGTAATCAACAAGTGCGTGGTGAAGTCATTGCAATTTCACCAGAAATTGAGGGCAGCCAAGTCAAAGTAAGAGCTCGAATCAAACAAAACGATGCGGTGAAACTTCGTCAAAATCAGCGATTGAACGCACGCATCGAATTTGAAAAGAAAAACGACGTATTAATGGTCAAGAAGGGCGCCTTTTTGGGCTCAATGGGCGGTAAATACGCTTATCGACTGAACGACGACAATGGCGCCGAACAAATAGCCATTGAAGTTGGCTCCACCAGTGTAGACTACGTAGAACTGACCGCTGGGGTAAACGAAGGAGATACCTTAATCATCTCCGATTATGAACAATTCAACCAAGCCAATCAAATCAGCTTGAAATAACCGAATTTAAAAGGAAAGAATCATGTTAGTAATGAACAATATCTCTCGAATTTACTGCGGCGAAAGCATTCAAACACATGCGCTTAGGGATTTTAGTCTTACGGTCGAGCAAGGAGAGTTTGTCGCCGTCACAGGTCCATCGGGCTCAGGTAAGTCAACGTTTTTGAACGTCGCTGGCTTGTTAGACACTTTTGATCAAGGCAGTTATGAACTCGACGGCGTCGGCGTTGATGGCATGAATGACAATCAGATATCACGTCTTAGAAACGAGAAAATCGGTTTCATTTTTCAGAACTACAACCTGATCCCTGACTACAGTATTTTCGACAACGTTGATATGCCTCTGCGCTATCGCGGATTGAGCGCAAAAGAACGCAAACAGCGCGTCGAAAACGCATTGGAAAAAGTGGGATTGGCCGCTCGAATGGACTACTTGCCGAGCCAATTGTCCGGTGGACAACAACAACGAGTCGCCATCGCTCGAGCCTTGGCTGGCGAACCTAAAATTCTATTGGCGGACGAACCAACCGGTAACTTAGATTCTTTGATGGCACGCCAAGTGATGGAGCTATTACACAAGCTAAACCAAGAAGGCACTACCATCATAATGGTGACACACGACCCTGACCAAGCAAGAGAAGTCAGCCGCAACGTGCAAATTATTGATGGCCAAATCACAGACTCAAAGATTTACGCGCCAGTGGCAGAAATGCCGACACAGGAGGTCGCCAATGTTTAGTTACTATCTGAAATTATCATTTATCAACTTTAAGCGTTCGCCCTCGCTTTACGCGCTAGTGCTACTAACACTTTCAGTTGGCATAGGGTTAGTATGTGCCAACTTCGCGTTAATATCTGTTATGTCTGGCGACCCTATCCCTGAAAAGAGTGATCGACTGATCCATGTCAGTATGAACACCTGGGCGACGGAAACTCCACACGAAGAACCATTGCATATTCTTCGTTACCGCGACGCAATGCACATTGAAAAAGCCGACATGGTGAAAAGTACGGTGACGTTTTTTGCGTCTGGTATCTATGTCCGAGACTCTGAATCGGAGTCGCTCGCACGAATCAATGCTTCTGTAAGAGCTACAACGGCCGGTTTTTTTGACTTAACTAACGCACCATTTGCTTATGGCACCGGCTTTACTGAAAACACTGGTAAAGTTTTGGTGATCGGTGACGAACTGAATCAACAACTGTTTGGTGGCGGCAACAACGTAGGAAAAGTGTTGGAACTCGCGGGCGAACTTTTCACTATTGTTGGCATTTTAGAACCTTGGCACCTGCGTCCTTTGTTCTACCACGCGACTGAAAACATGGCGTTTAACAATACGGACGACATCTTTGCACCGCTGGAAACCGCGATTGATTTGAATTGGGCAGTACATGCACGTTCCTCCGCCAGTGATTCCGTAAGAACGCTTGATGAATCAAGAGACAAAAACTATTTCTATCTGCAGTCTTGGGTGGAGTTGCACAAAGCTTCGGATCGCAAGTTTTTGCAACAGTATTTGGACAACTACAGCCAATCACTGAAAGATGCCGGTGAACACCCGCTGGACATTCGCAACGAATTGCACGATGTGAATGAGTGGCTACTGAAACAAGAAGTTGTCGATGAACGAGTGCTTGCGTTTAGCATTGCCACAGGACTTTTCTTAGTAGTTTGTATATTCAATGCTTCAAGCTTATTACTTTCGAGATTTCACGCAGCTAAATTTGAGGTAGGTCTTAGACGAGCGGTTGGGGCCAGCAAAAGTCAAATTCTTACTCAAGGCCTGATTGAAAGCAGTTTGTTGGGCGTCGTCGCCAGTGTTGTCGCCATCGGTTTGAGTGGCCTGTTTTTAATCTTCTCTACGGAAATGTTACCCAACCTAGCTAACTTAGCGGTTTTAAATGGTGAGACCCTGATTGCAGGTGTGATCTTGTCCATCGTGACCGCTAATTTAGCTTCTCTTTACAGTATTTACCGCGCGAATCGCTACACGATTTCAGCCGAGCTTAAGTAAGGACACCGACATGAATATAAAAGCACTTATCAAATCGTTATTTTTGCGCAAATTCAGTACCGGTTTATTGCTGTTGCAGCTGGCGCTGACGTTAGGGTTAATTATCAACAGCACGATATTAGCGCTCGATACAAAAGCCAAACTGGAAAAAGACACCGGTATGCCGCTCGATGAGATGTTAGTCGTTGTTTCTTCATCGACTTCGGGCGCTTTTAAAGAACTCAGTTATGCTGCATCAATTGCAGAAGAAGACTTAGCGAAAATCGAGCAAATCCCAGGAGTTATCGCAGCCGCGACAAGTGTTCAGCTACCGATTCAAACGGGCGGTTGGAACGGCAATGTCAATGATGTCGATGATCAAGACGCCGTCTTAAGAGATCGTTATTTGAAGTTTGTCGCAAAATTCCACTCTAATGAAAAATTGGCGCAGATATTTGATTTGGATTTAGCTGAGGGACGCTATTTAACTGAGGCTGACCGCACCCCTTTGTTCTCTGAGGAAGAGATGAACATAGTGATCACGGAGTCGTTGAAGAACGCCTTGTACCCTTCGGAATCTGCAATAGGAAAATTAACCAACGCGGGTCGTATCGTGGGCGTTGTGAAGGACTTTGTCATCAACCCTGGACTTGCTGATGACAAACAATACGCAGTATTTACCAATATGCCGGTGACTCTTGCGGAGTTCGTCCAACACTACATTATTCGCGTCGAACCTTCGCAACTAAACCAAGTAAAAGCACAAATCCGAGACGTCATTTTGGGCGTGCAACCGGAGCGCGACATCTTTGGTCTATTTTCCATGCGTGAACACATGGACTCCTTTTACGCCAATGACCAAGGCCTAGTGAGCCTATTCATCGGCCTTTGCATTTTAATGGTTGTTATTACAGCAATCAGCAGCTACGCCTATGCCCAATTCCACATAACTCAGCAAACTAAATTGATTGGTATTCGACGCGCACTTGGAGCAACAAAAAAAGACATAGTCATGTATGTTTTAACCGAAAACTGGTTGGTCTATGCCCTTGGTTGCCTGATTGGCATTGGCGCAACAATCGGGTTTAACGTGATGCTTAGCCAATACATCGAGTTAAGCAAACCAGACTTTGTACTTGCCGCTATGGGGGTTGGAATTCTGTTTGTAGCGAGTACCTTAGCGACTTGGCTACCGGCGAAAAAAACCAGCAACATCCCTCCCGTCATTGCCACAAAAACGGTTTAAATATCGAAGCGACATTGATAGAGTCGGGCAAGTTCACTTGCCCACTCTGGTATTAAAAGGAAGCCCATGTCCAGAATCCTGATCGTCGACGACAACCCAGACATTATTGAAGCACTCGATCTATTGCTGACACTTCATGGTCACCAAGTCGTTAAGGCATTCAATAAAATGGACGCTGTTCTTGCGGTATCTAGGCAATCCATCGACTTGGTCATTCAAGATATGAACTTTGCTTTTAGTGCCACCAGCGGTGAGGAAGGTCGCTCGCTTTTTCATGAATTTCGAAAGTTAAAACCTAACTTACCGATCATAGTGATTACGGCCTGGAGCCAACTAGAAAATGCCGTTGAGTTGGTCAAAGCCGGTGCTGTCGATTACCTGCAAAAACCGTGGGACGATGCCAAACTCATTGCCACTATTGCCGAGCATTGCAAAATAGAGCAGGCAACGAGCAATAGTACTGCGCAACCCAGCTCAAATATGATTTATCGCAGTCAAATCATGCATGAACTCGTTAACAGCGCGGAAAAAGTGGCATCCGCTGACATCAATGTTTTGATCACAGGTGCCAACGGCGCGGGTAAGGAAAAACTCGCCGATCACTTACATCAGCGCTCAAATAGAGCTCATGCCCCGTTTGTTAAAGTGAACATGGGAGCACTACCGCAAGAGCTAATGGAAGCCGAACTCTTTGGTGCAGAGCGGGGCGCTTATACTGGCGCCAATGAAAGGCGACAGGGCCGATTTGAAACGGCCGATGGTGGCACACTTTTTTTAGACGAAATCGGAAATTTATCTCAAAGCGGTCAGATGAAACTACTGCGAGTACTGCAAACCGGGGAGTTTGAGCGGCTGGGCTCAAGCACAACGCAGAAAGTGGATGTTCGAGTCATCAGTGCGACCAATTCAGATCTAAAGGCTGACGTCGCTAACGGCGCATTTCGTGAAGATCTGTTTTACCGATTAAACGTGGTGCAACTGCACTTGCCGGCGCTGCATGAACGAAAAGACGACATTATTCCGCTGGCAGAACACTTCCTCGGACAAGACTTTCAATTGAGCGAATCGGCTAAGTCTGCGTTAATGCAACACCCCTGGCCAGGCAACGTTCGTGAGTTAGAAAATGCCTGCGCTCGAGCAAAAGTATTTAGTCGTTCGGCCCTTCTCGAAGCCGAAGACTTATTTGCAGGAACAGCGCCATCCAACTTATCTGAGAAAGATCGAATTGAACAAGCACTGACCAATCACAATGGCGTTATCAAACATGCCGCTGCGGAATTAGGCATGAGCCGTCAGTCCTTATACCGCCGAATTGAAAAGTATCAATTGGACGTAACAGAAGGGTAAGTTGGTTCATGTTTGTTTTGCAGTTATTAACGGTCAATACCTTACTGTTACTGTCTTTTTGGTTGTTATTACCAGACGCCCCGGTGCGATTTGTAATCGCCTTATTGCTAATAGTTGCTCTATTCGTTTCGGTGTATCAACGAGCAAATCGGATACATGGCAAACTCCGTAGCCTGCTAGAAGCGGGATTTCGCGGCTTACATGACGGCGACTTTTCAATTTCCTTATCCTATACCGAAAACCAGAAAGACAAAGCCTTGATTGATTTGTTTAATCACATGACGGACAAATTGCGAGTGGAAAAGCAGTCGCTTTACCAAAGAGAGCTGTTGTTAGACAAAGTAGTCAATGCGTCGGATGTGGTGACTGTTTTAGTCAATCATCGCAACCAAATAGTGTTTGCCAATATTGCAGCGCAACACTTTTTTCTCTCCCGAGAACTTGTTGGCAGTGAATGGAACAACCTGATCGAAGATAAAAAACCGCAACTGCTTGCACATTTGCAAAAAAATAATGCTATTTTCCAGCTTAGCCAAGGTGAGTTTCAACAGAGCTGGCACCTCTCCAGCCACAGTTTAAAAATGCACGGCGCACGTCATCATTTGATGTTATTGAAGCCGATGACCAAAGAGCTAAATGATCAGGAGCTAAAGACTTGGAAGAAGGTCATTCGAGTCATCAATCACGAATTAAACAACTCCATCGCCCCGATCAGTAGCATGTGCCACAGCGGTCAAATATTAGCGGAGCAACTGCAACAACCGCAGCTCGATCGAGTGTTCAACACGATTGGAAACCGCATTCAGAAACTGTCGGAGTTTATCCAAAATTACAGCCGCTTGGCTCGACTAGCATCGCCCAAAAAGCAAGCCATGAACTTGGCCAATACCATATCTCAATTGCAAGCCATGTACCCGTTATCTGTCGAGTGCGACGGTGAAAATATTGCTTTGAATGCGGATGCGAGCCAACTGGAACAATTGTTGATCAACCTAATCAAAAACGCGCAAGAGGTGTCTCCGGATGTGCCGAGCGAATTAATGATCTCTGGCTCTAGCGACAGAATCGAAATCAAACTGAGAGACTTTGGGCCTGGAATGCCACAGGAAGTCATGCAAAAAGCGTTTTTGCCCTACTACACCACCAAACAGAATGGCAGCGGCATTGGTTTGAGTATTTGTAAAGAGGTTGTTGACGCTCATAACGGCGACATAGAGCTTTCCAACCATGCCGGTGGCGGGCTCGAAGTAAAAGTTTCTCTGCCGCGAAACTAATTCAGCAACAGATCATCTGCGATAGGAAAGTATCTCGTCGCAGCACGCATAAGGGCTGCTGCCGTCAGTTGTTCCACGCCGTATACCTCAACTTGGCAGTCCTTGTCCTTGACCAGTTTGTCCGCTAACAAGGCAAAATCACCGTCACCGGTTAACAATACGACGACATCAGATTGACTGCTGAGCTCCATCGCATCAATTGTGATGCCAACGTCCCAATCACATTTAGAACTGCCGTCTGCGCGCTTTATGTAAGGCTTTAACTTGACCTCGAAGCCTATCGCTCTGAGTATGTTTTGAAACTGTTTTTGTTTGGCGTCGCCGCGATCGCAGGTATAAGCAATCGCCTGCACCAACTGTCGGCCTTCTGTAACTTGAGCCCACAATCGATTGTAATCAAAGCTACACCCAAACTGCTGGCGCACTGTGTAATAAACATTTTGGACATCCACCAAAATGCTAACGGTCGGCAATTGACTCATGATTGAACCTTGTAGAGGAAAACGCCGTAACTCTATCACCGTTACACGATTTCACTTACTAATTTCCTTAGCTATGACGCTTAACCCGCGGTCAGAAATTGTTTAGTATGACGAAATATTTGGTTCAAGAGAGTAACAATGACAGAATTTAAGCGTATTAGCATCGCCGATGCCCAAAAAATGATTGAACAAGGCAATGTGGCCGTAACCGATATTCGTGACGATCAATCATTTGCAGCGGCCCACGTGGAAGGTGCATTTCATTTAACCAATTTTACGATGGCTCAGTTCAGCCAGGAAGTCGAATTCGAAACGCCCGTGTTAGTGTTTTGTTATCACGGCCATTCATCACAAGGTGCGGCGCAATACTTAGTTAATCAAGGGTATGAAGAGGTTTATTCAGTCGACGGCGGCTTTGAAATGTGGAAAGTTAACTTCCCATTTATATCTGGCAGCGAAGACTAAACGCTCATGGTGTTGTTAGGCGCATTACCCAATCATCGAACGGCAAAGGCATTGTCCGATTATTTGCAATTGCGAAAAATTGCCAATGAGATACAACCCGTAACGGTTGAAACCCTATCTAACCCAGACGCATATGGTGTTTTTGTTGGCGAACAAGATCAAGCGACAGCGATTGAGATCTTCCATGAGTTTGCGGAGAACCCAAATCACGAAAAGTTTCGCGAAGCCTCTTGGTTAGTCGGCCAAGTCGATAGCAGTGTTGCCCAACCATACAACAAACCGATTCAGTGGACCAAGACAGGTCCATTTACCAAAATAGTTACCTTTGTTTGTGCTCTGGTGTTTTTACTGTCGTACATGGGCATGTTTGGCGCCATAAACGGCGCTTTGAGTTTTCAATGGAGTTGGTCCGAACCGTATCGCCTGATTACACCGGCGATTATGCACTTGAGTCTACTGCACATCGCATTTAACTTGTCATGGTGGTGGTTTTTCGCTGGACGTATCGAAAGGCTGCTGGGCAGTGGCTCATTGGTCGCCATTTTCATCATCAGTGCACTGGTGTCCAATATCGCGCAAGCTACGATCGTTCACAGCGGTTTTGCAGGTCTCTCTGGGGTGAATTTTGCTCTGGCAGGTTTTGCATGGTATTGCGGAGCAATCCATAAGTCACAGTCACTGTTTTTGCCGAACAATATGTTTGTATTTGTGATTGCCTGGATGTTACTGGGTTTCGCAGAAATATTGCCAATATCAATGGCCAATTGGGCGCACTTACTTGGATTATTGTCTGGTATGGCGCTCGCCCATGTGATGATCAAAAAAGCGGCTTAACTGCCGCTTTATTCTAGTGATATAAGTATTTAGTAAACAAAATGTCTTTTACTAATGGACGTCCTGTTTCCTTTTCCATCAATTCCCGCAGTCGATCCAAAATCATCAAACGAATTTCTTCCCGGCCGGTCATCGATTTAATCTTTTGCTCCGGCTGTCGAATTAACACATCAATAATCGCATCTCGCAACAACGGAGAGTGATGCTCGATGATTGCAACGTTTGCAACGTCATTGATCATTAGCTCAGCAGTAATGCGTATGAACCCTATATTGCGTTTGTTACTGACATAATTTGTGATGATGTCTGGCTCAAATCCAAAATAGCCAATATTCTTGGACTCTGCCATCACCTTTTGCGAGCAGAAAATGGCCAAAACTAATGACAAGAGTGTCAACCGACGTAACATTTTTAGGTCCTTTACATGAACTTAATAAGCAACTGCTTATTTTAGAGAATTAAAATATAACTGCCAGAGAGGAGTGTATATTTTTCATAACTTTTTCGGCCCATCCTCAACTAAGTTTAGCGTTTAGTTTTGAGCTCTGTTGAATTAATTTGTTATGATCCTGTGTAACGCCCTCTTTGAGAATAAAAGATTGTACCCAATAGTGCTGCCAAGTGACTGGCAACCCATCACATCTGAGCATTTTAGTAACGTCGACAACCTAACTGCCGACTGGATTCAATGTGAAAGCTCCTTGACCGTTCGGATCAAAGAACTCGGTATCGCCTTCAATGTTGAAGTTTTGAGTCAATTGCGCAAACCAATGACTCAACAACAGGAGGATATGTTTGGATGCCCCTCGCAATCAGCATTGCATCGAGAAGTGTTACTAAAACAAGGAGATTTGCCTTTAGTTTACGCCCAAACTGTGATGCCAGATTCCACG
>Ga0213831_1001016_pt1 | contig 10853 bp, 9 predicted proteins | sample SWATP12_FD_163421 | JGI IMG/M metagenome (GOLD analysis project Ga0213831, IMG submission 163421) | Coastal seawater microbial communities from Marineland, Florida, United States - SWA TP1 #2 | ecosystem: Environmental > Aquatic > Marine > Coastal | place: USA: Florida | collected 2016-08-06
TGTGTTCTTGGCCTTTGACCTGGCACATCGGTTTCGCTCGCCAACTTGGCCACCACCATGACATACCACTTTCAAACAAAGCGACACCAGAGTTGGCAAAGTTGATTCGAACCAGGCGCTTTCGCTCTTGCTCTGGCATGTCGGGAAAACAAAGTTCTAAATTACGAAAAGCAATATTGCGACGACGCTTCATAAGTTTGTGCAACAGCAAGCCAATGCCTTGACCTAATTTAACCTGGACCCAAAACGGCAGCCAGCTTAACAAGTACAAGAAAACAATGGTGACCCAACTCAACCAATATTTTGGATGTAACAGACTAAGTTGAAATGTAGGGGGCTCAAAAGCGGATGTTTTTTTTGACATGGGAATTAAAATCGGAACCAACTGAGAAATGTTTGCTTCCGATTCTACAACATTCAGTGGATAAGTTAACTAAACAAAAGGCAAAAAAAAGGAGCGTAACGCTCCTTTTAATTAACTGCTTTTGGCTAAGCCTGAATCTACGGCTTCAACATCTTGTGAGGTCAGGGCCCCTGATGATTGTTTCAAACTCATCATTGCAAGAATGTAGTCGTAACGTGCGCTCGATAGGCTGCTCTTCGCTCGGTATAAGTTTTGTGTGCTATTTAACACATCAACGATGGTACGAGTACCTACTTCGAAACCCGCTTGCGTCGCTTTAAGTGCGCTGTCAGCAGAAACAACCGATTGCTCTAATGCCTTGATGCTAGATACAAGCGCCACGACATCTGCGTATGATGTACGCACTTGACGAACCACAGAACGGTGAGTCAATTCACGATCTTCACTGGCTACAACATAGCTAGCCTGAGCGCTTCTAACACGAGAGGTTGTTGCACCGCCGGTGTAGATAGGAACGTTTAAGGTCAAACCGATAGTTGATGAATCGGTTGGTTCGCCGGTAACGCTGTTAGTCTCTTTTTCAGAAGAACCGATTGAGGCATCAAGCGTTAGTGTAGGGTAGTGGCCAGAGCGCGCTTGTTTGATGTCAAACTTAGCGGCTTCAAGCGCCAATTCTTTTGATTTTAACTCTAAGTTCGCATTTTCCGACTTAGTAACCCAAGACTGAACATTTGCTGGACTTGGCATAGTTGCTTCGAAACGCATCGTGTTCAAGCCGTCGAAGTTTGCGTAGTACTTACCTGTAATTTCACGTAAGCCTTCTTTGGCAATCTCAACATTGTTGCTTGCACGAATCTCCGTTGCAACGGCGTTGTCGAATTTTGCCTGAGCTTCATGAACATCAGTGATTGCGGTCAAACCTACGTTAAAACGTTCACGGGTTTGCACCAGTTGGCGTTCAATGGCTTTTTTCTCAGCTTGGACAAACTCTAAGTTGTCTTGGGCTTTCAAAACGTCAAAATAGGCTCTGGTGACACGTGAAATCAGAGCTTGTTGCGCTAAGTCGTAGCCAGCTTGTGCTTGTAACGCTCTTTTTTCCGAGGCATCAAGAGAGTACCAATCACCCATATTGAAAATAGTTTGAGAAAGAGAGAAACCATATGACAGAGTGTTTTCGTCGGTATCAAAGTCGTTGCCAGTTTCAGTGCTAGTGCCTTGATAGTTCGCCATTTCATAGCTACCGCGGAAACCAATGTTTGGTAAAAGGCTTGAAAATGCGGTTTCTTCTGACTCTTTGGCAATGTCATACTGCGCTTTTGCTTTTAATGTCGCAGGATCATTTTGCATTGCATCTTTGTATGCGTCTAATAGACTTGTCGCGTTTGCTTGCGCGCTAATTGCGGTTACCATAAGCGCAATAGATGCGGTTAAAAATGACTTTCTCATCATGTTTCCTTATTTTGAAGGCTAACTTCCAAATATCTAATATATTACAATTTCGAGCATTGTAACGCTTCTATATGATTTAAGTAATGTTTTACGAGTAATAAAACAAGGCTAAATGTAACAAGTTATGTGAATTTATTGTGACATTAGAGAACTCTAATGCAACACCCAAATTGGTTAAATGTTGGACTTTTAATGACTTCAAAGGAAAAAAGCTATTCGCCGGAATTCGATCAATCTAACGTCGAGATGATCACAATTCGTAACAAGTACCGGGGATTTTTTAACATTAATGAATATGTGTTCAAACATGCACTATACGAGGGCGGCCAATCGCAAGAGGTGACTCGGGAGATATTTGAGCGTGGCCATGCGGTGGCTGTGTTGCCTTATGACCCAATACTCGACAAGGTTGTGTTTATCGAACAAATCCGCGTGGGCGCGATGGCAACAAAGGCATCACCTTGGTTGCTCGAAGTTGTGGCCGGCATGATAGACAAAGACGAATCGAAACAAGAAGTAGCGATCCGAGAAGCCAAAGAAGAAGCAGGCTTAGACATTAAGTCCCTGATTCCAATGACAAGTTACCTTTCAAGCCCCGGAGGGACAACAGAGCGTCTATACTTGTATCTTGGCTTAGTGGACAGCAACGCCGCAGGTGGCGTGCACGGACTGGAGCATGAGCAAGAAGATATCAAAGTTCAGGTATTGGATTATCCAGTCGCCCTTGAGTTATTATCGTCCGGTGTCATCGACAACGCGGCTTCAGTGATCTGTTTGCAGTGGCTGGCGTTAAACCGAGAGCAGAATTTAGAGCAATGGAAAAAAGTTAATGGCAACACTTAACACCATCAATCGCAAACGATACGTCGCCAACCTTCAAAAGTTGCAGGCGACGTGTAGCCGTAATTATGCGCTGCTGTTACGTTTGTTGCCGGTAGAATATCAACTGGCAGAGCACTGGTCCTTTGAGTTGGCTAACGGTCTGCGGTTTGAACTTAAAGTGACGGAAGTCAGTCGGTACACGGATAAATTTTCGTTGCAACAATGCGCGACTCATTTGCCAAAAGCGATGGCCATGAACATCGAATTTCGCGCCTACCACGATGCTCAGATGGTTGAAGTATTGAGTTTTCAAAACCAATCTCGTATCCGTGCAAACAATCCGTATCCGAATCCACAATTGCATCAGAAAGACGAAAAAGAACAAATCAACAATTTGCTAAAAGATTGGCTAAATTTGGTGGTTAACCAGCAAAGTAACAAGACAAAAGAACAACTCGGGACCAGTTAACATATTATGTCGCATATTTTATACCTCCACGGATTTCACTCTTCGCCTTATTCCGAAAAAGCCATGCTGTTCAAACGTTTTATTGAACAAAACCACCCACAACTCAGTGTCATCGCGCCGCAGATTGACGTCTTGCCAGGCCAAGCTGTGCAGCAGGTAACGGATATCTTTAAACAATACGGCGAGCAAATCATTGGCCTTGTCGGCAGTTCGATGGGAGGATACCTGTCGACATATCTGCACAACGAGTTTGATGTTAAGGCCGTGGTGGTCAACCCGGCGGTGAAACCCTTTGAATTGTTAGCTGGGTATTTGGGGGAGCAAGTCCACCCAGTGACCAATCAACCTTATACTTTAGAACAAGGCCATATGTCTGAGCTCAAAGCTATATACCAAGAAAAGCTGCGAAACCCAAAGAAGGTTTGGCTGTTGCAACAGGAAGGCGATGAAGTATTAGATTTTCGTCAAGCCTTGAATCATTATCAAGATTGTCGAGTGACCTGTGAAGTCGGCGGGAACCACAGTTTCGATGGCTTTGAACGCCATTTACCAGCAATTGTCGAGTTTTTACAAAGGTAAAGCCAGCGTTTGCTTTTGCAGAATTTGTAAAAGATTTTGCTTTAAAACTAGCGCCAACAGGGATAACCTTCAGTTAGATTAATAAGAACAATAAGCGCTTTCACTATTCTGTTATGACGAATCAAAACTATACCGCTGAATCCATTGAGGTCCTCAATGGCTTAGAGCCCGTGCAACGCCGTCCAGGCATGTACACCGACACCACACGTCCGAACCACTTGGCCCAAGAAGTTATCGACAACAGTGTCGATGAAGCTCTCGCGGGCCATGCAAAAAACATCACTGTGGTGTTACATGAAGACAATTCACTTGAAGTGCAAGATGACGGTCGTGGTATGCCGGTGGATATTCACCCAGAAGAGGGGATACCCGGCATTGAGTTGATCCTGACAAAACTACACGCTGGCGGTAAGTTCTCCAACAGCAATTACGAATTCTCAGGTGGTCTTCACGGTGTGGGTGTATCCGTAGTTAACGCCTTAACTACGCGAATGGAAGTTAAGGTTAAACGTGAAGGTCAGCTATACGCGATTGCATTTGAGAATGGCGACAAGGTTGAAGATCTCGCCGTGGTCGATACGGTTGGCCGTCGTAATACGGGAACCAACGTACGTTTTTGGCCAGATCCTAAATACTTTGACAGCGCTAAATTCTCTGCGTCCAAGCTAACTCATAATCTGCGCGCAAAAGCGGTATTGTGTCCGGGTTTACGTATCAAGTTTGACAACAAACAAACCAAAGAAAAAACCGAATGGTATTACGAAGATGGCCTAAAAGACTATTTAGTTGATGCGGTAAAAGCCTATGAAAACTTGCCGGAAGATCCTTTTGTAGGCGCGTTTGCTGGCAATCACGAAGCAGCAGACTGGGCTGTTACTTGGTTACCTGAAGGCGGAGAAGGTATTGGGGAAAGTTATGTAAACTTGATCCCAACGGCACAAGGCGGAACCCACGTCAATGGATTACGCCAAGGCTTGTTGGAAGCAATGCGGGAGTTTTGTGAGTTCCGTAACTTGATCCCAAGAGGCATAAAATTGACCCCGGAAGATATCTGGGAACGCTGCTCTTACATTCTCTCGGTAAAAATGCAGGACCCCCAATTTGCAGGACAAACCAAAGAACGCTTGTCTTCCCGCCAATGTGCGACCTTTGTCTCTGGTGTTGTTAAAGACGCGTTTAGCCTTTGGCTGAACACTCACACAGATATCGCTGAACAGTTGGCGGAGCTTTGTATTTCAAACGCTCAGCGCCGATTAAAAGCGGCGAAAAAAGTGGTTCGAAAGAAAGTTACCCAAGGGCCAGCGTTGCCCGGGAAACTCACTGATTGTGCAAGTCAAGAGAATGACAGAACGGAATTGTTCTTAGTAGAGGGTGACTCTGCTGGTGGCTCTGCAAAGCAAGCTAGAGACCGTGAATTCCAAGCAATCATGCCGCTGCGAGGCAAAATCCTTAATACGTGGGAGGTGGATGCCGGGCAAGTGTTAGCGTCGCAAGAGGTGCACGATATTTCAGTTGCCATCGGCATGGATCCGGACTCTGAAGATCTGAGTCAGTTGCGTTACGGTAAAATTTGTATTTTGGCCGATGCCGACAGCGATGGATTACACATCGCTACCTTACTGTGTGCACTGTTTACTAAGCACTTTAGAACCTTAGTTGAAGCTGGCCATGTGTATGTCGCTATGCCGCCACTGTATCGTATTGACGTCGGTAAAGACGTTTATTACGCCTTAGACGAAGACGAAAAAGAAGGTGTTTTAGACCGCATTGCCGCAGAAAAGAAAAAAGGCAAAGTGAACGTTCAGCGCTTTAAAGGCTTGGGTGAAATGAACCCGTTGCAATTGCGCGAAACCACCATGGATCCAAACACTCGTCGCCTAGTGCAACTTACTATTGATGAGTTAACACCAACTTTAGAAGTGATGGACATGCTTCTCGCCAAGAAACGCTCTGGCGACAGAAAAGAGTGGCTAGAATCCAAAGGAAATCACGCGACGGTCTAATAAATCACTTCGAATAGAAACGCGCTTTACAGCGCGTTTTTTTGTGTTTATTGCAATCCAAGTTTTTGTTTCAGATAGTCGCTAGTGAGGTGTTTTTCGACATCGAATGGATCGCATTTTTGACCGTCTTCACTGAAGTCAATTGGGCCAACCATTCGAGCTATTTTTAGGGCATATTGATTCAGCTCGACACTGCGCTTACCAACGCCCATCAACGCAGTGCCCATCGCCAGCCGTACGCGCTTGCTGACATCAAACACTTGGTTTTCAATCATCTCTAAGACATCAAAGTAAAATTGCTCTGGAATTTCTTTGCGGTTCTTTTTTGAAAACTCGTAGACTAAACCAAAACCGCAGCGGCGACGGATGTCGTCGTCATCAGCAAGCCATTTCTTGGCAAGCTCAAATGCAAAAGGCGCCCGCGGCAAGGTGGCATCGCATGAGCTGAACACATGCACCAACATGCCGCCATTCAGTTGCTCTACTTGCTGCTCCATTTGTTCCATCGTTAATTTTTTAGGCTCGTCAATCAGCAACCCAATGACCTTAGCGTCGTAATTGTTCGTTTGCCACAGGGACAAGGCCAGCTCGTGGTTGCGGCCAATTTTTTTTTGCCAACTTGCGGTGTACAGTTAGGCCCATACCGTAACTGGTTAAACCGCCGGTATCGGACATTTTTTCCCAGTTGTCGATGCCGCGTTGATTTTTGTTTTGTTCTAATAAGTCGAAAACGGCTTGCTGATCCATGTGTTTGCCCTCGGGTAATGTTGAGTATTTATTGTTAACCGCAATGAAACTTTCTACAAGAAAACGCCGCGTTTTACAAAAATCGCAAAGGTTGAAGATATTCTCTGGTACAATCTGGCCTTTGATTTTCCTCCTTTGAATTTCCTGGAGCTTAGTTTGACACAGCAACCCAATAACCCATTGCACGGTTTGACCTTAGAGAAAATACTGGTGCGTTTACAGGAGCATTATGGTTGGAACGGTTTATACCGAAGAATTCGAGTGAATTGCTTTGTTAATGAGCCATCCATTAAGTCATCCCTTAAGTTTTTACGGAAAACCCAGTGGGCGCGGGATAAAGTGGAAAACTTGTACTTGGATACCTTTAGTTAGGCACTAATTGAATCGTTTTTATGAACTCGTGCATTGGATTTAATTCAACGGCCAATTAATGCTGATGGCAACTGCAATTCTCTAAAAGCCAGTGCTGCCGAGTTCTCTTTCCAAAGGGGCATTTCCAACATGGATACCGCTTCAGAAACATTGATGCTGTATTTCCAGAGGTTATGTCGTTATTCCTAAGTGCCACACCTTCTCTCTGTTCTCTGCACTCATAGCCTCAATCCTAAACTCCATCCCCACATTCTAGAAGCCCACACAGTTGTTCTTAAACTCCATACCCTTGCCCCAACGTCATTCCCAATGTTCGGTACTAACCGGGTACATAGGTTACAAAACAAACCGGCAACATAGGTAACAAGTATCACTCTGTAACCCCCATCGTGATATTAGACTTTTTTGCCAATATCAATTTACTAGACAACCGGTCTAGTATGTCGGCATGAAAGCATTAGAAAGCAAATCCCGCAGGGGAAGGCCAACCAAAAACAACGGAAACTTCCGAGATACCAAGTCGGAACTTATCCGCTGTGGGTTGGCACGTTTGACGGAAAACGGTTTTGTCGCATCTGGATTGAATAGGATTCTAAAGCTAGCAGGAGTCCCCAAAGGTTCTTTTTATTTTTACTTTTCTAGCAAAGAGGTGTTTGGCCACGAGGTGTTGCAGAGTTACGCCAAATATTTTGAGGACAAGCTAGACCGCTTTCTGTTGGATACGATTTATCCGCCGCTAGCACGGATTAAGAACTTTGTTGAAGACGCTAAATGTGGAATGACCAAACACCATTTTAAACGAGGTTGTTTGGTCGGGAACTTGGGACAAGAAGTGGAGCTTTTGCCAGACAGTTTCAGAGAAAAGCTGATCGAAATCTTTGTCAGTTGGCAGAACCGTGTGGCGGAATGTCTGCGGCAGGCACAACTCAGCGGAGAGATTTCAAAAGTGGCGAATTGCCATGATATCGCTGCTTTTTTTTGGACCGGGTGGGAAGGGGCAGTCACAAGAGCAAAATTGGAAGAAAGTGTTAAACCACTCGACAACTATGTGGCGTTTTTTCTCAGCGGATTGCCGAAGGCGCAGGTTTAACAATGAATAGGAACAAGATCAAAATTTGGAGCAAACATGTTTAAAGGCATACTCGTAGATAAAACAGAGCAAGATTACAATGCGGAAGTCAAAACGCTGGAAGAAGACGTTCTAATAAACGGCGACACTTTGGTTAGAGTGTCTTACAGCACGCTCAACTATAAAGATGCATTGGCGATAACCGGTAAGTCGCCGGTTATTAGAAAGTTTACGATGATTCCCGGCATCGACCTTGCTGGAACGGTTGAAACTTGCTCAACAGGTAAATTCAATCCAGGTGATGAAGTGCTGCTTAACGGTTTTGGTGTTGGTGAAATTCAAAGCGGCGGGCTAGCGCAGAAAGCACTTCTGAAAAGTGATTGGTTGATTCCTTTACCGAGCGCGCTCTCAGCAAAACAAGCCATGGCGATTGGTACTGCGGGCTACACGGCCATGTTGTGCGTCATGGCTTTGGAACAACACGGAATCAAACCAGAGGTGGGCGAAATCTTAGTGACCGGGGCCAATGGTGGGGTAGGGAGCTTCGCAATCGCGATATTGGCAAAATTGGGTTATACCGTGGTGGCATCAACGGGTAGAGTCGAAGAGTCGGAATACCTCAAGAATCTCGGTGCGACTGAGGTGATGGACAGAAGCCAACTTTCAGAGCCAGGTCGACCTTTAGCCAAAGAGCGATGGGCGGGGGTGATAGATTCTGTTGGCAGCCACACACTCGTGAACGCATGTGCCAGTACCCAGTATGGTGGGATGGTTGCCGCCTGCGGTTTGGCTCAAGGTATGGACTTGCCTGGCACCGTCGCTCCGTTTATTTTACGGGGAATAACCTTGGCGGGGATCGACAGTGTTATGCGTCCAATCGCTGATAGGGTTGAAGCTTGGGACAGACTGGCCAATCTCCTAGACGCGGATACCTTAGACAAGGCATCGAAGGAAATTAGTTTAACTCAAGCAATTGATGCGGCGCATGACTTGATTGCGGGCAAAATTCAAGGCCGCATTGTTATCAAAATGGATTAGTACGGTCAAATTCCACTACAGAGGAGGTTATAACAAGGCGCTTTGCCTCCCATCACCTCCTATTTCATGGACTGCCATGACTCTGTAGAAGAGGTTCAAAACGGTACTGCAACCTTGTACCTTTCAACTTGCTCGTCCATGTCCATCGCCGATTCCGCAATGGATTGGGCAGCGACCGCAATCTGTTCGGCTCCGGCAACGTTCTCTGTCGCCTGTTCAAAGATTTTCACGATATTGATATTCACTTCGTCGATTGCCGATGCTTGCTGTTGGGTATTGGTAGATACAGAATCGGTGACTTCTTGTACATTCTCGATTTGATCAACAATTCGGTCCAGTGCACCTTGAATCATCTCTGCCTGATTTGATGCCGCGTACGCATTTTCTTTGCCGTTGTTGATGATGTTGAAGGTTTCTTGCGAACCTTGTTGCAACTCTGTAACCAATGAAGCAATTTCTTCCGTTGATTGCTGAGTTCGACTAGCCAGTCCGCGCACTTCGTCAGCCACTACGGCAAATCCGCGCCCTTGCTCACCCGCCCGTGCGGCTTCAATTGCTGCATTTAAAGCTAATAAGTTGGTTTGGTCGGCAATGTCTCTGATCATCTGGACCATAGTCGTGATATTGCCAACACGTTCGTTCAACATATTGATCGCCTCGGCGGACTTCTCCATATTTTGCGAGGCTTCTCGTATGACGTTGACAGCAGTGATTACTGTTTCTTTGCCTTGTTGCGACTCGCGAACAACCGCCGCGACTGAGTCTGAATTGCTCGACATGGACTCAGCGATGATTTTAACATTTGCGCTCATTTGCTCTGCCGCAGATGCAATGGTTTGAACTCCAAGTTTTTGATCCATCAGATTGGTTTGGCTTTGGCTAATTGCAATGGCAGTTTCATGGGTAGAGGTCGAGATGTTTTTTGAGGCGTTGGCGAAGTCTTTGAGGTCCGCTTGAAAACGACGCGTTAACAAATTGACGCCTTCTGCGGCTTCTCCCAGTTCATCGAGGCTTACAACTTCTATTTCGTGTTCTAAGTCTCGTTGTTCAACGGCTCTGTTGATGCCTTCGGCGATCTTGGCTGACTGCGCATGACGAACTTGGATGGCAATATACAAGGCTGCCGTGATCACCAAACCGATGATTAGAATAATCATTTCGATTACTAGCACTAACACTGCTTTCTCTTGAATCTTCACGGCGGTTTCATCCACTAGATTTAAGGCGGCCTCCTCTATGCGTTTGAGCATTTCGATGCGTTTCGTTGCTGCTGCAAACCAGGTTTCGGAATCCAAGCCAAAATTACTGTCTTTTTGACTAACAACGTCGCGAAAGCGTTGCACCTCAATGACGCTGTTGTCGGTTTCTACTTCTTTCAATAGCGCATACATTTCTTCTGGCGCGGCCTCCAACGCTTCTTCTAGGTAAACTTGCTGTCTGCTCAACAGATCAACATGTTTCAGGCGCAATTCTAATGAGAAGTTGTCCGCTGCAATGACATTGGCCAACACCGCTCTTTCAATGCCAGCTGACTCTTTGGTGTTGGAAAAGTTATAAATAGAAAACAGCTCTGCCGAAATTGTTTGGTCTGTACTCAATTTAGAGGCAAACATGACGGCGTGGAGTCCGGATTTATTGATGCCAGTGTAATATTTTAACGTCTGCGATAAGGGAAGATTAAAGTTGTCTACCTCTGTCCGTATTTGATTGACTTCCCTAAACGGCGCCAAAAATTCCGCCAGGAGAGTCTGCATTTCCGCACTTAAATCCCAGTCTAGTTTGTCTTGATTTAGTTGACGAACAGCCTGATCTAACACTTGTCGTTGATTGATCAGCGCAGAGCCAAACTTTTGCCCTTTAGAGCCAATGAACCCAGCCGTTGCGCCACGTTCCTTTTGCACTTCGTGAACCACTCGTAAGATGCCGTGAGCCATAAACGCG
>Ga0213831_1001018_pt1 | contig 10831 bp, 10 predicted proteins | sample SWATP12_FD_163421 | JGI IMG/M metagenome (GOLD analysis project Ga0213831, IMG submission 163421) | Coastal seawater microbial communities from Marineland, Florida, United States - SWA TP1 #2 | ecosystem: Environmental > Aquatic > Marine > Coastal | place: USA: Florida | collected 2016-08-06
CTGGTTGTGAAACCCAACAAAAAGCGACAGAAGTATACTGTTTTAGCGGTAGAATTCAACCGTTATGGATTTTTTGTATGTTATTGTGAAAATTTTCTGAGTCTATAACAGAAGGTCAGACGAGTTAACCGCCAAAATCACCTGAAAAAGGCTATTTTATCCGTGACAAAATACCGTCGAGCTGGTCTAAATCATTAAAGTTGATCACCAGCTTACCTTTCCCTTTCGCGTTATGGTCAATCGACACTTTCGCACCCAGGTTATCCGACAACTTATTCACCAGACTTTTCACATCCGGGTCAATTTCTTTTGGGGGTTTGGGTTCTGCAGGTTCAAGAATTTTACGCACCAGCTTTTCGGTATCACGCACGGTGAGCGCCTTGCCAGAAACAATTTGCGCGGCATCAGACTGAGATTCACCTTCCAGCGCGAGCAGGGCGCGGGCATGACCCATTTCAATATCACCATGTTCAACCAGTAACTTTACATCGTCGTTAAGGTTATTGAGGCGTAACAGGTTGGTAATAGTCGTGCGTGACTTACCTACCGCTTCGGCCACTTCCTGGTGAGTTAATTCAAACTCATTCATTAAGCGGTCCAGTGCCTGAGCTTCTTCCATGGCATTTAAGTCTTCACGCTGAATGTTTTCTATAAGCGCAATGGCCACCGCGGCTTCGTCGGGAACGTCCTTAATCAGGCAGGGCACGACATCCAGTTGCGCCAGCTGCGCTGCACGCCAACGGCGTTCACCGGCAATAATTTCATATTTGTCAGTACTTACTAACCGCGCAACAATGGGTTGAATAACTCCTTGCGAACGGATAGAGGAGGCCAGTTCTTCCAGTGCCTCAGGCGACATATCTTTACGGGGTTGATATTTGCCAGGCTGCAAAAATTCGATAGGCAGTTTTCTCAATTCACTGTTTTGTGAAGTAACGGCTTCGCCATCTTCGCTGCGTGAGGCTGACTGACTGGTAGCTAGCAATGCATCCAGCCCGCGTCCTAATCCTCTTCTTTTTGCTGACATAATATCCTCAATGCCTGAATGTTCTTTTTCTTAACTAGCCTTGGCAGGCATTTCTGACGTTTTATCCCGGCGTCGCAAAATTTCGCCGGCCAGCGCCAGGTAGGCTTTGGCGCCAGTCGATGATTTATCGTAATACATGGCTGGCGCGCCAAAGCTTGGGGCTTCAGCAAGACGCACATTGCGCGGGATCACGGTACGGTATACCTGCTCGCCAAAATGCCGTTTGAGTTGTTCAGACACATCATTGGCCAGGCGATTACGCGGATCATACATGGTCCGCAGCACACCTTCTATTTTTAATTCCGGATTCACTACTGAAGCGAGTTTCTGAATCGTGTCCATTAACGCCGTGAGTCCTTCCAGTGCGTAATATTCGCACTGCATGGGCACTAAAATCGAGTCAGCGGCCGCCAGCGCATTAACCGTTAGCAGGTTGAGCGACGGCGGGCAGTCGATAAAAATAAAATCGTAATAATCACGAACCGACTGCAGGGCATTGCGCAAACGAACCTCGCGGGCAAACTGTTCCATCAGTTTAATTTCGGCCGCCGTAACGTCGCCGTTGGCAGCAATTAAATCGTACTTACCCGAGGTATTTTTAACGATGACTTCGTCAACCGGCTTATCTTCAATCAGCATTTCATAGCTGGTTGCATCAACCTCGTACTTATCCACGCCGCTACCCATGGTAGCGTTCCCCTGTGGATCCAGGTCAATCAGTAACACTTTGCGTTTTGTGGCAGCCATTGACGCAGATACGTTTACTGCCGTAGTGGTTTTACCCACACCGCCCTTTTGATTTGCGATTGCAATTACTTTAGCCACGTTTGATCCCAACTATGATTTTTGAACCGTCAGCAGGTGACGTTCACCTTCCAACCCCGGTACGAATAACTCTACAGATGATTCCAGAGTACAGGTAGCCGGGATGGCAGCGATTTCGTCGGTCGGATACTGGCCCTTTAATGCCAGAAACTTCCCTTGAGTATCTACCAGATGCTCACACCAGTGCAACATATCTTTCAGCGAGGCAAATGCCCGACTGAGTACTGCATCATAGTACTGCGCGGGCACGTGTTCCTCAACCCGGCTTTGGATAGGCTCGATATTGACCAGTTTCATCTCGAACGCACATTGCTTCATAAAACGCACTCGTTTACCCAGGCTATCGAGTAACGTGAAGTGTTTATCCGGGCAGGCAATGGCCAGCGGAATGCCCGGTAAACCGGGGCCGGTACCTACGTCAATGTAGCGCTGATCGGTTAAAAATGGCGCTACAGCCAGCGAGTCCAGAATATGCTTTACCATCATCTGTTCGGGGTCACGAACCGACGTCAGGTTAAACGCCTTGTTCCACTTGTGGATGCGTTCAACATAGTCGAGCAACAAGTTTTGCTGTTCTTCAGACAGCACCAATGACATAGCATCGATGCCACCCTGTAAAATACTACTTAGTTTTTGTCGATCAAAACTCATTTAGGCAGACTGCTTCTCGTGTTTACGTAACATGCCGTGTTTTTTCAGGTAAACCAACAGCAGCGAAATGGCCGCCGGCGTAATGCCTGAAATCCGTGCTGCTTTGCCAATGGTTTCCGGACGGGCATCGGTCAGCTTAGCCACTACCTCATTGGACAGCCCGGATATTTTACTGTAATCAAAGTCTGCTGGTAACAAGGTATTTTCATGCCGCTGGGTTTTAGCGATCTCGTCGAGCTGACGAGCGATGTAACCGGCGTATTTAATTTGGATCTCAACCTGCTCAGCCGCAATGGGATCGGCAAGGCCAGGCCCCAATGACTCAATGCTCATCAGCGACGAATAGGTCATTTCCGGACGACGAATCAGCTCTTCCAATGAATGTTCGCGGCTAACCGGGTTTTTAAGCAATGTGTTGAGCTCGGCAACCGCGGCGTGTTCCGGATGGATCCACTGACCACGTAAACGCTGCTGCTCCTGTTCAACCGCTTCCATTTTGGCATTAAAAGCCTGCCAGCGAGCATCATCCACCAGCCCGATTTCGCGGCCTGCAGCGGTAAGACGCATGTCTGCGTTATCTTCGCGCAGCAGCAGGCGGTATTCAGCCCGGCTGGTAAACATACGGTAAGGCTCTTTGGTACCCATAGTCGCCAGATCGTCAATCAGTACGCCCATGTATGCCTGATCGCGGCGCAGGATCAGCGGATCTTTTTGCTGTACCTGCAAGGCCGCGTTGGCACCGGCAATGAGGCCCTGGGCGCCGGCTTCTTCGTAGCCGGTAGTACCGTTAATCTGACCAGCAAAGAACAAGCCGTCAATGTACTTGGTTTCCAGGGTTTGTTTCAGGTCACGGGGATCGAAGAAGTCATACTCAATGGCATAGCCCGGACGAATGATATGCGCGTTTTCAAAGCCCTTGATGGAATGGATTAGTGCCTGCTGAATATCAAAGGGCAGACTGGTCGAGATCCCGTTGGGATACACCTCAACACTGTTCAGCCCCTCAGGCTCAACAAAGATCTGATGTGAGTTCTTATCAGCAAAACGGGTAATTTTATCTTCGATGCTGGGGCAATAACGCGGTCCTACGCCTTCAATGACGCCGGTAAACATGGGCGATCGATCCAGTCCGCCACGAATAATCTCATGGGTTTGCTCGTTAGTATGGGTGATGTAGCACGGGATCTGCTGCGGATGCATTTCACGGTTCCCCATAAACGAGAATACCGGTGCCGGCGTATCGCCAGGCTGTGCCTGCATCACATCAAAATTGAGACTGCGAATGTCGAGGCGTGCCGGGGTACCGGTTTTGAGGCGATCGACTCTGAACGGCAGAGCTCGTAGTCGTTCGGCCAGGGCAATCGATGGCGGATCGCCTGCCCGACCGCCACGATAGTTTTCCAGACCAATGTGAATAGTGCCGCCCAGGAAAGTCCCCACGGTTAACACCACGGTTTTCGCGCGGAATTTCAGGCCCATCTGAGTTACCACACCACAGACGCGATCGTTTTCAACGATCAGATCATCACAGCTTTGCTGGAACAATGTGAGGTTTGGCTGGTTTTCCACGATGTTGCGGATCGCCTGACGATATAAGCTACGGTCAGCCTGGGCACGGGTTGCACGCACAGCAGGGCCTTTGCTGGAGTTAAGTGTTCTGAACTGGATCCCGCCCTGATCGATAGCCAGTGCCATTGCACCGCCTAAGGCATCGATTTCTTTTACCAGATGGCCTTTACCGATACCACCGATCGCAGGGTTACAGGACATCTGTCCGATGGTTTCGACATTATGGGTAAGTAATAGGGTACGCACGCCCATACGGGCAGCAGCAAGTGCAGCTTCGGTACCGGCGTGACCGCCGCCAACTACGATGACATCGTAATCCTGCTGATAAAACATAGTTACCTCACTAATTACCTAACTGGGACGAAGTGTTAGCCAGTGGAGAAAAAAGGGCGCGTATTTTAGCTGAGTTCTTGGCTAATGAAAACGGTTAAATTTTCTACATTTTGCCGGTAAAGCTGAAAAGCGGATCGTGTTATTAAAGTATAGGATCTATTTAGATCTTTTATATTTATTCTTATTAGGGATCGCCGGATCTGTGTGTAAGTCATTTTTCCTCATTTAAAACATGATTTTACGCGATCAATAAGATCTGGAAGACCCCGATCACAACCGTACTGGGATCCTGTGTATAAGGCACTGTTTTATCCACATGCCAACACCGTCCGGATCTTATCACAATTCAGATCAAAGCTTGTACACAGCTACTTCTCAGAGGTTATTCACAGCAGTGATCTAGCTTTGATCTAACTGGGGATAAGTTGTTTAATAGATCCAGGATCCGATCGGCCTTCAACCCGTATTATGCGGCTTATAGCGGTGTTTTTCTGTGGAAAAGAGTTATTCAGATCGTAACGGTTTTTGGATCTGTGGATCACGTTTTCGATCCGAACATTTTATCTGGCAATCTTTATAAAAATAATTAATAGCAGGTTATGGAGGGCAAATAATTGTTGTCAGAACGCCGTTGAAACCTATTGAATGGATATTTTTAAGCGTAAATCGTAGACGCCAGCTATAAAAAAACGCCGTATAAACGGCGTTTCTCAGTGGTTTGATGGGACGTTAGCGGACCTGATTAGGCTGATAGCGAGGCGTTGTAGTGACCTGATCTTCTTCGTCGAGAGTGAGGCCTTTTCGTCGGCTCGGGCCGGAAAATCTGACCTTGTAGGTATCGTACTCTTTGATCGATTCAAAGCAGTAGCGGCCCAGTGCCTGTTCCAGATCGCCAAGGTTGTGATTGGTGATCAGAATGCAGTTTTTCTTGTTTACCAGGCGCTGACGCAGCAGATTACCCAGCCAGCTTTGCGAGTTTTTCTTTAATACGGTCTCGTTAACACAGACTTCATCGAGGATCAGCATGTCCACATCGAGCAGTTCCTGATGGGCGGCACGGAATTTTTGGCCGGCGTTGTCCTGAGAACCAAAGTCATAGGCTGAATGACGCATTTCCAGCAGTGTGGAGAGCTGGCGGTACAACACGGTGACTTCATACTGGTCGATAAGCTGATGTGCAATAGCGCCGGCTATGTGCGATTTACCGCGCCCATAGTCTCCGTAGAATATCATCATGTGTGAGCCCGCTTCCCGCCAGGCTTTGTCTTCGTGGGCGGCAATAAAAGACTGGGCAATGCTGACCGCTTCAACCACGTCATCACTGTCTTCAATTAAATTGGCGAAGGTCCAGCGAGGATTAAGGTCTGAGCGACCATGCAGCATTTCGATGCGCTGCTTTTTGGATTGTTGCTGGAGCTGGGCGATTTCCTGATTGGCCTGGGTTTCGTATTGCTTTCGCAGCGTCTTATAATCGATATATTCAGATTCATTTGGCACTGCTTTACCCAGCGTTCTGGCCAGTGAGTTAAGTTTATCTTTAAATGAATCCATGATTAATTTTTACCCGATTTATTGGCGTATTTAGCAACAAGCTGTCTGGCATTATCATCTGCTTCGATGCCCGGTTCAATGGTGACGACCTGATTACCCACCTTTTTTGTGGCCTGATAGCCTTTCGCGGTTCGCCGGTTCTTCAACGCGTAGGTGAACTTCTGAGTCCATTGATAACTGCTGAAAACTGCTTCCGGACGGCCCAGCCAATAGGCCACAAACTCACCAATGTCCTGTTCATCAAAGCTTTTATCAATTAAGCCAATCAGCGCTGCAATATCATCAAACACTTGTCGTTGCGGTTGCCAGTCGCGATACATAGCGTGGTGCTGCTGATGGAAAGGCTGATAGCCTTGAGTATTACCGATAAGAGGCAGCAGTACGCGTTTGCCATTGAGCGACATGTCGAGGCTGAGCGACTCAGGTAATGACACCAGACCGGCCTGGGTCAGTTCCTCGAGTAATATATTGATCTCACGGCCACGGGTCACGGGTTCTTGTTGCGGGTCGCTGTTCATCAGAGCCAGTAGCTCTTTGTACTGCAGTGGAGTAGACAGCAATGTGTCCTGATTGGCTCCGGGACGCAGCGCCAGACAATACAGTACCCTTGCCGCATTGCTCAGCGGCGAGGTAAGGGCATTTAATTCGGCCTGAGTAAACATTTAGTCCAGCGTGTCGAGAATGGGTTCCAGCCACTCTACGGCGCGATCTTCCGGAATGGGGTGGTGCATTACGTCAATGTGTAGTGGATCGGCCATGAGTTTAGCGCCGCCCTTATTCATTAGCGTTTCCATCGCGATGGCACCATGGCAATAGGTATCGTAGCTGCTATCACCTAAGCCAACCACAAAGTACTCGATATCGCTGAGATCCTCGTCTTCCAGCTGGGCTGCAAAAGGCTGAATGTTGTCGGGTAAATCGCCGGCACCATGGGTAGAGGTGCAGATAAACCAGGTGGAATCTGCGTCGATATCGTCCATATCGGGTTGAGTGAGTATAGTAACTTTATATCCACGGGCACGAAGGGCCTCAGCAATGGCATCAGCAACATATTCGCTGGCCCCCAGTACAGAACCTACTAGCAGTGTAAAGTGACGATCCATATTACTCCGGATAAACCTTGTGGCAGTTATGCTTAAAGTGGCAGCATTATAACAATAATAACCGCCAGGGAATATGTTTAGTCGGGGGTAGGGTGCTGGCTGCTGGTTACTTACCGATACAGAACGAGGAAAATATACGACCCAGCAAATCGTCGGAGGTAAATTCGCCGGTGATTTCGGTGAGAGCCTGATGGGCCAGGCGCAATTCTTCCGCCAGTAATTCGCCGGCCAGGTTATCATTCAGTTGCTGCTCACCAGTTTCCAGGTGCGCGAGCGCGGTATCAATGGCATCCATATGACGGCGGCGGGCGATAAACTGACCTTCGGTGGTGGTGTCGAGGCCGATACTGGCTGCCAGATGATCTTTTAACACCTCTACCCCGGCACCGGTACTGGCCGACAGCGCGATGGTGGTAAATGCGCCATGGGCCGAATCGACCTGATGCAGACGGATTTCATCGCCGGTTTTATCAACCTTATTGCGAATAACCGTTACCGGCATACCGGCAGGCAGCTGTTGCATAAATTCGGGCCAGATAAGGTACGGGTCGATGCCCTCTGATTCGGTGCTGTCGACCACAAACAATACCCTATCGGCCTGATTAATTGCTTCCCAGGCGCGGGCAATACCGATTTGTTCCACTTTATCCGGGCTCTCGCGCAGACCGGCAGTATCAATAATATGCAGCGGCATGCCATTAATGTGGATGTGTTCTTTCAGTACATCCCTGGTGGTACCGGCGATATCCGTTACAATGGCGCTTTCACGGCCGGCCAGGGCATTAAGCAGGCTCGATTTACCGGCATTGGGCTTGCCGGCAATCACCACCTGCATACCTTCACGTAGCAGCGTACCTTGTTTTGCCTGGCTGCGAACCTTGCCAACTTGCGCAAGGATGGTGGTAAGGTCATTACTTACCTTGCCGTCGGATAAAAAGTCGATCTCTTCATCCGGAAAATCGATAGCGGCTTCTACGTACATGCGCAAATGTATAATGGCTTCGCTAAGGGTATTAATTTGCTCTGAAAACTCACCCTGTAACGAACGCAACGCACTTTTCGCGGCTTGTTGCGAGCTGGCATCAATCAGGTCGGCAATGGCTTCTGCCTGGGCTAAATCCAATTTGTCGTTTAAAAAAGCCTGTTCGCTAAATTCCCCTGGCCGCGCCAGTCTGACATTCGGGACCGCTAAAATGGCTTCCAGAAGCATATCAATAATGACTGGCCCGCCATGACCCTGAAATTCCACCACGTCTTCACCGGTAAAGGAGTGCGGGTTTCTAAAATAAATAGCAATGCCCTGATCGATGATTTCACCCATGGCATTGTAAAAATCAGTGTAAGTCGCCTGACGGGGCGATAGCGGGGTGCGTAATATGCTTTCAGCCACTTTTAACGCTTGCGGGCCGGATACCCGCACTATGCCAACACCACCTCGCCCGGGCGGGGTAGCTTGTGCAACGATGGTGTCGGAGTGGCTGATAGTCATAATTAAGCTCTAGTCGCGGAAATTATTAAATTGAAATGGCTGGCCTAATTCTGCCTGTTTAACCAGTTGCATGACCTGTTGCAGGTCGTCACGCTTTTTACCGGTAACCCGCAGCTGATCGCCCTGGATAGCCGTTTGTACTTTGATTTTGGCATCTTTGACCAGTTTAACAATCTTCTTGGCGACGGCTTGTTCAATGCCTTCTTTAAACGCAATAATCTGACGGTAGTTTTTGCCGGTAACAGTATGCGGTTTACAGTCGATGGCTGAGGTATCCAGATTTCGCTTGGCACAGGCATTTCGGAACATTGATTCCATCTGTTGGAGCTGGAATTCGGCCTGGGCGGCCATTACCACGGTTTTGTCTTTGTATTCGAAGCTGGCTTCTACGCCACGAAAATCGAAGCGGGTCGACAATTCACGGTTAGCGTTTTCCGTGGCATTGCGGACTTCTTCCATGTTTATTTCTGACACAATATCAAATGAAGGCATAATGGCTGCTCTCCTGTTAACAAAAGCCCGCATGAATGCGGGCTTTAAGTAGTTTATTGGGATTAATTATTTACTTAATGCCACGCTTTTCCATGGAAGCGTAAATGATTTTCGCCTGGATCAGGGTAATCACGTTACTGATAAACCAGTAGAGTACCAGACCGGCCGGGAACCAGATGAAAAATACACTCATGGCAACCGGCATCCACTGCATAATCTTTTGTTGCATCGGATCGGTCATCGTAGTGGGTTGCAGCTTTTGCAGCATCCACATGCTGGCACCGGTTAATACCGGCAGAACAAAATAAGGGTCCATTACCGACAAATCGGTAATCCACAGAATAAAGTCAGCATGGCGTAATTCCACACTTTCCAGCAGTACCCAGTACAGCGCCAGGAAGATAGGCATTTGCAGTAACAGTGGGAAGCAGCCACCCATAGGGTTAACTTTTTCCTTCTTGTACAGCTCCATCATGGCCTGAGACATCTTTTGACGGTCGTCGCCATAACGGTCTTTCAGTTGCTGCATCTTCGGCGCCAGATTACGCATCTTGGCCATGGACTCATACTGTTTCTTGGTCAGCCAGTACATACCACCTTTAACGATAATGGTGATAAGAATAATCGCCACACCCCAGTTGCCCACCAGGCTATGCAGGAATTTAAGCAGGGTAAATAATGGCTGTGAAATCCACCATAGAATACCGTAGTCTACGGTCAGATCTAAGCCTTTCGCCAGCGTAGCCAGCTTATCCTGATCCTTGGGGCCAAGATAAAGCGTGCTGTTTAACTCAATGGCTTGTCCGGTTTCTACTGATGTCGGTTCGCCGGTGTAGCCAACAATCGCGTACTGATTAGCTACCAGACGGCTGTAAAGCGAATTAGTCTCAGTTTGAGACGGTACCCAGGCCGAAATAAAGTAGTGCTCCAGCATACTTACCCAACCACCCGTGGTGCTGATACGCAGTGGCTCGTCTTCGATATCGCCGAAAGTGTACTTGTTGTAACGATCGTCGGCTGTGCCGTAAGCGGCGCCGCGATAGGTCGGCATAAACATGTTACCGCCTTCCTGTTCAGCGGTGGTTTGTTTAAGCTGGGCATATTGTTGGAACTGAGCAGTCTGACCTGAATTATTGGTAATCGCATAGCTTACATCCACATCGTTGTGTCCACGGGTGAATGTGAAGGTTTTAGTAATGCTGATCCCGTCATTGCTCGACCAGGTAAGCGGCACACTCAGTGTGTCACCGTTTAGCTCGTATGAATCTGCTTGTGCCTGATATAAGGGTCTGCCCTGTGAGCTGCCATCGGGGCCATTTGCACCTACCAGTCCGCTTTGCGCCACGTACAATCCGTTACCAGCGCGCAGTAAGCTGTAAGGTTCGTCTGAGCCCTGAGTAACCGGAAACTTAACCAGGTCGGCGTGAATAACGTCACCACCCACTAAGCTGATAGTCAGATTCAGTGTATCGGTGACTACTGAAATCGTTTGCTTAGTATTGTTGCTGGCTGTTGCCTGCGGCAAAGTTTCACTCACTGCAACAGGGACATCTTCGTCAGTGCCATTGCTGGCTGGGACGGATGAAGCTGAGGGTACACCGGCCGGTACACTGTCTGCCGCTTCCTGGGTTACTGGTTGAACTGGCTGCGGTCCGTAGGCCTCATGCCACTTTTGCCAGAGTAAAAAGCTGATAAATGCGATGGCAATAATCAGAATACTTCGTTGCGATTCCATACTGGTCTCTTTTAATTTGAGTGTTTATTGTCTTGTTTGTTTTCGGGTACCGGATC
>Ga0213831_1001019_pt1 | contig 10831 bp, 11 predicted proteins | sample SWATP12_FD_163421 | JGI IMG/M metagenome (GOLD analysis project Ga0213831, IMG submission 163421) | Coastal seawater microbial communities from Marineland, Florida, United States - SWA TP1 #2 | ecosystem: Environmental > Aquatic > Marine > Coastal | place: USA: Florida | collected 2016-08-06
ATTCATTATCGCGCGTTCAATGGTTTGACGTATCCACCAAGTCGCATACGTTGAGAAACGGAAACCACGTTCAGGGTCAAATTTTTCAACCGCACGTATTAGACCCAAATTGCCTTCTTCAATCAGGTCGAGTAACGCCAGACCTCGGTTGTTGTAACGTCGTGCAATTTTCACCACCAAACGCAGGTTACTCTCAATCATACGCTTGCGTGATGCTTCACAACCACGTAAGGCTTTACGGGCAAAAAATACTTCTTCTTCTGCGGTTAGTAAGGGTGAGAAACCAATTTCACTAAGGTAGATTTGTGTTGCGTCGAGGTTTTTCGGCTGTTCAGCCTTGGCTATTGTTTCTTCTTTTTCATCTTCTTGGGCTGCTTCCATGTCTTCGGCTTTGGGTTCCGAAACATCCACTAGCTCATTTTTAGAATCCGCTTCCACTTCTGATACAAGCTCTTGACTCATAGTACGCCTCCTAATGACTCCATGCCTAGCATTGCTGCTTAGTTTAACGACGAGTACTTTAGCGTTTTGGAAGGTACTTTAATGGATTGACGGAGCGACCACGAAATCGGATTTCAAAATGCAATCGCACTGTATCAGAGCCGGATTTACCCATCTCTGCAATCACCTGACCTGCCTTAACCCAATCCTGCTCTTTAACCTTAAGAACACGATTGTGAGCATAAGCACTCAAATAATCATTGTTGTGTTTGACAATCACTAGATTGCCATAACCTCTCAGCGCGCTACCTGCGTACACTACTTTGCCATCTGCTGCGGCTTTAATAGGGTCGCCTGCATTTCCACCAAAATCGAGACCTTTATTGCCATTTTCCCGGGCGGAATAGGTTTCGATAATCTTTCCTTCACTCGGATATCGCCATTTGCGAACCTTGTTAGGAAAAGGATCTTTTTTGACTAATTTTTTATCTTTTTGATCCTGTTGTTTTTTACCGTACTCCTCTGATTTTTCATTTGCAATAGTTTTTTTATTATTTTTTTGAGTCGTTGCATTTGCAATAACTGTCTGTTTTGTTGGGCTATTTTGAGTCGGTACTCTAATCCCAGGCTTTAGCTTAATTTGCTGGCCTGGAAAGATGCTGTATGGCCTTTTGATGCCATTCATTTGTGCCAACTGACGGAAATCTATGCCCGCTCTAAATGCAATTGAATACAGAGTTTCGCCTTTTTTAACGGTATAGATATCGCCCCCTAGGGTGTTGCGATACTGATCGGTATATACCCCAGGTGCGTTTTCAATATCTGCGATAGGCGCGGGTCCTTTGCGCGAAGCACAAGAGACCAACAGTGCCGTTACCGTTAAAACTAGAATAACTCTCATAATCACATTAATTGTTTATATACGACGAATCCCGCAACCAACGCGACGACTAACCAACCGAGAAAGTCGATGTATTGACGAAGCTTGGCTTCCATTTTATCGCCGCCAAAATAGAGAATCGCAGCGACTAAAAAGAAACGCGCGCCACGGCCAATCGCGGAAGCGATAACAAAAGGCCAGAACGCCATGCTTAACATACCGGCACTGACCGTAAACAATTTATACGGAATTGGTGTAAACCCAGCTAAAAACACAACCCAAACACCATATTCGTTGAAGTAGTTCACAATTGTGTCGAACTTAGCCTGGTAGTTCATCATTTCAATAAATGGTAAAACAACCGGCTCATACAAGTATGATCCAAGTAAATAACCGACGATACCGCCCAATACAGAACTTACGCTGGTAATTGTTGCAAAGTACCAAGCTTTCTTTCGATCACTTAAAACCATAGGAGCCAGCATCACATCAGGGGGAATTGGAAAGAAAACCGACTCCGCAAACGTTAATACGGCCAAATACGCAGTCGCGTATTTATGTTTAGCCCAACGCAAACATGCATCGTACAACTGGGTAAACACCTTCATTAAATTGTATCTCCTGCAATTAAAGGCACAAACCTTACGGCTTCCAATGTGCGTTCGACAAACTGATCGCCTTTTCGTTCCACTGTCATTAATACTTGTTGTTCGTCGCCTACTGGCAACACCATTAAACCGCCGTCTTTTAGTTGCAGCTTCAGTTGCTCTGGAATCGATGAGGGTGCGGCAGTCACTATGATGGCGTCGAAAGGCGCTTTCGAATGCCAGCCCTGCCAGCCATCACCATGTTTCATTTGCACATTGTATATATCGAGTTGTTGCAGCTTACGTTTGGCTGCAAACTGCAGTTGCCTAATTCTCTCAACCGAAAACACACGGTCAAACACTTTACCAAGTATCGCTGCTTGATATCCCGAGCCAGTTCCAATTTCCAACACATTAGTCGTTATGCCGTGCTCAACGAGCAACTGAGTCATCTTGGCCACGATATAAGGCTGCGAAATGGTTTGCCCTTGACCTATTGGAAGCGCGGTATTTTCGTAAGCCTTATGGGCTAAAATTTGTTCTACAAATAGATGCCTTGGCACCTCAGCGATGGCTGAAAGCACGGGTGCACTGGTGATCCCCTGTGCCGCAAGTTGTTGGCTCAATGCAGCGCCACTTCTGGCAAATTGATTCATGATGAAATATCTATTTTATTAACCCAATTGGCGACGGTTTCTATACTGTTGTATGCCGTCATATCGATATGTAGCGGTGTAATAGACACTCTATTGTTATTGATTGCGTTGAAGTCTGTACCTTCACCCGCATCCAATTCTTTGCCTAAAGTCCCGTACCAATATATGTCACGTCCCCAAGGGTCTTGTTGTTTTTCCATCATTTCCGCCTTGTGGCGACGGCCCAAACGAGTAACCTCGATACCGGCAATCTCATCAAAGCCGACATCCGGCACATTGACGTTAAGGATTTGATCCGACGGTATCGGATGCTCAACAATGTGTTCAACCACTTGGCGAGCAATTTTTGCCGCGGTTTTTAAATTGTCTTCTTGGCGACTGGTCAATGACATTGCCACCGCAGGTAATCCAAGGTGACGCCCTTCAGCGGCGGCTGACACGGTGCCGCTATAGAATGTATCGTCTCCAAGGTTCGCACCATGATTAATGCCCGCGACAACGATATCTGGAGCCACATCCAACAGTTGGTTAATCGCCAAATGGACACAGTCGGTTGGCGTACCATTGACACTGTAAAAACCGTTCTTGTGTTGTTGCAATCTCAGTGGGTTAGTCAAGGTCAGAGAGCTACTGGCGCCGCTTAGGTTTCTATCCGGCGCAACGACGGTCACTTGTCCTAAGTCTTTGAGAGCTTCGTAGAGCGCCTCAAGCCCGGGCGCATGAACGCCGTCGTCATTACTTATTAGAATATTCATTCGCTACTTTCCCTAAATCTAACGCACTCTCTGAGCACCGAGGTCGCAAAACAGCCCGTTGGCAATATGAAGCTGACAATAAGATCTTCGTTGTCTGTTTGCCACTTCAAATCTTCAGCCATCAAGTGTATCGACCGTCGCTCTTGTTCTAAAGCATTTTCTTGCAATAAATTTTGCCAAGTTTGGAAAGGCGTCAGGGCTGTTAACTCTAGTGCCCTAGCTTCCCCTTCAGTCGCTAGTTCACCGTCGCCCCAAAGCGGCGCTGATATGGAAATGTCGTGAGATTGCAGGCGAGCTAAAATTGCGTCACTGATGGTCTCTGAAAAATAGGAGTTACTGCCACTCAATGAATAAACGTCGCCTTCGAGCGGTTGTTCAAAATGGTCTTTGGCGATACGTTCACTAACGACTTGATTGAACAAATACGAACGAGCCGCTGAAAGCGCAAAACCTTTGAGTTTTTTATCGCGGATTTGTTCTCCACTGCTCATACGATTAGCCCAATTGAGATTATTGCCTTTGATACCAAAACGTTGTGGCCCAAAGTAGTTGGGTACTCCAGCAGTAGCGGTTTGAAGACGAGCAATCAGTGCCTGTTGATCCGAGACATTGCGCAACCTAATGATAAACCCGTTGCCCGCAAGCGCGCCCACTCGTAACTTTTTGTTATGCCGAGTCGCACTGAGCAATTTTATTTGTTCGGTTTCAATCGCAGAAAGATCCGGTTCAGACTTAACATTCACTTGTACAGAAAACCATTGGCGAGTGATCGCTTGTTTGTCTTTAAGACCAGCATAACCAATATCACGTAACCGCTTATTCAGAACTTTCGCTAGGTGTTGGCAGACCTGCTGGGTGTTTAAACCTGTTTTTTCGATGTGCAGGAATAAGTTTTCTCCCTCGCCCGTAAGTTCGAAGCCAAGCTTTTCGTCGACAATGAAATCCTTTGGTTCGCGCTTAAAGTCAGCCTCTACTTCAGGCTTTCCGTTCAGATAAGCCCAGTGATCTACGTCCCAATCTTTAAACTCTACACTCATAAGGTTTTTGCCTGTAGTAGCACCACGGCTTGAGTTGCGATGCCTTCTTTACGTCCCTCGAATCCAAGTTTTTCCGTTGTTGTTGCTTTGACAGACACTTGAGACACCTCAGCGTTTAGGTCTTCTGCCAGAATCTCTCTCATGGTATCAATGTGCGGAGCCATCTTCGGTGCCTGAGCGATAATAGTCAGGTCACAGTTCACCAACTGATAACCCTTTTCAGATATAAGCCCAACCACATGACGCAAAAGAATGCGACTGTCGATGTTTTCATATTGTTCTGCAGTATCAGGGAAGTGCCTACCAATATCACCCATTGCCAAGGCGCCAAGCAAAGCATCACATAACGCGTGAATTGCAACATCACCATCTGAGTGGGCTAAAAAACCATGGTCGTAAGGAATTTTAACTCCCGCTAACACTATTGGGCCTTCGCCGCCAAATTTGTGGACATCGTAGCCCATACCTATTCTAAAACTCATGATTCACTCGCTATAAATAATTCCGCCAGTTGCAGATCCTCAGGCAAGGTGACTTTGATATTTCGGCTGCTGCCTTCAATCAGTTGCACCTCTACACCATGCATTTCTAGAGCGGACGCTTCGTCTGTCACTTTCGCATTCATTTGGCCGTCTTCATTCACTTGGGCTAACAAGGCCGAATGCAACAATTGCGTGGGCGCACACTGAGGCGTTAAAGCGTGCCAGAGGTTTTGCCTGTCTACGGTATTGTCGATCACATTGGATTGTGGTTGTGCCCGTTTCATCGTATCGCGACATGGAATTGCAAGAATTCCAGGCGTTCGATTGTCGATGCATTGTCGATACAATTTGTCTATGTCGATTTGTGGTACACATGGACGCGCTGCGTCATGCACCATGACCCACTCAATTTGTTTTGAGATAAAATATTCTATTCCAGAAAACACGGAATCCGCGCGTTCAACGCCACCCGTCACTGTCACAACTTTCGGATGTTGACTAACAGGTAATGTAGAAAATTGCTCATCGTGTTGCGCCAATGCGACAACGACCTGAGAAACGAAGTCAAGATCTACGAAACGTTCCAATGTGCGCTCAAGAATTGTTTTACCAAGTAACGGTAAATATTGTTTGGGTTGTTCCGCTTGCATGCGTTTGCCAATCCCAGCGGCTGGGATCACCACTCCTACCGAAGGACGAGGTTGTTGCATGGATTAATTATCCTTGTTTTTGGGCACCAGTCTGAAAAATGTTTCGTTCTCTCGGATCATCCCAAGCTCATTGCGAGCTCGCTCTTCAATGCCTTCCAGTCCCACTTTCAGGTCATTGACATCCGCCGCCAACAACACATTACGTTTGTGCAATTGGTCGTTGTCTTGTTTTAACTTATTTACTTCCGCCCGTTTGGCATTATAAAACTGCATACCGTTGTGTCCAAACACAAGCCGGTAACTGAGCATCAAGGCCAAAACTAATAACAGAAAATTAATTAACTTCACGAAACGTCATAAAGGTGATTGGATCTGCGCCTATTATGCTAACGAATAGCGCAATAAGAAAGGGTTAATTTTGTGTTGTTAACGCTTCAATGGCAATAATTTTTGGAATTGTCGCCAATTAATTTGAGAAGCTAATAACATTTCGCGCAAAGACAACAATCGAGGTGAGGTTTTGTGTTGATTTAACCACTGATGACCACAACAAGCCGCTGCCATTATCGGTTTACCGGGTTTGAGTAAGGTTTTCTCATACAATTTGTCGCCGTCAATTTGCTGGCCGCTAATAGAAAACCAACCGTGTTGATTGCAGTGCACTACGCCAGCGTCTAAATCGACTTCGTCGATAGTGTCCAGAACAACCTGTTCAATACCGTAATGGCTGACGGCTATCGGTACAATCAGCGCCATTTGAGCATGGGAAGAATAAAATGCCGCGGTCTTGGTCTCGTCAGCTTTCACCGAAAACGGCTTGCCACTTTGGCTCGCCATCCAAGAGCCATTTTGGCTGTCTAATTCAAGGGGAATGTACAAGTTGCTGATATGCTCTGCTGCCCGTTTGATGTAATACGGCAGAGAGCCCAAGCGCTTCTGCAGTGCTTCCATTGACAGCGTATCGTCCATCGCCAACCGCTTCAGCTCCCGTTCATATAAAGCATTACAAAGCTCGGCCAAAACCTGTTGGTTTAGCCTTTGTTGCCATATGTTGGTTTGATTTTCAGAAACAGCCATAAACGAACTATAGCGAGATAGTGAGCAATAACCAATAAAAAAGGGGAATACGAATATTCCCCTTTGTTATCTATTCAGTCTTTACTGACCTTTAATTTCGCTGCGGCCGCGGTAAGCAACTTCACCTAACTGCTCTTCGATGCGAAGCAATTGGTTGTACTTAGCAACACGGTCACTACGACAGAGTGAACCAGTTTTGATTTGACCAGCGGCTGTACCTACTGCTAAATCAGCGATAGTTGCATCTTCAGTTTCGCCAGAGCGGTGGGAGATAACAACTGTGTAACCCGCTTCTTTCGCCATACGAATGGCTTCTAACGTTTCTGTAAGTGAACCGATTTGGTTGAACTTGATAAGGATTGAGTTACCAACGCCTTTCTCAATGCCTTCTTTCAAGATCTTAGTGTTAGTTACGAACAAGTCGTCACCTACTAATTGAACTTTGTCACCGATCTTGTCAGTAAGAAGTTTCCAACCATCCCAGTCTGACTCGTCCAAACCGTCTTCGATAGAAACGATTGGGTACTTGTTAGAAAGCTCAGCTAAGTAGTCACAGAAACCTGCTGAATCAAACTTCTGGCCTTCGCCCTTCATGTCATATACGCCGTCTGAGTAGAACTCAGAAGAAGCACAGTCTAATGCAAGTGTTACGTCTTCATTTAACTTGTAACCAGCTGCTTCAACTGCTTCTTGGATAACCGTTAACGCTTCTTCGTTAGACGCTAAGTTAGGTGCAAAACCACCTTCGTCACCGACCGCAGTGTTAAGACCTTTAGCGCTTAATACTTTCTTAAGGCTGTGGAAAATTTCCGCACCAACGCGCAAACCTTCTTTGAATGAAGGAGCTGAAACTGGTTGAATCATGAATTCTTGGATATCTACATTGTTGTCCGCGTGCTCACCACCGTTTAGGATGTTCATCATTGGAACTGGCATTGAGTATTCACCGGCCGTGCCATTTAGGTTGGCGATGTGCTCAAATAATGCGATACCGTTCTCTAATGCTGCCGCTTTTGCAACTGCAAGTGACACCGCTAAGATCGCGTTTGCACCCAATACTGCTTTGTTGTCTGTGCCATCAAGGTCTAACATCGCTTGGTCAACAGCAACTTGCAATTGCGCATCTTTACCTAAAAGCGCAGGTGCAATTTTTTCATTGATGTTTGCTACCGCAATTTCTACACCTTTACCTAAGTAACGACCTTTGTCGCCGTCACGCAGTTCAAGCGCTTCGCGAGAGCCAGTCGAGGCACCAGAAGGTGCCGCTGCACGACCAACCGCACCTGAATCTAAGTAGACATCTGCTTCAACAGTTGGGTTACCGCGTGAGTCCATGATCTCACGACCAACGATTTTAACAATTTGAGACATTCCCAATTCCTTAACTAGTTGTGTGAAAAACGCAGCCCTAAGACTGCGTTTTAAAAATTATTTATTTTTAGCGTATTCGTTCGCCGCACCCACAAATCCTTCAAACAAAGGATGACCATCACGTGGGGTAGACGTAAATTCTGGGTGGAACTGACCCGCGATAAACCAAGGGTGCTCTGGAATCTCAATCATTTCCACCAGTTTCTTATCTTCAGACAAGCCACCAAAGACTAGGCCGGCTTTTTCTAGTTTTTCAATGTAATTATTATTCACTTCATAACGATGACGGTGACGCTCTGTGACCCACTCATCGCCGTAGACTTCTTTCGCCTTTGAATTTGGCTTCAAGAAACAACGTTGTGCACCTAGACGCATTGTACCGCCTAAATCAGACGATTCGCTTCTAAGTTCAACTTGACCTTCTTTGTCCAACCACTCAGTGATAAGACCCACTACTGGGTGTGGCGTGTCTGGGTCAAATTCAGTTGAGTGCGCAAACTCAAGACCTGCTACGTTGCGAGCAAACTCAATCAGAGCAAGCTGCATACCTAAACAAATACCTAAGTATGGAACATCGTTTTCACGGGCAAACTGCGCGGCCATCATCTTACCTTCTGTACCACGCTCACCAAATCCGCCAGGCACTAGAATAGCATCTAGTCCTTCTAAAATGCTCGGACCTTTCACTTCAACATCTTGTGCATCAACGTATTGAATGTTGATTGTAACGCGGCGCTTCAAACCTGCGTGTTTCAGTGCTTCATTAACTGATTTGTATGCGTCTGGCAGTTCAACGTACTTACCGACCATACCAATTGTCACTTCACCCGTTGGGTTTGACTCTTCATACAACACCTGTTCCCACTCAGCTAAATCTGCTTCAGGGGCATCTATATGGAAACGACGACAAACTATGTCGTCCAAGCCTTGCGACTTAAGAAGCGCTGGGATCTGGTAAATTGAACTAACGTCTTTAAGACTGATAACGGCTTTCTCTTCAACGTTTGTGAACAACGCAATCTTAGCTTTTTCGTTAGCTGGAATTGCACGGTCACTGCGACAAACTAGGATGTCTGGTTGAATACCGATAGAACGAAGTTCTTTAACTGAATGCTGGGTTGGCTTTGTTTTGATTTCGCCCGATGCCCCTAAGTAAGGGACTAACGTTAAGTGCATATACATGGCATTTTCGCGGCCGACTTCAACACCTAACTGACGTAAGGCTTCTAAGAACGGCTGTGATTCAATATCACCAACCGTGCCACCAACCTCAACGATAGCAACGTCCATGCCTTCCGCACCTTCAACCACACGACGTTTGATGTCGTTTGTAATGTGCGGGATAACTTGAATAGTGGCACCTAAATAGTCGCCGCGACGTTCTTTCGCTAAAACGTCTTGGTACACTCGACCTTGAGTGAAGTTGTTGCGTTTGGTCATCTTGGTGCGAATAAAACGCTCATAGTGACCTAGGTCTAAGTCTGTTTCCGCACCGTCCTCGGTAACAAACACTTCACCATGTTGAATTGGACTCATAGTTCCTGGGTCGACGTTGATGTATGGGTCAAGTTTTAAGATGGTCACTTTAAGACCGCGAGCTTCAAGGATAGCCGCTAGCGACGCCGCAGCAATACCTTTACCCAATGAAGAAACAACACCACCAGTAACGAAAATATATCGAGTAGTCATACAAACCTTAAAAACGTAGATTGCGAAACTTGCATACCCCAAAAACAAAAACATCGCTAAAACGAAATTTCAGCGATTGTGTCAGCAATTTGGGTGATTATCAGGACGGGGTGTAAGTATAACAAACGAACACAATTCCAACAATCTAGGATCTGATTTTATTACGCTTTATTTTTTGATGAAATCTGTAAGGGCTAAAAAAACAAATGGCTTGTTGAATTTAACAAGCCATTTGTGCGCAACACTTCTATCCACCAACCAAGGCTAACAATATGCCCGCAGCCACCGCAGAGCCGAGGACACCTGCAACGTTCGGTCCCATCGCATGCATTAACAAGAAGTTATGTGGGTTAGCTTCTAAGCCTACTTTGTTAACGACTCGTGCAGCCATTGGTACCGCTGATACGCCTGCCGCACCAAGGAGCGGATTAATAGGCTCTTTGCTGAACTTGCCCATGATTTTCGCCATGATAACGCCAGACGCGGTACCTATGCCGAATGCCACTGCACCCAGTGCCAAGATACCCAGGGTTTCTACCGTTAAGAACTTGTCCGCGCTTAATTTAGAACCAACCGCAAGGCCTAAGAAGATTGTCACTATGTTGATCAACTCGTTTTGTGCTGTATTGCTTAAACGGTCAACTACGCCACATTCTTTCATCAAATTACCTAAACAGAACATGCCCACAAGCGGTGCCGCTGCTGGTAAAAACGCCGATGCCAAGAACAACACTGCTAGCGGGAACAAGATTTTCTCCCGTTTACTTACAGTACGAAGCTGTTCCATTTTGATTTTGCGCTCTTCTTCGTTGGTCAAGGCTTTCATAATTGGCGGCTGAATAATCGGAACCAAAGCCATATACGAATATGCCGCGACGGCAATTGCACCTAATAGATCCGGTGACAGTTTCGACGCAAGGAAAATCGCCGTTGGTCCATCTGCACCACCAATAATTGCAATGGCCGATGCATCTTGTAGGGTAAACTCAAATCCAGGAACAAAATTTAACGCAATCGCACCGAACAAGGTGGCAAAAATACCAAACTGGGCTGCAGCGCCTAACAACAACATCTTAGGGTTAGCAATCAGTGCACCAAAATCCGTCATCGCTCCAACGCCCATAAAAATGAGCAGAGGGAAAACGCCAGAACCGATGCCAATCTCGTATACGTAATAAAGCAAACCGCCTGGATCATTAAATCCAG
>Ga0213831_1001020_pt1 | contig 10831 bp, 8 predicted proteins | sample SWATP12_FD_163421 | JGI IMG/M metagenome (GOLD analysis project Ga0213831, IMG submission 163421) | Coastal seawater microbial communities from Marineland, Florida, United States - SWA TP1 #2 | ecosystem: Environmental > Aquatic > Marine > Coastal | place: USA: Florida | collected 2016-08-06
TGATACAAAGCGGGATCTACCTTGCCCTTAAGACGCGAAAAGCCACCTATGTTGAGGTGGCTACTATTTGACCATGCTAAAAGTTCTGTCCAAATATCCTTTTGGCTGGCTGAGAATGGGTAGAGGGTCATCGATGTCCTATTTTAAACCGTTCTTAATTTGATTAATGTGCTCCATGGCGTATTTATACCCTACTTCGATGATTTCTTCTGCTCTTTTGTAGTCCATCATACCAAAATCGCCCAATGGAGGCTCAAAATAGATATCGGCGGCAAACTTAGTTTTTTGACGCTGCGCCAAACCACCAATATGCGCGACTTGCATTAATATATCGACAATACCCGGTAAGGTTTGTTTGTTCTTCTCAAAATGTGATCTTAATTTCTTCCAAGTCGAAAGTGAGGTGACTTCTTTGTTGACCTCAAACGATTCTTTAACATCAACGTCAATCGCAATAACTGCACCGTGACCGCGACGACGCTCCAAAGGGGTCGACAAGCGTTGACGCATGGCTTGCACCGGAACATTTTCTAATATCGCACCGTCGACCAGTAATTGACCATCGACAACAACCGGGGGAAACAGTCCCGCTGGTGAGTTACTTGCTAACACCGCTTGCCACAGAGGACCATCCCCAAGCACAGTGGTGTCCGCCGTGGTTAGGTTACACGCAGCAGCAAAATAAGGCGTCCACAGGTTCTGAATATTGACATCTCCTAGTGCCTCAACAAACGCGCCTTTCAAGTTTTGATTAGACATCAAGGCGACCAAAGGCAAGGTTAATTTCATCCCACCTTTCGAATATTTGAGAATTTCGTGATGAATGGTTTCTCTTGGCATACCAGCTACAACACACGCGCCAATAAGCGCGCCCATACTGTTGCCACCAATGATATCGACTGGGATACCCGACTCTTCAAACGCCCGCAGAATTCCAATATGAGCAAAACCGCGCGCACCACCACCACCGAGCACAACCCCAACGGCTTTACCCAACAAGAATCGACTTAAACGAGCGAAATCCTTGTTGTCATTGAGTTTGATCGGATAAACCCTTTCAACGCCGCGATGGGTTTGCCAAGCCAGCCGATCACCACAATGTTTTGCAGATTCCGGGTAAATCAAAGCCAAGTGACGACGGATAAGTTCTAAGTCCACGTCTTGTTGTAACTTTTGCTCGAGCTCAGTAATTTTGGTTTCTTTCAATCCGTCAGCAACAAACACAACCTGATCAGCGTGTTGAAGGGTTTCAACGATTTTGTCGTAAGTACCAAGCTGCCCTTGGAAGATCAGATAATCAAAATTGGCCTCAGCGACATCTAAATCGATGTAATTGTCATCTTGTTGTTCAAAACTGATGGCCTCGGTTTCGATAATGTTGGTGTCGCCATGCTCACACAAAGACGCTTTAAACGCCTGCGCAAAACCTTGAATATCGACAGACTCATGTAGGGGAATAAGGAAAAAGCTTTGTGCTCTGCGTCGTTCCGTCACTCGTCGGTCATGACGCAAATGACGATAAATTGCATGAGAAAAGGCTCGATTCAATTGCAATGGATGTTTGGTAATTAACTCTTCATACTGTGCAACAGAAAGAACAGCTAACGCTGAATCCCGCATAGCGGTAATATCAGCGGTACGGCTCTGTTTTAAGATCATGCCAGTCTCGCCGACACAATCACCAGGCAATACTTCGTTATACAATAAACGTTGACCGTCTTTCACGGTTCGAGACACCCTGAGTCTACCGCTGACCAAGATGAACATTGAATCAGAGTCGTCCCCTTCAGTGATAACTATTTCACCACCTTTGACGTGAATAACCTCAAGCGCACTGGCAAGGTCAGTGAGAATGTCGGTGTCTAACTCACTGAAATCGGTGCTGGCTTGCAGCAGTTCAACTAAATATTCCGTCTGATTATTCATTCCTTTGCCTTTACTGTGGCCGTTCGGGGATAGCTTTAGAGTGTAGTTTCAAATATCCGTAGCCGCGCAACCATTTAGACGCGGCCCGGAATTAAATTTAAGCCTATGAGAATGTTAGTAAATACTTCACTGAAAAACAAAAGAATTCTTCGTTTTGTCATTTCAATTTAGCTTCGTTTTCTCCATTTATAACAACATAGCAGCTGCGGTACCGAATAGGATCAGAGGAATGTTGTAATGCATGAAGGTAGGGACGACGGTGTCCCAGATATGATCGTGTTGACCATCGGCATTTAGACCAGAAGTCGGCCCCAAAGTCGAATCCGAAGCAGGTGATCCCGCATCCCCCAGTGCAGCGGCAGTTCCAACTATCGCCGCTGTCGCCAGAGGTGAAAAGCCAAACTGCAAACAAAGCGGCACATAAATCGATGCAATAATTGGAATCGTCGAAAATGAACTACCTATGCCCATAGTGACCAAAAGTCCGGTAAGCAGCATAAGTAACGCCGCCAACATTTTGTTGTCACCGATGGCTTGAGTGGTACTTTGCACCAACGAGTCGATAGCTTGGGTCGCCTTCATAACTTCAGCAAAGCCCGCTGCTGATATCATAATGAAGCCAAATAGCCCCATCATGTAGACACCTCGAGTAAAGGCATCATCAGTTTGATCGTGACGCAGAACACCGCCAGCAACAAATACCATTAGGCCCAAGAGACTGCCCACAATTACAGAGTCAGTATACAATTGTGCGGACATTGCAGCCGCAATTGCGACCACTGCCACATAGATGTGCTTTTTATTTAACGTCTCGACTTTTTCGCTGTCGCCGCTTATTTCAAGCTTGGCGTAATCTCTGTTTCCTCGGTAAGTAAAGAACAGGGCAAATAACAATCCTAAGAACATGCCGAATACAGGAATCGCCATTACAAAAGGCAGTTGTTCGACCGCAACATCCAAGCCGTTTTCGGTTAGATTACTGTGTAAAATTCGATTCAAAAATATTTGACCAAAGCCAACAGGCAATAGCATGTAAGTTGCGGTTAAACCGAAAGTGATCAAACACGCTACTGCGCGTCGGTCCAGTTTTAGCTCCGCCATTGTGTGTAATAGTGGTGGGATTAAAATAGGAATAAATGCAATGTGAACAGGCACTAGGTTCTGCGACATAATGGCAGCTAACAGGATCACCGATAGCAGCATTGCCTTGATCCAGACTAAGGAAGACTCTGCACCATCGATTTTCTTGACGACAGACTGAGCGAGTAAATCGGTTATCCCAGATTTTGAAATGGTCACGGCAAACGCGCCCAACATCGCATAATTTAGCGCTATGGCTGCTCCACCGCCTAATCCATTGGTAAAGGCCTCTACGGTTTGATCTAAACTTAGACCGCCGATTAATCCTCCAGTGATTGCACTTAATACCAGTGCGATGACAATGTTTACTCGAAGTAAACTCAATACAACCATCAACAGAACGGCTAAAACGACAGCGTTCATTTGTTATCCTTGACTATTATTTTTAGCCCAGAGTATGCAGTATTTCGTCAGACGATTACAACGGTTGCCACAGTTCTATTTTGTTGCCCTCGGGATCCGCAAACCAGCCGAACTTTCCATATTCATACTCTTCAGGTTTTCCGATCAAGCGCCCCCCAGACTTTTCCACCTTAATCAAAATAGCGAACAAATCATCGACTAAGAAGTTTATCAAGTATGGTTGTTGCGGCGTTTTTTCCGGCACATCGAAGTAATTGGAGTCTTGATTAAAGATGCAAAACGCCGTGTAACCGTTGCTCGGAATCGCTTCTGGTTTAAAGGTTGCACCGTACTCTCCAATGTTAATTCCCAACACTTTTCTGTACCAATCATTCAACGCTTGGCTATCATTGGCCTTAAAAAACACTCCGCCTATCCCAATTACCTTTGCCATTTAATGCTCCTTTATCAATACTTAGCTTAAGAGTAGTTAAGATCTGCATTATGTGCAGGGGTAGGTAAGCCATGAAATATATTCGTCCCCTTTTAACGAGTTTCCTTGCGATTGTTTTGCTTGGATGCAATAGCACGCCAGAGCCGACGAAAAAGATAGAATCGGCAAATGTTTATTTGGACCATAAGTTTGCCGATAACATCCAAATTGAAACAGAAGACGAAATCTTCTACGTCACAGAAGAAATGCGTAACTTCGTCAAACAACGCCTGATGAAACACCAAGACTTAGGCGACAGAACCAAGCAACTATTACGCGACCTGTTTGATCCCGAAGTCCTCGACATACACTATTCTCACAACGCAAACCTCACCGCCCAACAAGTCTTCGATCAAGGCTCTGCTAACTGCCTGTCGCTAACAATATTGTCGTATGTGCTAGTTAAAGAAGCTCGCTTGGCCGCCCAAATAATGGACGTTAAAGTTCAAGAGAATTGGACCTATGATCGAGGCACCAGCTTGTTCAATGGTCACGTTAACCTGCAAGTATTTGAACCCAACCGAACTTCGAGAAACTTGCTACTTAAAGACAAAGAGATTCTTACCATCGACTTTTTACCTATGCTCAACGCCAGCATCATTAGCCGTAAAGCGCTAGAAAAAAACGAAATCGTTGCCCTGTTCTACAACAACAAGGGGGCGGAAGCTATGGTCGATAGTGACTACGACAGAGCCTATACATACTTCAAAGCTGCGACTGAACTGGGTCCAAACCTTTCCTCAACCTGGGGGAACTTGGCTAGCTTGTATGGTCGATTAGGTTATTTCGAGCAGGCTGAAGGGCTCTACGAATTGAGCCTACAACTGGACGAGAACAACTTAAATACCCGAGAAAATTTAGCGGTTTTATACATGAAGACCGACCGTGAAAAGCAAGCACAAAGGGTAAAGGCAAGTATCCATCGCAAACGATTAAATAACCCTTATTACCACGCCATGTTGGCGCGCATTGATTTTGAAGAGGGTAACTACCAAGATTCGTTAAGAAAGTATCGGACCGCGGTAAAACTTAATAGATTGGAGCACTCATTTTTATTTGGCCTAGCACAAAACCACTTGATGCTGAACGAACTTGATAAAGCCGACTATTACCTGCAACGAGCGAAAAAAATCGCCGCCAGTGCCCACGAAAAATCGATTTACCAGAATAAAATATCAGCACTGCGCCAACTCACTACCAAACGAATGTAAAACCGATGTGCCCAACCGCTCCATATTGCGGTTGGGTAACGCTTGCAAGCCTGCTGTACCGACAATAAACACACCAATATAAAGAATTTAAACAACCGTGCAAAATTGCGACGAACGATGCATTTAAAGCGGTAAACGTATGTTCATCACTCAGTGCTTTTGATACTGTATATCGTTTTTATATTGCCCTCCAAAATCAGGCCGCAATATATCCTCCTAAACCAATAATAATACCGTGGTACTAACTATGAACATCCATAACGTCAAAGGGTTGTTGTCTGTGGTATTTGCCGTCGCTATGAGCGCCAGCGCAAATGCATCCGCAGTAAAACAAACCAAAGGTGACTTTGAAGACAAATTTCGTCAGCTAGATGAAATTTTACCTACCCCCAACGTCTATCGTGCGGCCACAGGTGAGCCTGGTGAACAATACTGGCAGCAAAAAGTTGACTACAAAATCCAGGTTGCATTGGATGAAGAAAAACGTCGTCTTGATGCTAAACAGCAAATCACTTACAAAAACAACTCTCCTTACACGCTAAAGTACCTATGGTTGCAGTTGGAACAAAACAAGTTTAAACCAGATTCAATCGCTGAAGCGGGCACGTCATTCGCGGGTATTGGTCGCCGTGGCCCTGCAACCTCGGCAGGTACTGCAAGCAAGCCAGCAAAATTGAGTTTGGGTGAACTGCGTCGCCAACAATTCTTGGCTGACAATGAGCTTGGCTACGACGTATTAGATTTCAGAACGACGAGTGGCAAACAACTTAACTTCGTTGTTGTTGGTACTAACGTCCGCGTTGATTTAGCAAAACCACTTAAGCCTGGTAAGTCAGTCACTTTTGACATGGATTTCGGTTTCAACATTGTTGAAGAAAACGCAGTTTCTGCGCGTGCCGGTTATGAGCACTTCCCGAAAGACGCTCGCGAGGGCGGTAACGACATCTTCCTATTGGCGCAGTGGTTCCCACGTTTACACGCGTTCTCGGACTACGAAGGCTGGCACAACAAAGAATTCATCGGTCGTGGTGAGTTCACTTTGGAATTCGGCGACTACGAAGTTGAAATCACAGTGCCTGCAGACCACATTGTTTCTTCGACTGGTGTTTTGGACAATCCGAAAGAAGTTCTAACAAAGACACAACGCAACCGTTTAGAGCAAGCGAAAACGGCGAAACGCCCAGTTTTCATTGTGACGGAAGAAGAAGCGCTTGAAAATGAAAAAGAAGGCACAGATCAAACTAAAACATGGCGTTTTGAAGCTGACAACGTAAGAGACTTTGCTTGGGCATCATCGCGAAAGTTCATGTGGGACGCGCGCGGATATGACCAAGGTGGCGAAGACCAACCGTTTGTTATGGCAATGTCATTCTACCCGAAAGAAGGTGGCGACCTTTGGAAGAAATATTCGACCGAAGCAGTAATCCACACGATGGAAGTTTATTCCAAGTATTCTTTCGATTATCCATACCCAACTGCACAGTCTGTAAATGGTCCAGTCGGTGGTATGGAATACCCAATGATCACGTTTAACGGTCCTCGAACCAAACTGCGTGATGACGGCGATCGCACATACACTCAAGCGGAAAAGCGTTTCCTAATTGGTGTTGTAATTCATGAGATTGGTCACATTTACTTCCCAATGATCGTCAACTCAGACGAACGTCAATGGACATGGATGGACGAAGGTTTAAACAGTTTCTTAGACGCAGTCGCTTGTCGTGAGTGGGATCCAAACATTCCATGGGGTGTTGAGCCGCGTTACATTACCGACTACATGAAAGGCAACGTACAAGTGCCGATTATGACCCAATCAGACAGCGTTCTAAAACTGGGTCCTAACGCCTACTCAAAACCAGCCGCTGCACTCAACATTCTGCGCGAAGTTGTTTTAGGCCGCGAATTGTTTGACTTCGCTTTCCGCGAGTTTTCGCAACGTTGGAAGTTCAAACGCCCGACTCCTTCAGACTTTTTCCGCACGATGGAAGAAGCTTCAGGCGTTGATCTTGATTGGTTCTGGCATGGCTGGTTCTACACCACCGACCATGTTGATATCTCAGTCGATAAAGTTTACGAGTTGAGACTTGATACGAAAAACCCAGACATCGACTTCGCTCGTTTGAGAGACATCGAAAACGACAAACCAATGCCGCTGTTTGTTGAGCGCAACCAACAAGAAGGCAAGAAAACTTGGGTAGAATCAAACCCAGACATTCGTGATTTTTACGATGAAAATGACCGCTTTACAGTGACCAACAAAGAACGCAATTCGTATAACAAGTGGTTGAAAGGATTAGAGCCTTGGGAACGTCGCGTTTTTGAACGCGCGGTTGAAGAAGACAAAAATTACTATGTGATTGACTTCTCAAACAAGGGTGGCTTGGTTATGCCAATCTTACTTGAACTGACTTACGAAGACGGCAGTGTTGAAGAGCAATACATCCCTGCTGAAATTTGGCGTCGCACACCAAAAGCGGTGAAAAAGTTAATCGTTACTGATAAAAACAAGCGTTTAGCAAGCGTTCAGATTGACCCTCATTGGGAAACTGCCGATGTTGACGTTAGCAACAACAGTTACCCGCAGCAGTTAATCAAGTCTCGAGTTGAAGCATTTAAGCGTAAAAAACGCACTTCAAAAGTCTACCGTGATATCATGCAAGACATTAAAACCGAGCTAAAAACTGAAGAAAAAGACGAACCTAAACAGGACTAATCTTACATTCTAAGTTGTAATGCCCGATTATTATCGGGCATTTTTTTTGGGAATTACGATGGCGAAATATTTATCCTCACTCCTTGTGTTACTCCTACTTAGTTGCAGCTTTCAACTGCAAGCACACAAGATGAAATCTGCGTTCACGATAGTGCTTTTTAACGAACGTAGCGGCTACCTCGAAGTAATGCACCGAATCGTACTTCATGACGCCGAAGAAGCCGCTTGGAAACTCTATGGCTCTGATGCAGATATTATTTCTGACTCTGAGACTCAAGAGAAAGTTGCTCAGCACGCCATTTCACAGTTTAAAATGAAAGACCAAGACGGCAACGAACTCCCCCTTAAACTACTTGGATACCAAAATGACGCAGGGTATTTTTGGGTTTACCAAGACATGCCACTCCCAAAGAACGTGAGCAAACTCAGAGTTCAACAAAAGCTGTTTCAACAGATTTGGAATGAACAAATAAACATTGTGAATATTGAAGGCAAAGGCGAAGTGCAATCTCTGACTTTCTCGGCACACGACGGCTGGCAAAGTGCATATTTTGATCAGGTGCAGGATAAATAAAAGGCAGGAGATAACGGCGATAAATCGCTTAGCATCAAATTGGAGCTAGGTGCTTACCGCAAGACCGACGTGATTGAATCGTTGAAAGTCGATTGACCAGTTATATAAATATTTGCGGAAAGCCCTTCAAGACACTTTCATGTTTTAGGCAGCAACCGCTCTGATTTCTTTAATGTGCCTACGGTTTAAAAGGTGGGCACTGATGACCAAAACGCTGCCAACCATAGTTAACGGTGTCTCTATTGAACCGCCGATAATGAGAGCTGTACCTAACAACAAACTACCTACAACGGCAATAATGGCTGGTAATGGATTACGATGGTTAAAATAAGCGGTCGGTATGCTGTACAACAATAGACCAATGATAGGGACTAAAAATACTAAATGTAGCCACTCAGCATGCATTGACTCAGCAACTTCATGCAAGCCAAACGACGCACCAAATGCAACTAAAACGATTGGTAATAGGCAGTGTAAAAGACACAGAACTGACAAGCCCGCACCAACAACATCACGCATTTTTGTTCCTCAGTTAGTTCATCGACATACTGATATAATATAACATTACATTTTTTTGAGCCACTGCAAAAAGCAAAAAAGCCGGGATTCCCCCAGCTTTTTCCATTTCTCAATTTAAGTTTTTAGAACTACTTTATAGTTATCAAGTCGTTACTGAATGACTTTAATAACATTCTAAAATCTTGAATTTTTGCACCTTGAACACTGCCGGCGCATGTCCCTACACTTTCGGCCAAATCAATATTACCTCGGGTGGCCGCAGCCATTGGAGTCGATGCTACATCAATCGAGCCGCGTGTCGCAGCCAGCATTGGACTTGTGACAACATCGCTTGAACCGCGTGTCGCTGCAAGCATTGGGTGTGAAACAACATCGCTTGAACCGCGCGTCGCAGCCAGCATTGGACTTGAGACAACATCGCTTGAACCGCGCGTTGCAGCCAGCATTGGATGTGAAACAACATCGCTTGAACCGCGTGTCGCAGCCAGTATTGGACTTGAGACAACATCGCTTGAACCGCGCGTTGCAGCCAGCATTGGATGTGAAACAACATCGCTTGAACCGCGTGTCGCAGCCAGTATTGGACTTGAGACAACATCGCTTGAACCGCGCGTTGCAGCCAGCATTGGGCTTGAGGCAACATCGCTTGAACCGCGCGTCGCAGCCAGCATTGGACTTGAGACAACATCGCTTGAACCGCGCGTCGCAGCCAGCATTGGACTTGAGACAATATCGCTTGAACCGCGCGTTGCAGCCAGCATTGGACTTGAGACAACATCGTTTGAACCGCGTGTTGCTGCTATCATTGGTGACCCAACGACTTTATCTTGCAACGCACTAAAACTCTTTTTTTCCCCAGTTTCTCGGTCAACATATTCAAATGGTGACATTAATGACACTACAATTTCCGCGTTGTTATTTACTTCATTTGTTGCAGAGCACAATTTTTCGGTCATAAACACAATCCTTTTTTATAGTTATTCATTGTTATAGCTGTACACCTAAATCATAACGGCCGGTAAAAAGGCCTTACCCCTGTCGTATTATGCCCCTCCTTCATTTTTTGCGTTTTCCGTGTTTGATAAACTGTTCAATGAAATAATCTGCGTCTTACTAATTCTATGGCGATAGATTTCTCTCAAATACTTGATAGCCCCCTTCACACATTCGATAGACAAACGAATATCGTTTATCGAGGTAAACTTATCTTTGTCACGTATCAGCTCTCGGTACTTTTTCTCATACATAGGTTTAATTGCATACCAATTCGTATCTAGTATTTTTGCCGGATTTTCGAACTGATTCAGCATGGTTTCAAGTTCCGCTTCATTGAAATCTGGCGCTGTAATAAAGCGCAGGATGGACTCATCTAACGTGGAATCAAATCGATACTGTTCCTTGGCAAAGCAACGTTTAATGTAAGCCACTATTAATGTTAAAAAATCATCGCTTAAACAAGGGCTTTTTGCAATCAGAGTTGTCAACGATAGATTCGATGACGCGCCAATGACTAGCGCGTAGCGCTTCAGCGTTGTATTGGGGAATAAGCCATTGAGATGGGTTTTCAACTTATTCAAATCCATATAAGACAGCTTGTAGTCTTTAGGTAATGAGATGATAGAAACCACCGACGAACAATTATTGAAGAAATGCAGGTCCTTGAGGTACTTGGGATCGTAGTTATGTTCTCTATACTGCTCTAAAGCAGCCCTATATCGTTGCGATTCGATCGGTAAGAGGCTTACCCCTTCTATGGCCTGAGTATCTTTATTGAAGTGCGGCAAGTCGATTGAACGATAAAACAACTCATCAATATCAAGATTGTGCGACGGGCTACCGAATAGTTTGGGTGCGGCATCTTTATTTAGCTGTGACTCACTAACGACAGATTCTGCATATGCAATTGCAACCGG
>Ga0213831_1001022_pt1 | contig 10828 bp, 8 predicted proteins | sample SWATP12_FD_163421 | JGI IMG/M metagenome (GOLD analysis project Ga0213831, IMG submission 163421) | Coastal seawater microbial communities from Marineland, Florida, United States - SWA TP1 #2 | ecosystem: Environmental > Aquatic > Marine > Coastal | place: USA: Florida | collected 2016-08-06
GGCATGAAGACGAGTCACTTCCGGACTACGTTTGCGTCATCTGCGGTAAAGACTGTTATTGTGATGCATCAGAAATGATCTTGGAATTTTGATTTATCCATGTACGACCCATTAAAGAGTCAGCGGTTGGACTCAAATCAACCGTCAAGTGACGCATACTGGCTCACTACCGACACATTGCTCTCCTTTCCAACGCTTAGAGGCGACATAAATGCCGACGTGTTGATCGTAGGCGGTGGCTATACTGGATTAAGTTGTGCCATCCACTTAGCAAAAGGTGGAGTTCAGAATATAGTCGTACTTGAGGCCAATCACATCGGTTGGGGATGCAGCGGAAGGAACGCCGGGTTTGTGTTGCCTGGAAGCGGAAGACTCGCATACTCCCAGTTGGAACAGCGGTTTGGCATGGCAGCAACACAAAGACTCCACTCTGACTACATGGAAGCTATCGAGCTAGTTGGCTCACTTGCACACGAGGCAGGAGACGATATTGCACCTACTGAACATGGTTATTTAAAGTTAGCGCACTCGAAAAAGTGGTTCGACAAATTGAAAAGCAGTGCAGACTATTTACACAAACACTTTGATTATGATGTCGACGTCATTACAAAGACTGCGTTTCAGCAGGACTATGTTGATCATAAAAAGGTCCACGGAGCAATTCGCTATAAAAATGGCTACGGCTTAAATCCACTCAAACTGGTGAACGCCTATGCTCGCTTGGCACAAAAACTGGGCGTAAAAATATTTGCCCAAAGTGCGGTCACCGAAATAACCCACGGCAAGCCGCATAGAGCCGCAACTCAGAACGGCAGTGTTACCGCCGATAAATTGGTTATGGCGACCAACGGTTATACGCCGCAGGGAATGCGGACAGAGTTGCAAGGTAAAATCCTACCGGTGTTGACCAGTGTAATTGTGACGGAACCACTCACCGAACAACAAAAAGCGGCGGCTAACTTTCGCACTCAGCAAGTTATGATGGATACGCGCGAGCTTAAGTACTACTACCGTTTACTCAATGATGGTCGGATTTTGTTCGGCGGCCGAGGCGCTATTTCCGGCGCTCAAGCTCAAAATCCTAAATTTCCGCAACGTTTACTCGCGGAGCTTCATAGTAGTTTCCCTGCACTTCGAGAAATCAAAACCCAGTTTAATTGGATTGGTTGGATTTCTGTATCGTTAGATCAGATGCCACACATCTATGGGACTCGCGAAGACGTGTATTATTCTACCGGCTATTGCGGCAGTGGGGTGTCGTTTACCTCACTTGCAGGTAAACAACTTGCCGATCTAGTTATGGATAAACATGTATCATCGCCACTGGTCACGAAACTTCCAAAATTTCCGTTTGCGCCTTTTCGCCGGGTGGGGCAGAGCCTCTTCTACGAATGGGGCAGATTCAAAGATTGGATCGGATAAAACAAAAAAGTCGCTTAATGCGACTTTTTTTAATCATATACAACAACGTTAGTAGAGCAACGCATATAACTTACGTCGGTACTTACCTGCCAATTCATCGCCGGCAGGGAGAGACGCAATGATATCCAGAAACGTCTTTTTCGACTCACCAAATCCAAGATCTTTTTTCAGAATCGAATACAGGTTATCTAACGCCTCTTCGTCGCGATTTACTTGATGCAGTGCAACGGCCAAATCGTGGCGAAGTTCGAACGACTCAGGCGACTGTGCCAATGCATCTTGCAGGTTTTTTATCTCTGGCGTCTCTTGGGCTTGCTTGGCCAAATCCAGTTTCGACATCACTTGTGCATACGCCGCATCCTGGTTTACCAAAGTTATCGTCGCAAGCAAACTCTCGGCTTCATCTAAACGCCCCAACTCAATCGCTGCGTTCGCCAACATCAAAGTATACTGAGTATTATCAGGCTCTAGTTCATAAGCTTGTTTAAAAAGAGGATATGCATCTGCCCAGTTTTGTTCCTGCGCCAATTGCGTGCCTTTGGCAAAAAGGTCGTCTTGAGGTTTAGGCAAATGTTTAGCCAAAAGCGCTCTAATTTCCGATTCTGGCTGCACACCGGCGAATCCGTCAACCGGTTGTCCATCTTTGAACAAAACCACGGTTGGCAGACTCTTGACACCAAACTGCATTGCAATTTGTTGTTGCTCATCGCAGTTAATTTTTGCCAGGGTCAATTGCTCAGGGTATTCCAGTGCAATTTTTTCCAATACCGGCATCAACTGCTTACACGGTTCGCACCAATCGGCCCAAAAATCAATAAGAATAAGCTTCTGTTGCGACGCTTCCAGCAACTCTTGCTGGACGTTTTCCATAGTGATGTTAACGATATTGGACATAAATACTTCTCTGTAAATTTGATAGTTTGTTTATATGCACTCGGCGGAGAAATTCAAGTAGCAGAAGCAATTACGTACGTACAAACAAAAAAGCCGTCTCAAAAGACGGCTTTTAACAGCAATTCCGGAGGAAGGCTTAACTAGATGTATTGAACTTCAACAATTTCATATTCAACTTCGCCTGCAGGCGTTTGAATACGAGCCACATCATCAAGACTCTTACCAATCAAACCTCTTGCAATCGGAGAGCTGATTGAGATCTTACCGCTTTTGATATCGGCTTCGTCTTCACCAACAATGTGATACGTGGTTTCTTCGTCACTGTCGACGTTCAAAATTGTAACTGTTGTACCAAAGATTACTTTGCCAGTGTTAGGCATCTTTGTGACATCGATGATTTGAACATTAGAAAGCTTCGCTTCAATTTCTTGAATACGGCCTTCACAGAAACCTTGTTGTTCACGAGCCGCATGATATTCCGCGTTCTCTTTAAGGTCACCGTGTTCACGTGCTTCGGCAATGTCAGCAACGATCTTTGGTCTAACTTCCATCTTTAAGTGGTTAAGTTCTTCGCGCAGGGCTTCCGCGCCCTGCACCGTCATTGGAACCTGAGTACTCATAGTTACTTGATTCTCTTATGTAAGTTTTGTACTGATTCAACACTACCACGGTCGTCAGCAGAGTTTGCTAGACACGTCGCAAATGCGGCGTTTAGCGTGGTTGTGTAGTTTGCTTTATACTGCAATGCACCACGACGTAAGACTTTAGAGTCTTCAATCGCTTGACGACCTTCCACCGTGTTGACGATGTAGTTGTATTCGCCATTTTTGATGCGGTCAAGAATATGTGGACGACCTTCAAATACCTTGTTTACCTTGCGGCACTCGATACCTGCTTCTTCCAATACTTTTTGACAACCACGAGTTGCATCCAGTTCAAAACCAGAATCAATCAATTTGCGAGCTAAGTCAATAACACGCACTTTGTCTGAGTCGCGAACAGAGATTAAAGCGCGACCGCCACGAGCGATTTCGACGCTGGCGCCGAGTTGTGCTTTCGCATACGCTTCTTCAAAACTCTCACCAACACCCATAACCTCACCGGTTGAGCGCATTTCTGGTCCGCGAATTGGATCAACACCGTGGAACTTGCTAAATGGAATAACAACTTCTTTTACTGAGTAGTAAGGTGGAATAACTTCTGATGTCACGCCTTGCTCTTCAAGTGACTGACCCGCCATTACACGAGCCGCTACTTTCGCTAGCGGTACGCTGGTTGCCTTTGAAACAAACGGCACGGTACGCGCAGCACGAGGGTTCACTTCAATAAGATAAACCTGGCCATCTTTCACCGCAAACTGAGTGTTCATCAAGCCGATTACGCCTAACTCTAGAGCCATATCACGAACTTGCTTACGCATTACATCTTGGATGTCTTGTGGAAGCGAGTATGCAGGTAACGAACATGCTGAGTCACCCGAGTGAACGCCCGCTTGCTCGATGTGTTCCATGATGCCGCCAATGACAACGTCTTTGCCATCGCAGATAGCGTCAACGTCAACTTCGATTGCGTCATCTAAGAAGCGGTCAAGTAATACTGGTGCTTCGTTAGAAACTGATACAGCCTCAGTCATGTAACGGCGCAAGTCAGCTTCGTCGTATACGATTTCCATTGCGCGACCGCCCAATACGTATGACGGACGAACAACCAGTGGGAAACCAATCTCTTTCGATTTAAGCAGTGCTTCATCCATCGAAGTAACGGTTGCGTTTTCAGGCTGTAATAAGTCCAAGCGCTCAACCATTTGTTGGAAACGCTCACGGTCTTCTGCACGGTCAATTGCATCCGGAGAAGTACCGATAATTGGAACACCATTAGCTTCTAATTCACGTGCTAATTTGAGTGGCGTTTGACCACCGTACTGAACGATGACGCCTTTAGGCTTCTCTACGCGAACGATTTCTAATACATCTTCCAATGTGATTGGCTCGAAGTATAAGCGATCTGATGTATCGTAGTCTGTCGACACTGTTTCAGGGTTACAGTTAACCATGATGGTTTCATAACCGTCTTCGCGAAGTGCCAAAGACGCATGTACACAACAGTAATCAAACTCGATGCCTTGACCGATACGGTTAGGGCCACCGCCGATAACCATGATCTTATCTTTGTCTGACGCATTTGATTCACACTCTTCATCGTATGAAGAGTACATGTACGCTGTATCAGAGCTGAATTCAGCGGCACAAGTATCTACGCGTTTGTATACTGGAAGAATGCTAAGCGCTTGGCGCTTCTTGCGAACTTCTTTCTCGCTGATGCCTAAAATATCGGCAATGCGCTGGTCGGCAAAGCCTTTGCGCTTAAGCGTGCGTAAGAAATGCTCATCAAGGCCAGCAAAACCGCGTTCTGCAATTTCACCTTCAAGCTTGATGATGTCTTCAATTTGAATCAGGAACCAAGGGTCGATTTGCGTCAGTTTGAATACTGCTTCAAGATCAAGACCGCTGCGGAATGCGTCACCAATGTACCAAATACGCTCAGCGCCTGGTTCTTTCAATTCACGAATGATCTTTTCGTGTGAGTCTTCAGCATTGATGTCGATGATTGGGTCAAAGCCAGACACGCCAACTTCTAAACCACGAAGAGCCTTTTGCAACGACTCTTGTTGGTTACGACCAATCGCCATGACTTCACCAACAGACTTCATCTGCGTGGTCAAACGGTCTTCTGAACCGGCAAACTTTTCAAAGTTAAAACGAGGGATCTTAGTCACAACGTAGTCAATTGTCGGCTCAAACGATGCTGGCGTTGCGCCGCCAGTGATGTCGTTTTGCAACTCATCTAGCGTGTAACCAACTGCCAACTTGGCTGCGATTTTCGCAATTGGGAAGCCAGTTGCCTTTGATGCAAGCGCAGAAGAACGAGATACACGTGGGTTCATCTCAATGATAACCATACGGCCATCTTTTGGATTCACACCAAACTGTACGTTTGAACCACCGGTTTCAACACCAATCTCACGTAATACCGCACAAGACGCGTCACGCATGATTTGATATTCTTTGTCCGTTAGAGTTTGCGCAGGCGCAACCGTAATTGAGTCACCAGTGTGAACACCCATTGGGTCAAAGTTTTCAATAGAACAAACGATGATGCAGTTGTCGTTCTTGTCGCGAACCACTTCCATCTCATATTCTTTCCAACCGATAAGAGATTCATCGATTAGAAGTTCGCTCGTTGGAGATAAATCCAAGCCGCGACGACAGATGGTTTCGAATTCTTCTTGGTTATACGCAATACCGCCACCGGTGCCACCCATGGTGAATGATGGGCGAATAATACAAGGGAAACCAATGCGAGATAAAACGTCGTGCGCCTCATCCATAGAGTGTGCCGTTTCTGCGCGCGGACACTCAAGGCCAATCGCCTTCATCGCTTTGTCGAAACGTTCACGGTTTTCCGCTTTGTCGATGGCATCTGCAGATGCACCAATCATCTCAACGCCGTACTTTTCTAATACGCCGTGTTTTTCAAGGTCTAACGCACAGTTCAATGCGGTTTGGCCACCCATTGTAGGAAGGACCGCGTCTGGACGTTCTTTTTCAATGATCTTTTCTACCACTTCCCAGTGAATTGGCTCGATGTAGGTCGCATCAGCCATATTTGGGTCAGTCATGATAGTAGCCGGGTTCGAGTTTACTAGGATGACTCGGAAACCCTCTTCTTTTAATGCTTTACACGCTTGTGCACCTGAGTAGTCAAATTCACAAGCTTGACCGATTACAATTGGACCAGCACCTAATAACAGAATGCTTTTAATGTCGGTACGTTTTGGCATGGTATCTCTTCTCTTAATTCTGTCGGTACGTTATTGGGCGTTTTTGTATTCTTCGATAAGCTCGATGAAATGATCGAACAACGGTGCCGCATCATGTGGACCTGGGCTTGCTTCAGGGTGTCCCTGGAAACCAAACGCAGGCTTATCGGTGCGGTGAATACCTTGCAATGTACCGTCAAACAGTGACTTGTGCGTGGCTTTTAGATTCGCAGGTAACGTCGCTTCATCTGCAGCAAAACCGTGGTTCTGTGCCGTAATCATGACCTGACCATTTTCAAGGTTTTGTACCGGGTGGTTACCACCGTGGTGACCAAACTTCATCTTAACCGTTTGCGCACCTGAAGCTAATGCCAATAACTGGTGACCTAAACAGATACCAAAAATTGGAATGTCGGTTTCCAAGAAGGTTTTAATTGCCTCGATAGCGTAATCACATGGCTCTGGATCACCAGGACCATTTGATAAGAAAATACCGTCTGGGTTTAGTGCTAGGACGTCCGCCGCAGGTGTTTTTGCAGGCACAACAGTCAATCGACAGCCGCGGTCTACCAACATGCGTAAGATATTGCGCTTAACGCCATAATCGTATGCGACAACGTGGAATTTTTCTTGCTCTAGCTCTTTGAATCCTTCACCTAATTGCCAGCTGCCCATCGTCCATTGGTGCGTCTCTTCACACGTAACGACTTTCGCTAAGTCCATACCTTTTAGACCTGGGAAATCTTTTGCAGCGGCTAAGGCTTGCTCTTCATTGATGTCACCAGCAATGATGCAACCATTTTGCGCACCTTTGTCACGCAGAATTCGAGTAAGTTTACGAGTATCGATGTCGGCAATACCTACAACGTTATTCGCTTTTAAATAAGAACTTAAATCTTGTTCACTACGGAAGTTGCTCGCAACCAAAGGCAAGTCACGAATTACTAAGCCTTTGGCCCAGATCTTGTCGTTTTCTTCGTCTTCGGAATTGGTACCATAGTTACCAATGTGGGGATAAGTTAGAGTGATGATTTGTTCGGCGTATGAAGGATCAGTAATAATTTCCTGATAGCCTGTCATCGAAGTGTTGAATACCACCTCACCAACAGACATGCCTTCTGCACCAATGGCAGTACCTCGGAATATTGTTCCGTCTTCCAGAACTAATAAAGCGGGTTGAGTCAAGATAACCTCCTAGCAAATTTATGCAGCTTTAACGGTCTGCTGCACCGGTTAATCTTAGCCTAAAAAAAAGTGTTTCGGAGTTGGTCGAAACACTTCATCTATAAACTGTAGGCAAATTCCGGTTATTGTAGCGGAGAGTTTAAATTTACGCTAGAAGAAATTAACAAAAATGTAAAAATACTACGTTTAAACGAAAATAATGCTTAATGCGGTACTTTTACAAGTTAACATCTTTTAAACCGAGCACATCTTGCATATCAAATAGGCCTTTTTGTTTTCCCTCTAACCACTTCGCAGCCCTTACTGCACCTTTAGCAAAGGTCAAACGACTAGACGCTTTATGGGTAATTTCAACCCTTTCACCAATATCTGCAAATAAAGCCGTATGTTCACCGACTATATCCCCTGCTCTGACGGTTGCAAAGCCGATTGTTTTTCGATCTCGCTCACCCGTATCACCTTCTCGGCCATACACTGCCACTTCATCTAAGTTTCTATCTAAGGTGTCCGCAATGACTTGGCCAAGGGCTAAAGCAGTGCCCGACGGTGCGTCTTTCTTAAATCTGTGGTGTCCTTCAATGATCTCAATGTCGCACTCGTCACCAATGGTTCTGGAGGTTAACTCGAGCAATTTATACAGCAGGTTTACGCCAGTGCTGAAGTTTGCCGCAAAGACAATAGCAATGTGCTCAGCAGCTTCCGCAAGTTTTTGTTCAAGTTCTGCAGACAATCCCGTGACACCAACGACCATGTTCAACTTGTTGGCAACGCAGTAATCAATATTTTGCTCCAGTGCTTCCGGCAAAGTGAAGTCAATCCAAACACTGGTTTCTTTGGCCGCGGTTTCTAAATCAGAAGTTGAAACCACACCACTTTCGCCAATTCCGGCAATTAACCCAGCGTCCATCCCCAAAAATGGCGAGGAGTCGCGCACAGCCGCCGCCGCTAACGAGGCTTGTTGATCTTCAACCGTCGCTTGAATCAAGTTACGTCCCATACGGCCATTGGCACCAAAAATTCCGATCTTCGTCATGACTTTCTCTTAAACTTTATAACTGGTCGGCATGTTAACGTTATTACAGGCAATAAAAAACCCGCTGACAGCGGGTTTTTAGGATACTTTTCTATTAGCTATAGCAAAGTTTGTTTATGGTGCTTTAGATACCATAACCATCGCTGGACGCAGCAAACGACCGTTTAAGGTGTAGCCTTTTTGCATGACAGCAATAACAGTGTTTGGCTCAACCTCTTCGCTCGGCTGCATAGACATTGCTTGATGGAATTCTGCGTTAAATTTCTCGCCTTGAGGATTCACAACTTCAACACCAAATTTTGCAACTGCATCAACAAATGACTTCTGAGTTAATTCAATACCTTCAATGATAGGCTTAATGGCATCATTTTCTTTGTCTGAGAATTCAATTGCTCTTTCCATGTTGTCGATAACAGGCAATAGTTCATTGGCAAACTTTTCCAATGCAAACTTATGTGCTTTTTCAACATCTTGTGCAGCACGGCGACGAACATTGTCAATTTCTGCAGCCGCTCGAACAACGGAATCTTTTTGATCTGCGATCTTATCATTTGCCGCTGCCAATTCCGCTTCTAAAGCCGCAATATGGGCAATTGGGTCCAGCTCTTCAGACTGAATTTCAGCTTGGCTTTCTGTCTGTGTTTGCTCCGCTTCTTGCTCGGTTACGTCTTGGTTTTCTTGTTCGACTTGATTCTCTTGTTCAGACATGAGTTTACTGCTCCAACTAGTCTCAATTGGTTTAATTCGAAATATGCCCGCTATTATGGGGATTAAAGGACGGGATTCAAGGCCGAAGACAGAATATTTGCTGTCATATCCACTGAAGAGATAACGGTTTCATAATCCATTCGAATGGGGCCCAACACGGCGATGACTCCGGCTGCTCTGCCATCCTTGTAAAAGGCCTTGCTGACAATCGCGCAATTTTTAAAGGCTTCGATGCCAGTTTCTTCGCCAATATAAACATGAACTTGCTGACTTTGTTTGCATTGTCCAAATATGTGATTTAGCGGCGTAACATCGTCAAAGAACTTCATAATCTTTCGCAATTCAGCGGTATTATCAGAAATCTCCGATGTCAGCAGACGCGTCTCACCTGTGGCGAACACAAGTTGTTCATTTAACTCAATTGTGTCACCAAACAACGCTTGTTTAACTAAATTGGAGATTTCAACGTCAACGTTCTTCAAGGCAAATGCCAAACGCTCACCGCCTTCTGTCAAGGTGTGTCCCGCCAACGCCGTATTCAAAAGCTGTAACGTTTGATTGAGCAACATGTCGGTGACTGGAGTCACCAACTCGATAACGCGGTTTTGCACCTGGTCATGCTCGTCGATTAACACACAAAGCAAACGTCGGTCGGCCAAACGCACCAACTCAAGTTGCCTGATGACTGCATCATGGGTTTTCGGCATCACGACTAAACCGGTCAATCGCGTCATATCGGCGATCAACTGGCTGGCTTTTTGACACATGTCTTCCGGTCGGACTGCACGACTCAAATTGGTTGTGAGTTGCTGCAGCGCCAACTCTTTGGGCTCATTTTTGCAAAGTAATTCGTCGACAAATAATCTCAGACCTTGAGCGGTAGGTATGCGTCCAGCGCTGGTGTGAGGCGAATAAATGAGTCCCTCTTGTTCGAGCGCGCACATGACATTTCGGACAGTTGCAGAAGAGGCACCAACCACGGGATCGTTGGCAATCACTTTGGATGCTATTGGTGTTCCTTCGCTCAAATAGTGGTCCATAATTATGTTGAACACCACACCAGAACGTTGGCTTCTGCAACTCTTTGTCATCTGAAATTTTTACTCTTACTTCAATTTCTTAGCGAAAAGCGCTATAACGCTAATACAGCTTACTTATTTCCGTTATTTGGGCATTTAGGAAAAATACAATGGCGCACCACTTTAAATCGATCGGACTAATTGGTAAAGCAAACCATGATGCAACTCGCGGTACTGTAACGGCTCTATATGAGTTTTTACAACAACAAAAGTACCAACCGATCGTTGAAGAGAACGTCGCCGACTATATTGATGACCCTAAAATGAAAGTGACCGATTTAGTATCACTTGGAAAGTGTTGCGATCTGGTAATCGTAGTAGGTGGTGATGGCAACATGTTGGGGGCCGCAAGAGTTTTGAGCCGATACGATGTTGCGGTCATAGGTGTAAACCGAGGAAATTTGGGCTTTTTGACTGACCTTAATCCAGACGATTTCGCCGAAACACTGGCCGAGGTTCTGGCTGGGGAGTACACGACTGAACTGCGTTTCTTGCTTGATGTCTCAGTGATTCGTCACGATAAACTTAAAGCAAACAACTCGGCCATGAATGAAATTGTACTTCACGCCGATAAAGTTGCGCACATGATTGAATTTGAGGCATTTATCGACGGTTCTTTTGTTTTCCACCAACGTTCTGACGGTATTATTATTTCGACGCCCACTGGCTCAACTGCCTATTCGCTGT
>Ga0213831_1001026_pt1 | contig 10763 bp, 12 predicted proteins | sample SWATP12_FD_163421 | JGI IMG/M metagenome (GOLD analysis project Ga0213831, IMG submission 163421) | Coastal seawater microbial communities from Marineland, Florida, United States - SWA TP1 #2 | ecosystem: Environmental > Aquatic > Marine > Coastal | place: USA: Florida | collected 2016-08-06
TTCTTTTATGGAACCTGGTGGAGGTGGCGGGTTTCGAACCCGTTTATCTAAGGCAGTAAAAACAAAGAAGCCCCGTATTCCGGGGCCTCTGGCGGTATCTAGGTCAGCAGATAAAGCTGAAGCTGCATTTAGGTGGACACAAAGTGGTCACTGCAAACTACTCGAGTAGGGACGCACTATTCTTAAAACTTTGCTGTTCTATGAAAAAAGCGGCTTATATTCTCTAGTAAATCTAGCGTTGAGGTTGAATTGAAAAGCTTCGCGATTGACCAACAATCCAATGTAGTTCGTACGAGAGGGGAAAAGTAGGTTTTTTGAGGTAAGCCATGATGTGAGAGCATCAGTTCGAACAGCTCTCGTTCATCATTTTCCGCTGCAAGCATTAAAGGAGTGTAACCTTCAAGTGGACTTGAATGCTCAGCATTTACATCAGCTCCATGTTCAATTAATAGGCGAGCGATTTCTCTTAAATCCACAGCGTGTAAGTGCTTAGCTATTCGTTTTTGGCGGCTGATCAATAACTCTTTGGCATAGGCATCAGTTTTACTCGTTCGAATGGCAAGAAATTGGTCGTCGAGTGAGTGTCCAAAAACACCTGCTGTATTTCTCCGTATACTATCCAATAGAAAATCATTAGGCGGGATGTTTAGTTGGGCATACATAGATCTTTCAGGATACTTAAGCTGGCCAATAAGCTTTAGGCAAACGTTGAGGGGGGTCTGTTCATCAGTCAAACCGCGGGTATTTGGATCCGCACCCAACTTCAGTACTGTTTTTACTACCTCTGGAATACCGGACTGAACAGCCGATATGATTGGTAACAGCCTCAATTTTTGTGATCGCTTATTGATGATCTCATCTGAGTGGGGGGTTCTAGCGATCAGATCGAAGTATCGCTTATCTAATGATCTTGGCTGAACGTCTGTGACGTTAAGGTGTTCTAAGGCCATCAGGATTGGCGTTTCGTCAGAATCAGATTTACAGTTAACGGTTGCCTTCGACTTAATGAGTGCCGAGACGTCATCGAAACGACCTAGTAGAGTAAATAATACTAACTGAGGTATACGTTTTTTCCAGGTTTCACCGACTTTTTTAGTCCTATTAGGCGATGCCAAGTCGAGCCTTATTTTATTTGGTTCAGATATCACCCAGGGGCCAATACGAAGTTTTTCTAAGCTCAGGTTTATGTCCGGAAAAAATGTGTCAGCACTAAATGTTTTCCAAAAGTTTGCCCTCCACATTTCAATTTCCCAATCTTCAATAGTTTTAGAAGAATCATTAGAGGATTTTACTGAAGTCACTGAGGGGATGTCGTATCCAAAATAGACCGCTGCCCATTTTAAGTTTTTTAAAAAAACTTTGTCAGGACTTTTCTGTGAGGCCGCCACTATCAAAGCCTCTTGGATTATTTGTTTTTGAGTAAGCCCTGATCGGTAAAGACAGTCGTTGAATGACTTTTTATACATATTGTTAGCTTCTTCTAGCTTGCCTGCTAGAATAAGCCATCTTGCTTCTATATAGTCGATTAAATAATTTCGAGTGTGCCCTGTAGGGATGGTTAATAGGTTTTTCCTAATTGTTAATAAATAATTATATGAGTTTTCCTTGTCTGTATTCGTTTTGTTGGTTTTTTCTAATACTGAAAAAATAAAATTTACCTTGTGTCCTATTTCTAAATTTGTAATTTGCGATCTAAGACTTTCTTGATGGATGATTTTTTTGATCGTAATGTTATGAATTTGACTTTTTGGGTCTCTTATTCTTATCTCTGAGGGTGAGGCTATATTGGTGTCAATATATCGGAAGGCACGATCTGCTAGCAATGCTAGTTTTATTTTATTCCAGTCAATGTTTAGAGTTTTTCCTGATGAATGCTTTGAGTTAATTATGGATATTTGCTGTGCTGATGGTAGTTCTCTATTTCTCCAACTATAAATCATACTCTTGTAGTCTTTGTCGAGACTCTCGGTGAAATTTTTCCAGTCTTTTTCTGTTTCGAAAATATAATCTAGTACTGATCTTGATTCACTTCTTATAGCGGCTAAAAGTATATCCCCTTGATTATTTTCATTGGATAACTTCACTATATGTAACAGTAACTGATTAAAAAGGATACAAATAACGAAGGGGGCAAGAATGGAGCGATCTAGCCCATCAGCAGATATTTTGGATACGGACTCAATGTATTCGATTTCAAGTTCACGAATTTTATTTGAGATTGAGCTAGAAAATTCCTTTCCGATTACTTTAGAAAGTGGCTTTTGAATGCTGTTATCAATAATTGACCTGGTTAGTCGGGGGTCAATATTTCTGTCAAAAGCTTTATCATCGAGAGCCTTGTTTCTATTCTTAATGTCAAAAGCACGTGCTAATGTTCTGACGATCTCAATGTATGTAGGGTATGGGAAATCTTTATTATTCCTCATGGGAAGTTCCTTTTCCGTAAACTTTGTTTGCTGAAGATCTAAAGTTGTATGTTGAACGGTAATCGCTTGGTGTTGACGGGATTATTAGTCTATAGCCTGCAGGTGATATAATGGAAGGGTGTCGCTTGCCCTTTCTAAATGACCATCCTTTTTTTATAAGGCTTATGACGTCTCGGTTTATATCTTTATTGTTACTGTACCGTCGCATCTTAAAATTCTCCTCGCTACTATGGCAAGGCTGTGGTTACCCACAACCTTGCGGTCCTAATGACAGGAATCAACGCAAGAGCGTCTTATTTCCCTTTTGGAGTTGCGTTGCCGCGATTGCCGCCTGAAGGATTCCCAGTAGTACTAGGCCAATTGCCACCTGGACCTGGGTGACTGGACTGACCGCGGTTGCTAGATGATGACTTTGCCATTTCTATTTCCTCTTTCTTTGTTGACCCGTTATTGGGTCTTGGCAAGTTAACGTTGGAGCTGGCGAAAGTCGGCGAAGCATGTGGCGGAAAAAAATGTAATTTTACAAATTGACGTATAAAAGTCTTATAGATCATATGTTTATTGGTTTTTGGCGTTTGTTGTTAATTGACGCTCTATCCATTGGGAAGATAATATTCGGCTGGAATGACTATTTTCATGGAAGATTATGAATACACGATATGGTTGGCAGCCACAGCCACAGCCACAGCCACAGCCACAGCCACAGCCACAGCCACAGTCACAGTTGGATGTCGTAGAAAGGCTTTCGAAGGCGATCCTAATCACTATACCGTTAGCGGTTTGTGTCGCAGCAGTGCACCAATGGGCATACTGGAGCAACTTTGGAATCAATGTTTTTGAATATTTAACGCCTTCTGATTTGGCTGCTAGATCTGCTATACCTTTAGTCGGGACCTCGTTGAGCCTTGTCCTATCATTTGTTTTTGTAGTATTTTTGGAACGCTTTGAAAAAAAGATTAATTCAAAAAGTAGATTTGGCGGAAAGGCTTACTCAGTATTTTCGAAAATTATTCTTGGGTTATTCGCTTTTATATCCACCATTTATTTTATATATGGTGATGCTTATAGATGGTCAGTTATTCCTTTGGCTGCCTCGGCGTTGGTATCAATTTACTTGTGTAAAGCTCTAGGGAAAGAGTATTTCAAGGAATATGCAGATATAAAGCTTTTCTTTATTGTGCTAATGCCATTCTTGGTCTCCAGTTCATATGGAGAAGGGTTGGCATCCTCCGAAGTTATAAAAACAAACTTAAGATACCAATATGTAGTTGATGGCGTAGATGTTGATGGCTTATCTGATGAAAGTGTAAGGTTTATAGGGAGGGTTGGGGGTAATATATTTTTATACTTATCTAACGATGAGGGCGTGATGATAGTGAAGTCGGCTGATTTAGAAAGGTATACTCTGAAATTATATGACGCATACAAAGACAAAGACAAAGACGATCAATAATAGCGTTAGTTACTAGTAGCTTTGTTTCATGGGTCTTGGCTAACTTAATTAGTGCCCTTGCGCCAGGGGCTGTTTCTATGAGTATCAAGAAGATTTTTTGTTCAGCGGATTCAACCTAACCGCATCCTGCAGATGCTCTGGTGCGAAGTGGGCATAGCGCATGGTCATTGCCAGAGATGAGTGACCTAGGATGCGTTGCAGGGTAAGGATGTTTCCGCCGTTCATCATAAAGTGACTGGCGAAGGTGTGGCGTAGTACGTGGCTAGCCTGGCCTTTTGGGAGTTGGATGCTGGTTGATTCCAGTGCGCGGCGGAATGCGGAGAGAGACCAGTTGAAGAGCTGGTCTTTTTTTATGGTCAGGATTTCATCTTCTAGTGCCTGACTGATCGGGATATTCCGGTTGCGGCTGCTTTTGGTGTTGGTGAAGTGGATCTGACCGTTGCGTACCTGTCGGCGTTTGAGGCTTTGGGCTTCGCCCCAGCGGCAGCCTGTGGATAAACAGATTTTAGTGATCATTAGGGCGTCTGCGTGTTTGATTGCTGCCAGCAGCTCGGTGATCTGTTCTGGGAGTAGGTAAGTAAGCTCTGTCTCTTGAATCTTAAGCGGTCGGATCTCTTCGATCGGATTAGGGTAGTGGACCACCTTACCCCGGCGCATCTCATTAAACACCGCATTCAGATAGGTGAGTTCATTGTTGGCGGTCTTGGGGCTTAGGCCGTTGGTCAGGCGTTTAGATCGATACTTCAGGTACTGACTAGACGATAACTTCTGCGCGATTGGATTACCCAAGGCTTCCGCAATCTTCAGCAAAGCCCGATGCCGACGGGGACCGTCTCGTAATGACTGGCCATGGGATTCAAACCACTGGTTGATCAGTTCAGACAGACGCATCTGATCCGCTATAGGGTTCCACTCTTTCCCCAGCAGATACTGATTCTCTATATGGGCCTTATAGCGCTTGGCCTCAGCTTGAGTCCCAAAGGTCTTTCTGATCCTGGGGCCATGCTTGCCTAAAGGCCGGAAATCAGTGCGCCATTTCCCCGATGCGGTTCTCTCAATGCTCATATCGCAGAGGATAACGCTAACAGACCAACTGTGAAGTGATCTTCGAGAAAAAGTGATGTTGATCAGAAAGTTAGGTCATTAGTTGAAATAAGCGACATTACTAATGCATGAAATAACGATAGGCGGTATAAGAACATTACCATTCGATTAACCACCACTGGTCGTTCGGTTTGGAAAGGTTTTAGGTTATGGAAATGGTATCCCTAAGCTACAACAGAAGTATTGTATAGCAATACTTTTAAGCTTTGAGGTCTCATCAAAGTAACAAATCAGGAAGATGCTGGATTCGAATTTAGAAGATTTATAAGGAAATAGAAATTGAAAAATCTAGAAGTTAAACCAGGTGATGTAGTTGTGACTGACATGGGAGTCTATCAGCATTGGTCGTTGGTCTCTAACAAGAGAAGTGAAGACGGAGAATACATGTTGATTTCCGCCTCCGATAGGAAAAAAACAGTAGCAGAAGAGCACTGGCACGCCACAACTCATGGGAAGCTCACATATGTCGCAGAGCATCAGGCGATTTTTCCAGTGGACGAAGTGTTGCGAAACGCACGATCAATGATCGGAAAATGGAAATATAACGTTACGAACCGCAACTGCGAGCATTTTGTTAATTTTGTCACGAAGGGGGAGCTGACTTCGAAACAAGTAAAAGCAGGATTAGCAGCAGGGACTATTGGCGCGCTTGCGGCAGCGGCGTTGTCGGATGACCCAAAAGTAGTGAAGGTTGCTGGTGTCGCGTTGCTTTGCGCCGGAGTTGCTGTCTTTGCGTCGAAAGCAGCTGAAAAATCAACTAGATTGAAAACTGCTTGATTATCAAAAGATTAAATTCTGGTCACAGTATGTGGCCTAATTTAATCTTCATTAGTGCAGAAAAATATTTGAATTTTTCTTTATATCTATCTGTTTGGTGACCTGAGTTTTTATTTTCCATGCGAAATTGTTGATTCTAATAAATGCTCTAGTGTTAAACGGCTGATTTCTATGTTTGTATTCAAATTGCCTGATGAACTAATTATAAATACTGTCTCCTCATCTTCTATTGCTATAGAAAAATGAATCTGGTCAAGTTTTTCCCAAGAATATCCAAACCTATCATTAAAGGTTGAGAGGGCGTCCTTGTTAGAAGATATTGTGAATGATCCAATTGAACTATTTCCAAGATTGATTCCGCTTGCTCTTACCTTTTTTATCTTTCGTGTTTTTAAAACTCCTTTCTGTGATATTAAATCCATAAATCTAATAAGATCTATCTCTAAATAATCAATGTAGAAATTATTTTCTAAGGTTGATGAAAGAGCATCCTTCAAGGGTTTTATAGATCTCGGAGGGGAGTCAATTATTAGTAAAAGTTTTCCGTCTTCACTGCTTTCTATAAGACTGAACTTTATTTCAATGTATCGTGTTATCTCATAATGATAAGACTCACCATAAGGATCGATATGTTCTTCGATAGATTTAATTTCCTTTGTAAAAGAGTAATCTAATACGTCGTTCTCCTCGGAATAGATCTTTTCAAAACCAAATCCGGAATCTTTATTGAAAGCTCGGTCAATAAGAGAGCTATCAATTTTCGAGAGTGGGCAATCAGTATTGATCCAGAAAAATTTGTACTTATTCATCTCTATCACCCCTCTTCATATAAGGATGTAATTTGATTTACAGTAACTCTGGCAGCTTCTTCTATTTCTTTATTTACTGATCTTTCATCACTTTCATCCGGTTGTTTTATTTGCTTTGTATATTCACCTACGGTCTTGTATCTATAAAACCCTTTATATTGAAACCTAAATCCAGAGAAATTTTCCGGATCAGATACCTCAGCATTGAAAACGTAAATATCAGAATCGGGTTGATTTTTCCTCCTTGCGTGCCAAGTGATGTTTGAGATAAAAAAGCCTCGGCGATATAAATCGGAAAGCTCTCTCGAATCGAGAACTCCTTCACCTTTAAGGGAAGCTTTAGTTATGTGGGTTCCAGTTCGCGTTTCTGTTACTTCTACTTCACTACTCGCTTCATGATCAGAATCTGATTCGATGATTGTATCTTCTGTATCATCATCTGAAGCCGTCATTGCATGTTTTGAATTGTGTACAAAAACATCGGTAACATCTTCAATTTCGAAGTTTTTCATGTTCTTCATGAGTTCTTCGAAAAATCCTGTTCTGTTCTTTGTCTCAGTAATTGAAGAAAGTGAAACCTCTTTTATTTCGTAATTGATTTCTTCATTATCTTTAATGAAATCGGGTATTTTTTTTGCCCAATTCTCAGCGTCTTCGTTCGAAGGATAGCGAATATTTGACCTCCCGTTAATTTCTTCGATCTCTATAGTTGCAGTTTTAGTAATGTATTGAGAGAATTCATTTTTGTTTGGGTTGAAAGACTTGTACTTAATTATTATCTCTGTGCCGAATTCTTTCGATCTAACTTCAGCGAAAACTTCATCTGGACCATCGTTTAACATTTTTTTCAGGTCATGTGCTGCTTCTCTAAAGTGAGACCTTGATGCTGATGACTCAACCTCAAATGAGGATTTTTTTTCCCTTCTAGTACCGGTTCCTAAAATATCTGATAGGGCTGAGAAATCGTCAAAGTCGTGAATTAAAATAGAGAATTCGCTCGCTAGATCTTCTCTTTTTGTTTTTGAAGATATCAGGATTCCTCTTTTTAAGAACAGTTCCCTTAGATCCTCATTCTTAACTTTGTTTTTTTGGCATAGAGCATCAAATATGGATTTGTCTCCAACTGAATGTAAATTGTTTCTTTTCATTGTACGCCCCAGCCAACAGCTGTTTCACTGTATACTTCTATTTTTGTTGTTAATACTTCGAATTCAATAGATTTCAATTGTTCCTTTCGCTCTTCACAAAACCCCCAGTTTAGAGCGCAAGTTTCTACGGCAGTATTGAAATTTGCTGTGGCCTCACTATGTGAGTCCTGATTTGCCACTCTGACTCTGACTTTATTGCCTGGTCGTAATATTTGATAAGAAGAAAGTAAATCTAGTAAATAAACGAATTCAAGATTGTTTTTTCCAGTTCGGTTGTAATATATTATGTATCCTTCACCATTAAGTCTTGATTTATCCGAATCTAAGATTAGAGGGTGCCGTAATATCATGAATGGCGACATTAATTTCTCTATAGTTGCTGCGCTCTTGCCATTTGTTGTTTCTGCCTTGATTCTAGTTTTATCTGGATAAAAAAAATCGTAACTATCTTTTTCCAATATGTCGTTATAAGCGAGATGCTTAATGTCGTTGCAGATGGTGTTGAAGTAATTTATTGATTTTGGATCTGCAATATGAATCTTTTGGTCCTTCTTAATTGGTACTTTAGTAAGGTCTATGGCTGTGTTTTTTGTTTTTTTTGTTATTGGGTTAAAAGAACCATTTATGTAATTGTAGAAGTTTCGATCAAATTGTCCATCGTTGTTATATACAAACAAAAATCCTCTAACCTCCCAGTTTCTCTCAGTTGAAACATATCGTGTTACCCATTGATCACTGTTTCTACAGCAGTCAATTGTTTGTGCTAGAGAAGTTAATGCTTCTCTTATCATTTTCTGAGTAATGGAGTTGGACTTGTAGCTTTTAAGGTCAGTGTTTAAATATACTTGTTTTTTTATATATGGATCGTAATAGCAAAACACAGTGTCGACAGGGTGTGTGTGACTTTTACTGTCTTTATCTTTGGAGTGATCACTAGGATCAGTGCATTCAAAATTGGTGTTAGGTACGCCTACTTTTTTCCAACGAAAAAACTTGAAGATATCATCGGATATCTTCTCTGCCATTTTTGCAATGTTTTCTCTCTCTCCGCCTGATGTTCCCATATTTATTTTCCGTCAAGTTGTATCTTAGCAATGCGGAAGACTTTTTAAGGAGGAGATCCTCTTATATCGCTTCCTGCGTTTATACTGATATCTATTAGATAATGATATTGTGTGTTATGTCTATAAATATAAAAGGTATAAAGTAGTTAATTTGATGTGGGACAGCTAGATAATTGCATTTAACAATAAATATAGGATTTCTACACTGTTCTAAATGCAGCATTGTGGAAATTTTCATTCTTTGGCCACAAAAAATAATACCCACCCCGCCCGCGTCGAAATTCACAACCCATTGCGATCGCTTTCTCGGTTAGTTTATCGAAGCCGTCGTCATCGATTACAAATCCACCTTCGCGCAATGAATCGAGTAGGTCTGATGTCTTCATTTTCATTTTCTTCGCGAGGGCGGAGGTCGTAATCTTGTCGTATTCGGCTGCCGGTTGTTCTGTTTCTTCTAAAGGTGGGGCTATTTCTTCGGGTGCTGAGCTTTCTTTTTTAGCAGCCCTGATTATGCGTAAGGCTTCAGCTGTAGCATCGCTGAAGGCTTCTTTATCTGATTTGGCAGTTAACAGAACGCCCATTTCATCGTTGTTGACCTGGCTGAACTCATAGAGGTTCATGCTGGTGATGATGCAGGAAGCTTCGTTCAGATAACACTTAGCATGGAGGTCTTTGCTGAAGTAGAGTTGGATGCCTGCTGTCGTGGTTAACCAGACTTTTTCAGCAGGTTTAAGTTTGGATTTTCCATAAACGATGTGGAACTGAATACCTTGAGCTGTTCGATCTTCAATCAGCTGTTTGATGCGTTTGTTGAATTGCAGATAGGGGCTAACAAGGACAACCCGTTTGCTCGCTTTGACTATCAGTTGTTCCAGCACATAGGTCGTTGCACTGGTTGTGAGAAATTTAGCCATACCATCTCCTTATGATACTTCGTCATCCTGTCACTGCTTCTTACAGTGCTTACTTTTACTAGCGCACCCTTACTGATACCACTCGTCCCTGATCCTTTGCGCTATTTGGTATCCGTCCCTGTCTTTCCGTAGTCCTCGGAAGTGACCTCCAGCTCTGGGCTTACTTGCCCAATCTCTGGCGCAGCCTCGCCAAAAGCAAACCAATACTTGTACTGCGGAAATGCTTCTGCGATTGCTGCTAGATGCTCGTCATTAAACCTCTGCTGACCACGGCAGAGATTTCTCAGTGTGTCCTTCTTAATGCCTGTGAGATTGGAGAAAGCTACGTACTTTTTCCTATCAGATTCCCCCAGTCCATTTATCAAGACTATAAGTCTTTCTGGTGTCATAGGTATATATCATCGCATAAATATTGCCGCATAAATCATTAGGCGGTAATATTTGCCGTGTAATAGTTGTCGCAAAACTAATTATAAACGGTGGTTGCTATGGATGCACATATCTCTCCCGAACAGCTCTACGGCGTTGATCGCGCCATTCTGATCGACGCGCCCTATATCACTCAGCGCGAGTACGCACGCCGCACTGGCCTGACCTACTCATCTGTCCGCAGCCGTGTTGAACGCGGTGAACTCCCGGTCTATCGCCCTAAAGCAAGCTCCTCGGCCCTGATCAACATGATGGTGCTGGCGAAAGAGGCGCTTGAAACCCATGAGTGGTGACTCCGGCTTAACCGAAACAGGAGGTATCCGATGGATGACCGTTTAATCCTGATCGCTGTACTGGCTGCCCTGATCGTATTGATGAGCATGTGGCAGTTACTAGGTGTTCGCGTGCAGAAGCTCTGCAACCAGAACGAACGCATCCTTGAACACTTAACCCCGCGCCAGACACCGGAATCTGGCTGCACACGACTGAAAGATGAGACGAGGTGGCTATGACAACCACACCTCGCCCCATAGACGCGGTACTTCAAAAACTGGGAGTGCCATTTATGCACCCGAAGCTCTTTGCTGAAAAGGCCGGTTGCTCGGTCAGCCAGCTTAAAAGCGGCTTTGCGGATGGCTC
>Ga0213831_1001031_pt1 | contig 10680 bp, 10 predicted proteins | sample SWATP12_FD_163421 | JGI IMG/M metagenome (GOLD analysis project Ga0213831, IMG submission 163421) | Coastal seawater microbial communities from Marineland, Florida, United States - SWA TP1 #2 | ecosystem: Environmental > Aquatic > Marine > Coastal | place: USA: Florida | collected 2016-08-06
AGGCATTTTTTTTATTCTTTACGCTCAAATTCACCTTCCAGAGTTTGTCCCTGGCGGGGGGCCTTGGCATGATTTGGCTGTTCAATCGAGCCGTTTTCATGGCCTGACTGGCTAAATTCACCATGATAGGTGAAGCCTGAGCTCTGAACATTCGCCGTGACAATATGCTTCTGTACCGTTTTAACCAGCGATTGTCTGACTTGCGGTACCAATAACAAGAGGCCAAAGGCATCGGTGACAAAGCCCGGAGTGATCAGGGTAACCCCTGCCACCAAAAGCAATAATCCTGTCACTATTTCATCCGATGGCATCTGGCCCTGGGCCATTTTGGTTTGCACCGAATTTAACGTAGCCAGTCCCTGCCGGCGAACATTTTTTGCGCCCAGCCAGGCGGTGACAATCACAATAGCCACTGTCGGCCAGGCTCCAAGCAAGGCCCCGACCTGCATTAATACCGTAATTTCAATAATGGGAACAATAACGAAAAGTAAAAATAGAATACGGAACATCTGGCTTCCAAATAAGTTTTGATGAAACTTATATTGGGATCATCGGGTCTTTTTCAAGCAGGCAGCTAAATAAGAGTATTATTGTTCCCCTATCCTGCTCAAGGTACAGGATTTATTCAGGTACCCTGAAAGTCTCGCCAAGAAGTGGAATGGGTATAAACTATTTACTCGGCTACTAAGCTTAGCGTAAGCTTGCACATATTTTGATTTAGGTAAAGGTATTGATAGTGCATTTCAGGCACTATTAATGGTCTGGAAATCATGTATCAACTAGTCTTGTGTACCTGCCCGGATACCGTGGTGGCAAATCAAATTGCCCGGTGTTTGGTAGAGGAAAAATTAGCGGCATGTGTCAACCTGATCCCGGGAATTACCTCGGTATACAGTTGGCAGGGAAATGTGGAATCGTCGAGCGAAGTACAGTTAGTGATAAAAACAACGGCAGAGATGTTTGAGCCTTTGTCGCTAAAGATCAAGGAACTTCATCCATACGAGGTTCCGGAAATTATCGCCTTGAACATCCAGCAGGGAGATAAGCATTATTTGAACTGGATAAGCGAGTCAATAAACTAGTGTCTATAAAACAAATCCTAGGAATATTTTGCCTAATACTGGTTAGCATTTCTTTTAACCCGTCAACGGCCGTTGCCCAGCAATCCATCTTTGATATTTCCTCATCATCCCTGTTTAGCAATGACGATGAATTCCTAAAGGTTGACGAGGCCTTTGTATTTAACTTTTTCCAGAAGGGCAACCAACTGGAAGTCAGTTTTGATATCGCCGAAGGCTACTACCTTTATCGCCATCAGTTTAAATTCTCTGCCCAAAATGCCGAGTATACTGAAGTTAACCTGCCTCAGGGCATAGAGCACGAAGATGAGTTTTTCGGCGTCCAGCAAATTTATACTGAAAAGCTCACCTTTGTTATTAATCTGGAAAGTGTCGGCGATGATGCCAGTCTGTCCATTCGCTACCAGGGCTGTGCGAAAAAAGGCCTGTGCTATCCCCCCACCAATCAGGTGGTGCAACTATCGAAATTCGACCCGAGTGCGGCAGCTATAATCAGTGCAATAAGCCCAGCGGGTGACACAGGCGCTTTATCATCAAGCGGCAACCAAGGTAAGGCCCAGGTAAGTGAACAAAACCAGCTGGCCGACATGCTCAAGCAAGACAGCCTGTTGCTAACCCTAGTTGCATTTTTTGTCGGCGGCCTGTTGCTTGCGTTTACCCCTTGTGTCTTTCCCATGTATCCGATTCTGACCGGCATTATTGTCGGCCAGGGCAAAGGCCTCACCACCAAAAAAGCCTTTACCCTGTCATTTTTCTACGTCCAGGGCATGGCGGTCACCTATACATTACTGGGTATTGTCGTCGCACTTGCCGGCGCTCAGTTTCAGGCGATGTTTCAACATCCCGCAGTATTGATTGGACTGAGTGTTGTTTTTGTTCTGCTGGCCTTATCCATGTTTGGCCTGTTTGATTTGAGCCTGCCGGCAAGCTGGCAAGGCAAGCTCAATAACCTGAGTAACAGACAAAGAGGCGGGACCATCACAGGGGTTGTCACCATGGGGGTCATATCCGGCCTGGTCGCCTCGCCCTGCACCACGGCACCACTGACAGGTGCCCTGTTATATATCTCTCAAACAGGAGACGTAGTATTAGGTGCTTCCGCCTTATATGCACTCAGCCTGGGCATGGGCTTACCACTCTTAGTGTTAGGCAGCTCGGGTGGAAAACTGTTACCTAAGGCAGGCAGCTGGATGAACGTTATTAAAAACATCTTCGGCCTGTTGCTATTGGCCGTACCTGTGTTTCTGTTGGAGCGCATTATTCCAGAAATGGCAACCCAGCTGCTTTGGGCATTTCTAATATTGGCAAGTTCAACCTACTTCTATGTTGCCAACCAGGAAACCCAAAAAGGATTCTGGTTTGGGGTCCGTTCATTGGTCATTTTCTTAGGGCTGTTTTTCGGTGCCAATCAAATTTATCAACTGGCCTTGCCTTCTGGGAATCAATCCCCTAGCGTGAATGAACAATCGAGCGGACAAGACAATCTGCATCAGTTTATCCAGGTGGCTAGCTTGAATGAACTGATGAAGGAGGTAAAACTGGCCAACCAGCAAGGCAAAACCGTGATGGTTGATCTGTATGCTGACTGGTGTGTTGCCTGCAGGGAGTTTGAACATTACACCTTTAATCAACCACAGGTTCAAAAGGCACTCAGTAACAGTGTCATGATCCAGGTAGATTTAACCGACACCTTTTCAAAAACCACGACTGAAATATGGGAATATTTTGATATCTTCGGCCTGCCTTCCATTCTGTTTTTCGACTTGCAAGGCAGGGAACTGGAAAACAACCGAGTCACAGGTTTTATGGACGCAGACGAATTTGCTGAGCATATCAAGCGGATTTTTAACAGTTAATTTTAGCATAACGGGTTAAGGCCTGATTTAGGGCTTTAACCCGCACATTTCACCTGTGTTTTCCAGTAACCATCAGTAATATGAGTGCTAAGGAATTCGAACAGTTCACGCTCCGGGACGGGCTTGGAAAAGTAATAGCCCTGGATCAGGTCACAGCCATTATGAGTTAGGCTGCGCAATTGGGCGCTGGTCTCAACGCCTTCGGCAACCACCAAAAGCTCCAGGCGCTTAACCATGGCTATGGTGGACATAATAATTTGATAATCTGCCTTATTATCCAACATGCCGAAAACAAAGCTCTTGTCTATTTTAATGACATCCACCGGCATTTGTTTTAGATAGGCCAAAGATGAATAGCCAGTACCAAAATCGTCAATGGCAAAGCTGAAACCTATATGCTTAAGCATTTCCATCATTTCTATGGTGTGGTCTATATCCTTGACTAGCGTTTGCTCCGTTAACTCAAGTTCAAAACTGCTGGCCGGTAATGAAAACTCTTTTAACAGGCCAAGCAGGTAGTGAGGCAAGTTGGGATCGATAAACTGGCCTGCGGTTAAATTAATGGCGATACGAGTATCCTTTATGCCATATGCATGAAGCTTCTCCATGATTTCAAAACAATGGCGAATAATCCAGTAGCCAAGCTCAATCATGTGTTCCGAATTTTCCAACAGGGGAATAAAGTCATCCGGCGGCACCATGCCTCTTTGCGGGTGCTGCCAGCGTAACAAGGCTTCAAAGCCATACAGTTTTTTGTTTTTGGCCAATAGCTGTGGCTGCAAGCTCAGGCTGAATTGTTGCTTGGCGAGAGCCTGGCGGACCTCGGCCTCCAGTTCAACCCTGTGGGCAACTTTTTGGTACATTTCATTATGATGAATATAAAACTGTCCACCACCATTGGCTTTTGCCTCGTACATGGCGATATCGGCAAAACTGATCAAATCATCCGCCTTAATAGCTTTATCTTCGCTAAAGGCTATCCCTATGCTGACCGAAATATAGAAGATATTGGTGCCCATCTTGATTGGGCTCTTAAACTCGCCAAGGATCTCTAGCGCCACCTTCATCGTCTCTTTTACCGATGGAATTCCTGACAGGACGACAACAAATTCATCGCCACCAAAGCGACAAGCCAGATCATTTGCGCCAATCGCGGCTCGAATTCTATTGGAAGCTTCTACCAGAAGATTATCCCCTTCACCATGGCCGTGGCTGTCGTTCACCTTTTTAAAATCATCCAGGTCGAGAAAGAGTACGGCAATGCCGCCATGCATGTCAGCCATATTGCCCATTATTTTACGTAACTGATAATTGAGCATATTCCTGTTGGGCAAGCCGGTTAACAAATCATACATGGCAATATTTTCAAGCTCCTTGGTTTTCTGTTCGATTTCCATATCCAGCTGTTCAAGCTCATAGCTCATCGCAGCCGCCGATTCAGACAAGACATCGAGTTCATCATTAAAAAAACTGTGGCGCTTGAGCTTGATCTGCCGGAACTGCTCAAACTCCCTTTTCGCCAGTAAAGGCAGGGCGTTTGATAACACCAGCAAACGTCGAGTAAAGGGGCGGGCGATATAATAAAACATCAGCAGCAGGCTAATGAAAATAAACAGTGCCGAGAAGAGAAACTGCTGACGATACTGCCCGTTTTCCTCTATGATAGAAGTGACATTATCAATCAGCACCAGGTAAAATTTTTGCTCTTGATTGGCGGCAAGCGGCATAAAGTTAATCAAAAAGCTTTGCTCAGATAAACTCACCTGAATGCCATCCTGTTCTATGTTATCCAGCTGTTGGGCAGTATCCGCCTCAATAAACAATTGGTGCACCAGGTTGATATCGGAAGAAGAAATCACCTGAACGCTTTGTGTCACTTTATTCCTGCCCTTGCTAAAGCTGACCACGGCGACCCCACTCTTTAAGACCTGATTGATTGCATAAAGCATATCGATCAGCGAGGCTGCCATGGCTACAACCCCAGTCTCCCCTTTGCCATTGAGTAACGGCAAGACGATGAACTGCTCACAAACCTGTTGGCAATGCAGTTCATATTTGGGCTGCTGCGTCTTAAAAACGGCAGAAATGCCGGCATCTAAGTACCCAGGCGGGGCATTCGATGAATACAAGAGTTCTTTATCTGGGCCATAGAACCAAACATTCTCGACACTATGATGAAGTTGCAAGGCATCAAATTGTTTATCCAGACCTGCAACCACAGTTTTAAAGTCACCCCGTTCCTTTAAATAAACCAGGTCGGCAAACGACTCTAACCACACCAGTAATTGCCTTTGCAATATGTTGTTGTGTACCTCAAATTGCACCTGCCCGCGCTTAAGGGTTTCTTGCTGAAATTGAGTAAATTCCCGTTGTAGCCGAGTCAAGGACATCAGGGAAAAGCCGGCACTGATAATCAATAATGTCGCTATGATCAGGGCCAGCAACTTGGTTGGCACGCTAATAAATGTTTTGCTCATAATCCACAACCAATGCATAGGTTGTACTGGCCACGGCTGCCAGTTTTCATCTTTTCCAACAAGACATTAAACAAGACAGTCGGGATGAGTCGAATCGCTTCTTTAATATTCGTTGAAAAATGGCTGATAACATTGACACAGTAAGCCGCCGGGCTCCTGCAGCTCCCAATAAAAACAAGAAATGTAATGAGAGTCATTTTGATGGCCACATCCTTGTCTGTTCAACGCCTTTTCCAAAAGGCCTTTATACTTAGCAATCCCTATATTTAAGGGATCTGACAGGCAAGCACAACCGCAAACCAGCCCCAATAACAGTGTAGTCAAACCCAGGGAAACAGCAAATTTTCCTTACATTAAACGCCGGCATTGGTTAGACCAGTATTTTGCTGCTAAATTCCTCGAAAACACTATAATAATCGTCAAATAGTAAAAAAACGTATTGGTTTGTTATTTCCTATTTCAAGCAAGCGCATTTTATGTAACTATTTAAAACAATTTTAACTTTAAGAGTGTTTTTACCGAAAATGTCAGCAAAGTTTAAAGTTTTGGTGTTAAATGGCCCTAATTTAAATATGTTAGGAAAGCGTGAGCCTGAAGTTTATGGTGCACAATCCCTTAGCGATATTATTAATAAGCTGCAAATTAAGGCCCAGTCGCTTGATATAGCATTAAGCCATAAGCAGTCAAATGCTGAATATGAATTGATAGAGACAATTCATCAGGCATTTCAACAGGTTGATTTTATCATTATTAACCCGGCAGCATTTACCCACACCAGTGTTGCCCTAAGAGACGCCCTTCTGTCAGTGAATATTCCTTTTATTGAGGTGCACTTGTCTAATGTTCACGCCAGGGAGGCCTTCAGGCATCACTCCTACCTTTCCGATGTTGCCCAGGGGGTGATCTGCGGACTGGGGCCCCAGGGTTATGAATTTGCCTTAAGCGCGGCGCATAACTGGTTAACAGAGAATAAATAAAGGCAAGCTTGTTGAAGCAAAGCAACAAGCTTGTCACCAAGTAAAATAGATAAATTTAAAATTAAGGTGTTCAAATGGATATTCGTAAAATAAAGAAACTTATTGAATTGGTAGAAGAGTCTGGCATCAATGAGTTAGAAATTTCCGAAGGTGAAGAGTCTGTACGCATTAGCCGTGGTGGTGCCGTGGTTTCTGCGCCTGCTCCGCTTGTGCAAGCACAGATTCCTGCCGCTGCCCCAGCTCCTGTTGCGGCACCGGCTGCGGCAGACGCTTCTGCAGCCCCTGCCGCACTTTCTGGTCATGTGGTCCGTTCACCTATGGTTGGTACCTTCTACTCAGCGGCGTCTCCTGATGCACCGGCATTTGTCGAGGTTGGTCAGCACGTTAATGCCGGCGATACCCTGTGCATTGTTGAAGCAATGAAGATGATGAACCAAATCGAAGCCGATAAGTCAGGTGTTATCAAAGAAATCTTGGCGCAAAACGAAGATGCTATTGAATTCGATCAACCGCTGTTCATCATTGAATAAGCCCAACCAGTAAGGGTAATTCCATGTTAGATAAAGTTGTTATCGCCAACCGTGGCGAAATTGCACTGAGAATACTGCGTGCATGTAAAGAACTTGGTATCAAGACAGTCGCCGTACACTCCACTGCCGATAAAAATTTGAAGCATGTGTTATTGGCGGATGAAACCATCTGTATCGGTAAGGCACCTGCAACAGAAAGTTACTTGGATATTCCAAGCATCATCACGGCGGCGGAAGTCACCAATGCCGTAGCGATTCACCCTGGTTACGGCTTCTTGGCGGAAAATGCCGACTTTGCCGAACAGGTTGAACAATCCGGCTTTACCTTTATCGGCCCCAAAGCCGATAGCATTCGCCTGATGGGTGACAAGGTATCAGCCATCAAGGCGATGAAGGCGGCAGGCGTCCCTTGTGTACCAGGCTCAGACGGCCCCTTGACCGATGATGATGCCGCCAATATTGCCCATGGTAAGCGCATTGGCTACCCGGTGATCATCAAGGCGTCTGGTGGCGGTGGTGGCCGTGGCATGCGCGTTGTTCGTGAAGAGTCAGAATTACTTGAAGCCATACAGCTGACTAAGGCAGAAGCACGAGCCGCCTTTAACAATGATATGGTGTATATGGAGAAATTCCTGGAAAACCCACGCCATGTTGAAATCCAGGTGATTGCCGACGGCCAAGGCGGAGCGATTCATTTGGGCGAACGTGACTGCTCCATGCAGCGTCGCCACCAAAAAGTCGTGGAAGAAGCGCCGGCACCGGGTATCACGCCCGAGATGCGTGCCAAGATTGGTGAACGTTGCTGCAATGCCTGTATCGAAATCGATTACCGCGGCGCCGGTACCTTTGAATTCCTATATGAAAACGGTGAGTTCTACTTTATTGAAATGAATACCCGTATTCAGGTAGAACACCCGGTGACGGAAATGATCACTGGCGTTGATTTGATCAAGGAGCAACTGCGCGTTGCGGCAGGTCAGCCATTATCCTATACCCAGGAAGACATCAAGATTGCCGGTCACGCCATTGAATGTCGTATCAATGCCGAAGACCCTCGTACCTTTATTCCTTCACCGGGTAAGATTACCCGTTTTCATCCTCCGGGAGGCAATGGTGTGCGTTGGGATTCTCATATTTATGCCGACTATGCCGTACCTCCTCATTACGATTCCATGGTGGGCAAGTTGATCACTTATGGTGATAACCGTGACGTTGCCATTGCCAGAATGCGCAATGCCTTGGGTGAGCTGGTGGTAGACGGCATTAAAACCAATATAGCGCTGCATCAGGATATATTGAACGATCAGGGCTTTGTTAATGGCGGTGCCAATATTCATTACCTTGAGCAAAAACTAGCTGAAAATGAATAGATAAAGCAGGCTACGCCTAACTAGCTTAAAATGAAAAAAAGCCTCGAATATTTCGGGGTTTTTCTTTTTATAAAGGCTAGACTAGAGGCTATGTTAAGAAGAAAAGTTAATCCACTGCAGCCTCAAAGTGAAAACCTCCTTAGCGTTAGCGACAAGGAGGCGAGCTCATTTCAAATTGATTTTGACTACAAGCTTCAAACCCTGATCCGCATCATGTGGATTTCAGCCTTTTTTACCTTGCTGTTTGCCATCATGTACTCTCTCGGCATCAATGAAATAGGTCGAGTCCACGCCACGGTAGATTATGGTTATGCCGCCTTCTCTATCTGCCTGGCCCTATACCTGGAAAAGCACACACACCACTTCAAGCCCGTGCTCTATATTTTTCTTAGCCTGTGTTTTGCTGCCTGTTTCTCTGCCCTGATAAATGTGGCTAACGACGAATACAGGGGCATATGGTTTCTGCTCCTGATCCTGGTGGCATTTTTGTTTGGCGGCAAAACCGTTGGTTACCCTATTACCCTAGTGTCATTGCTGGCCATTATCCTAAATAATATCTATAACCCGGATAAATTCAGTGCCGTCGCACTCTCAAGCATCAGTATCGCCATGATTGTGTTGGCATTGATTTTAGCGACCTTTACCGCCCAGGTTGAAAGGTATATCCGCCAGCTGGATAAACAGAAAGCCGAGCTGAACTATCTGGCAAACAAGGACCCCCTGACCGGTGTGCTGAGTTCGGCAATCTATGATCAACTGGGCAAAAAATTGCTGACCAATGCCAAATCTCATAATGAGGACTTATCCATTCTGTACGCCGATATAGATCATTTCCAACAGGTCAATGAAAAATTTGGCCACCAGGTTGGCGACCTGGTGTTGCAACATGCAATAGATATCACCAACAGTATATTGCACGAAAATGACGTGCTCGCCCGAATTGGCGGAGAAGAATTTTGTATCATATTGCCCGGTGCCGACGAGCTAACCGCCTATAACCTTGCGGTTAAAATTAAGGATGCCATTCGCAATGGCTTTTATGAGCACAATGGGGAAATGATTTTTATCACCATGAGCATAGGGCAGGCATCGTTAAATGAATCAGACCAGGAAATGCGTTCAATACAAATCAGGGCAGACAAAGGTTTGGCCAAAGCAAAACGACTGGGGGGCGATATGGTCAAAACATTTGAAGTTGAAGAAGATAAACAAATTGAGACCACTGATTTTTTTAGCGGACAATGTTAAAATAAGCCCTCATTAACCTAAGCCTTTGTATTTATGACAACACCTTTAGAAAAGCCTATAGCTCCCGCCGATGATGACTGTTGCGGTGGTGGTGCCTGCAACCCTTGCGTCTGGGATCACTATTATGCCGAATTGCAGAAATGGCGAATTGCCCAAGCAAAACTTAATGAAGCGTCTCAGCAGGCACCTGAACCACAATAATCCAGATCCAATGATTAGGCCATAAAGATTACCGCCCTGACTAACTTGCCGATACCGTCGGCCGCTGCCGAAATGGAATCAGCCAGCATATAGGCGGGTGTCGTTACCACCTTATTATCCATATCCATCACTATATCGGTAACATTGCACTCTTCGTGGCTTAATCCCATAGACTCAAGAGATTCGGCAACTCCTTTATCCATGCCTATGGTTCCCTTGATCCCCTGGCCATAAATCAAGGGCAACATCGCAGGTGCTATACACATATAACCGGCTGGCTTGCCCACTTTGGCAAAACTTTGACAAGCAGTTAATACACTTTCATCCATGGAACATTCATTGCCTTTAATGGCAAAGTCACAAAGGTTTTTCGCCGCGCCAAAGCCACCCGGTAAAATCAGGGCATCAAAGTCTTCGACCCTGAGTTCGGCAATGTCTTCAATATCGCCGCGTGCAATCCTGGCGGATTCAACCAAAACATTACGTGTTTCCGCTTCACTGACCTCCCCGGTCAGGTGGTTAATCACGTGATGCTGATTAATGTTAGGGGCAAAGCAACGGTATTTTGCTTCATTTTGCTCGATCGCCAACAGGGTCAAAACCGCCTCATGAATTTCGCTGCCGTCATAAACACCACAACCACTGAGGATCACTGCTACTTTTTTCATTATCTTTCCTTACAAATCAATAAAATTGCTAGTATTTTACTCTAGAGGCTGTTTATCTTTCTCGGTTAATTTTTGTTCGAGATAAAAGCGTTTTAGTCGCGGCGAGCAGTGTGTCGCCTAGTCATTCTAAGCAAATACTGCTCAACAAAGAATAAAACGCTTTTAGCCGAACCTTTCAGGCAGCGTTTGTTGGCTATTTCTACGGCGTTTTATGAAACACGTCCATGTGTTTCACCAAGTACTTGGCCAGCTAACGCTGTTCAACTGGGTTCCT
>Ga0213831_1001032_pt1 | contig 10670 bp, 6 predicted proteins | sample SWATP12_FD_163421 | JGI IMG/M metagenome (GOLD analysis project Ga0213831, IMG submission 163421) | Coastal seawater microbial communities from Marineland, Florida, United States - SWA TP1 #2 | ecosystem: Environmental > Aquatic > Marine > Coastal | place: USA: Florida | collected 2016-08-06
AATATGGACACATATGTGACTTATAATTCACAAAAAGTTACATTTGATCGTTGAACTGAACTTGATCTCAAAGCGCTTGTCCCATATTAAACACCTAGGATTTGTTAGGAAAAGAATTATGCCTTTATTCGCAATTTTTATTTTAGTGCCATTGATTGAGTTAATGATTTTGCTTGAAGTAGGAGCAATCATCGGCAGTGGTTGGACATTTTTGATCATCATCGCTACTGCAATTTTGGGCACTAAGCTAGTGAAGCAACAAGGCACATCTGCATGGCGCACCATCCAAGAGAAATTGGCGCAAGGCCACTTGCCCGGACAAGCCATGTTTGATGGCATTTGTATTTTAGTTTCTGGTGTATTGCTAATCACTCCAGGCTTCATGACCGATATTTTAGGTATGTTATTGCTCACGCCGCCGTTTCGCGCCGTTGCCTTTAAACACCTCGGCGACAAAATTCATGTGGTTGGAGCCAATCGATTTGGTGGCGCTCAATTCCAGCAGTCGCCGTTTGAGCAAGAACAGTATCAACGCCAACAATCTTGGCAAGACTCAGAGGCCAACAATAAAGGCCCGGCAACCTTAGACGGTGAGTTCACTCGCAAAGACTAAACCGCCTCAAGCGGATGGCATCGACAATAAGAGTTTGGTGCCATCCGTTTCATCGGTTTCATAACTTAAGTTTCCTTTTTGTACTTCCACCATTAACTTCGCTGCATAGGTTCCGATCCCCGAGCCTCCTTTCTTGCCAAAGGTGACATATTTACCAAAGAAATTATTCTGAATTTCCTCAGGAACATGACCTTGATTGTGCAAAGTCAGCACTCTTGATGTGTCATTTGTTGCAGACTGTATTGAAATTGCTGACCCCCTGGGGGCGGCTTCAATTGCATTTTGCAACAAGTTGGACAACACAGAATGGCATAGCAATTGTTCGGCGTGGACTCGACACCCAGCCTCAACGTCATTGTGTATTTCTAGACGTTTATTGGAGTATGAGGTCTTGAACGCGTCGACTACATCTTCAACAACGTCCTTCAAATCTAGAATAATCGGGTCAAAGTCGTAACTGCCATCTTCGAGTTTGCTTAACATCAACATGTTGTCGATCATCTGCTGCATGAACTGACAGGAAAGGCGAATGCTGTCAGCACTTTGTTTCACTCGCACAGGATCTTTACTATACCTAGAGATGGCCTCAACCGACTTAATGACTTCTTCAACTGGCTGTTTCAAGTCATTTTGCATGACCCGGTCAAATTCTTCTTTAAGTCGCGCGTTTTCCACCAGCGTATCTATTTGTAAACGCATATTCTTGTTCGCTTCTACAATACGAGCATGATTTTTTACCCGAGCTAATACAACCGGAGGGTTTACCGGTTTCGTTATGTAATCAACAGCGCCAAGGTCTAGTCCAGTTACGATGTCTTTTGTTTGATCTAATGCTGTTAAAAATATAACGGTAATGTGTTGCGTCAGTGGATTTTCCTTTAGTGCCTTACACACCTCAAGTCCGCTCATGCCAGGCATCATAATGTCTAACAAGACCAAATCTGGAGGATTACTCGACTTACAAATCGTAAGTGCTTTAGCGCCATCAGTTACCGCCCTGACCTTATACCTTTTTTTCAGCAGTTCGCTAATCACTTGGATATTGTCTGGAACGTCATCGACGACGAGAATTTGTACCGGTGCTTTCTCGGTTTTAACTCGCTTTTCTTCTTTCAGCCGTGTAGCACTTTGTTTTACAGGGTTTTCAATCGCTCGGGTAATTCGATCTTCAAGGATTTTCGGAGAAAACGGTTTCACCACATACTCTGAAACGCCACATTTTACCGCGTGAATGACCTCGCTGTGCTCAACCGTCGCAGATACCATCACAAAAGGAATGTAGGCATTCTTTTGGTCTCTTCTGAGCTTCTTTAGCAACTCGATTCCATCCATTTTGGGCATTTGCCACTCTGATACAATCAAATCGATCTTTAACCTAGCCATTAGCTGCAACACGTCCAGACCATGTTTTGCTTGATATACCTTGCCAAAGCCAAGCTCCGTCAACATGTTTGCAATACTGCCACGCATGTTATCAACAGGATCAACGACCACCGCGGTTAACTTGTAAAAGTTATTCGCCCCACCTTTAAAATTTGTTAGTTGATTTGCACTCATTTTTTCAATTCTTGGTCTACATTATATGGATGAAAATAAAACAGTTTTTGCTCTTTATTTGCACACACCTAATTAATTTAGAGCAGAATTTATGATTACGCCGTTTATTTTCAAAAATAATCAAAAGAATCAAAGGCAAGCCACCGGTTAGGGGAAAACGACGTAAATGACAAAAACCGTATTAATTGTGGATGATGAGCCCGCCAATATCGATTTGCTTAAAGGCCTAATGCCGACGGATTACAAAATAAAAGCCGCATTAAAAGGTGAGATCGCGATTAAGCTCGTTGAAAAAGCAATGCCTGATTTACTCTTTTTAGATCTCGTCATGCCCGGTTTAAGCGGCTTTGAAACACTCGAAAAAATACGAGATTTACCCCAAGGCGAATCGCTGCCAGTAGCCATTGTTTCGGGAAATCAATCTGAAGAAGATATCAATCAAGGAAAAACACTGAATGTGATCGCTCATTTATCCAAACCGGTAAAACCTGAGCAGATCCAGCAGATTCTCAACCAATATTTGTAAAGGAGTGCAGGATTATGAGCGAATTAGAACAAGCGACCCTTCTCGTTGTCGATGACACCCCAGAAAACATTGATGTTCTTACTGGGGTTTTACGTGATGACTACAAAGTAAAAGCGGCGCTAAATGGCAAAGTCGCCCTTAAGATCGCCAATGGTGCGCAAAAGCCAGATCTCATTTTACTTGACGTTATGATGCCAGACATTGACGGCCATGAAGTTTGTCGTCAACTCAAAAGCAACCCGGAAACTGCTCATATTCCTGTGATTTTTGTGACCGCAAAAACTGAAATACACGACGAGCAAGTTGGATTTGAACTAGGCGCAGTGGACTATATCACTAAACCGGTTAGCCCTCCGATAGTCAAAGCGAGAGTCAAAACCCAATTGGCTATTTATGATCAAGCAAGACACCTTGAAAAACTCGTGCAAAAACGGACCAAAGAGCTCAACGACACTCGCGTCGAAATAATTCGTCGTCTCGGCCGAGCAGCCGAGTTCAAAGACAATGAAACTGGCATGCACGTTATTCGCATGAGCTGGTTCTCTCGTTTTTTGGCTGAGCAGATTGGCAAAGATGATGACTGGTGTGAGCTCTTATACAATGCGGCACCGATGCATGATATCGGAAAGATTGGTATCCCAGATCGCGTCTTGTTAAAACCCGGAAAGCTGGATGAAGAAGAATGGGCCATAATGCAAAAACACGCGGAATACGGCGCAGAAATCATTGGTGAACACCCATCACCTTTACTGCAGTTAGCAAAGGAAGTAGCGATATATCACCATGAAAAATGGAACGGCAAAGGATATCCCAATGGCCTGAGCGGCGAACACATTCCCTTATCCGCTCGCATTGTTGCTATCGCTGACGTGTTTGATGCTCTTACCAGTGAAAGGCCCTATAAAAAAGCTTGGAGTGAACAAGACGCTATCGGCTTACTAGAAAAAGAAGCGGGTGAACATTTCGACCCAAATCTCGTGCCAAAGTTTATCGAATGTTTGCCAAGAATTAGAGAAGTACAGCGCAAATACAAAGACGAATTCTAACTTTCGCAAGGACTGGCAATGCAATCGGATGCCAAACGCTGGATCAAGGCTTGTTCGACCTCTGGAATGTCACTGTCGCTAGGCGTGATAGTGATCGCCACGATAGTGCTCTTTGGATGGTACAGCAAAAACCTCACTCTAATACAAGTAAATCCAAATTTTGCACCAATGCAATACAACACCGCATTGGGGTTTCTATTAGCCGGTTTAGGCATTCTCGCATTCTTCTCAGATAAACCCTTGGTTGCAAAAGTCAGTGGGTTCTTGCTTTTTAGCCTCGGACTTTTAACACTCTCGCAATACGTCTTTGGAATATCAATTGGCATTGACGAGTTCTTTATGCGGCACTACATCGACACTAAAGTATCGCACCCAGGGCGGATGGCTCCAAACACTGCACTTTGTTTCGTTTTGTCGGGAATGGCAATTGTCTGGGCTATATATAAACCATCACTTTACACAGAATCCATTTTGGCAGCGTTAATTTTAGCGCTCGGTTTAGTTGCATTCACCGGCTATATCGTTGGCGTCGATACGGCGATAGGCTGGGGTAAATTGACCCGTATGGCCATTCACACGTCCTTTTGTTTTATTCTCATCAGTTTCGCCTTGTTTGCCAAATCATTGTCTGATGCAATCAGTAACAGAGTTAAATCCTTCAGTTGGTTAGTATTGCCCATCGCAATCACTGGCATAACCTTAACCGCACTTTTAAGCCAAGCGATCTCCGAGCATAATTTAGAAACTCGACAAGGCGATTTGTTATTTGTAACGACATACGCAGTCGAGGCAATATTGGTCTTTGGGTTATCTTTAACCAGCTTACTTTGTTACATCCTTTGGGCAAAAACTCGACTCGACGATACCCAGCAAAATCGCATTTCGGTCTACTCAACTGTTTACCTAGGTGCGTTATTGGCGTTCTCTGTATTCCAATTTTCCGAAGACGAATTGCAAAAAGATATTCTACAAGACTTCAACGCCCGCGCCGAAAAACGAGTGCGTGCCATTGAATTATCATTTCTGCCCTATTTTGAAACCTTATACACAATTCAAACTGGCTTTCATGTCTCAGATTACGTAACCCGAAGCGAATTTAAAGAAATTGTTTGGCGCAGCGTCAACTACTATGACGGAGTCATCGCAATGGAGTGGTTACCTAAGATAGAAGCGCAAGACCGCGAGTTTTATCGCGAATTGGCGATTCAAGATGGCATCGAAGATTACAAAATCGTCGAAATTCGAGACACCCGATTAATTGATGTTCGCGATAAGCCTGTTTACTTTCCGGTGTACTACGCCGAACCTCAAGATTACAACAGCGCCGCTATAGGTTTTGATGTTTCGACCGTACCTCACATTAACAACGCATTAGAACACGCCTTGATCAAAGACGAGCCTTTTATGTCGAATCGGTTATCTCTCATTAAAACGGGTGCTGACGGCATTTTGATGGTTTTGCCAGTTTACAAACCCAAGTTGGCTCGTCGAACCATAGAACAACGCCAACGGGCATTGATGGGTTACGCAATGACGGTCATCGATGTTGGTTTAATGGTTAAAGCAACATTGAACAAATATACGGAAGTTGGCGGCATGCACATCGTTTTTACCGACGAAGATAACAACGGAGAAACGCTCTATGTCCACCATTCTCGTTCGGACAGCGCCATTCCACTGGCGCAATTGCAAAACGGTACTGGCTTAATATTTCAGACAACCGCACTAATTGGCGGCAAAAACTGGGGTATCAAAATCATTGCCGCCGATCCCGCGCAGTATTCCGTGCGCATGAGCGAAATCATAACTATCCCCATTTTTATATTCATCCTGTCTTTATTGCTCGCCTATTACTTAACAATTTCTTTAAAAAAACAGCGAGAAAAAGAACGATTATTCAAGTATCAAGGCGCGTTGTTAGATGCCATTCCTAACCCTGTTGTCGTCAAAGATAGGGAGCTAAACATCAAGGCTGTCAATAAAGCCTTTGAGTCGTTTTTTGGTATAGCAGCCAACCAAGTGGTAGGTCAAAGTTTACTAAACACCGAATTCTTGCCAGATGGCATACGTAACACGTTTTTTGTTGAAGACACACTTTTGATAAGAAATGGCGGTTCAAGCAACAATTACATTCAAGTTCCGTTGTCTGATGAACAGATACATGATGTGTTTTACCAGCGCACATCATTCGCTGTCGACGATAAAATTGAGGGGGTTATTGGCGTCGCAGTTGACATCTCGCAGCAAGCCCGGGAAAAACGCGAAACTGAAGCAATTTTTCAAAATCTAACGGATGGCATTGGACTCCTTAACGATCAAGGCTTCATTCAAGCCAACCCCGCCTTCGTAAAACTTTATGGATTGCAACAAGAAGAGGATTTACTGGGGCTCAGACCAGACAGCGAGAAACTATCACCAATACAACAACCTAACGGTGAGACATCTGAGCAAGCTGCTAATCGTCTTATACAAAGCACTTTAGGTGGCAAGAAAGTCCAGAAGTTTGAATGGTTGCACAGTAAAAACAATCGCTGTGAGCACGACTGGTTGGCGGAAGTCACATTAATTCCTGTCGAACACGACGGTAAACCTGCGCTTATTTGCATTGTTCGAGACGTTGATGACCAGCGCCGCGCACAATATGAACTGCAGAAGAATCAGGCGGTCCTCAACCGCAGCCAAAGCTTGGCCAAAATTGGCGGTTGGGAGTATTCCGTTAAAGACAACAATGTCTATTGGTCCGATGAAGTGTACAAGATTCATGAAGCTAACCGCAGTATGGAACGCGACTGGGTTGCCGATAGCATTGAGTGTTACCTCGACAACCAAACAGCCCTCTCTGACGCCTTTGCACGATGCCTAAATGAAGGCATTAGCTACGATATCACTAGCCGATTTAAGACTTTCAAAGGCAACTTAATTTGGGTCAGAACCACAGGTGAACCAGTATATGAAAACGGCAAAATAGTGGGTGCTGCAGGAAACCTCGCAGACATCACCACCGCCAAAAACGCCCAGTTGGAACTCGAACAAAGTCAGCAGTTAATTAAAGGTTTTCTAGAAAATTTACCCGCCATTGCTTATTTCAAAGATCTGGAAGGCAAATATCAAATCGTCAACAAAAGTTGGTGCCAGCTCGCAGGCGTCGAAGCCGAATCCGCTATTGGCCAAGACGACTTCTCGATTTGGGCGGATAAAGAGATTGCGAATACTCTCGTCGAAAATGATCGATTGGTGATGGATGGAGGGGCTCCGGTCGCATTTGAAGAATGTGCTCCAACGCCAAACGGTGGCGTTGGAACCTATATGAGCCATAAGTTCCCACTGATCGATGCGAACAACAAAGTCATAGGACTGGGTGGTGTTAGTGTCGACATCTCAACTTTGAAGAAGGCGGAGCAAGACCTACATGACAGTCAACGACAGCTTGAGCTTGCCATGACTGGGGCAAACGCAGGCTTGTGGGACTGGGATTCAAAAGCGGAAACCCTTTTTACCAATGATATATGGGCAGAAATGTTAGGTTACAGCAAGCAAGAGCTAGATCAGCTCTATGGCGAAAAATACGAACGTTGGGCGCAATTAGTGCACCCAGATGACCTAGAGGACGCCGTCAATGCCCTACAAGGACACATATTTGGCTATACCGAGGAGTATCAAGCTGAATTTCGGATGAAAACCAAACATGGCCAATGGAAGTGGATTCTGGGCGTGGGTAAAGCATTTGAACGAAACGAAGAAAATGTAGCCTCTAGAGTGCTGGGTATTCAAATGGACATTGACGACAGTAAAAAATTGCAGAACCAATTACTCAGCCAACAAGAGCAACTTCGAGCACTATTCGCTGCTCTGCCAGTGGGCGTCACTATGATTTCACCCGACGGCGACATTTTGGAAGCCAATAGTATCTCTGAGGACATTTTGGGAGTCTCAGCTGACGAACACAAACAGCGAGAACTTTCATCGCAAAAGTGGCAAATATTAAATGCTGAGGGCGAGGAAATGCCAGTAGAAGAGTATCCTGCATCACTGGCCTTGGAGACAGGTGAAATTGTTAAGAATGTTGAGATGGGTGTCAAACGGCCGTCTGGAGATTTTGTTTGGATAAGCACCAGTGCAGCTCCTCTTGATAAAGACGTAGGGGGTGGCGTCGCAGTTGCCTTTGAAGACATAACCGAACGAAAACACAACGAACAAGAGTTGAAAAAGTCCAAAGAAATCGCAGAAGAAGCGACGCAAGCTAAGTCCGACTTTTTGGCCAACATGTCCCACGAGATTCGAACTCCAATGAACGCCATCATTGGCATGAGTCACTTGGCGCTCCAAACCGAATTAGATCGAAAGCAAAAAAACTACATTGAAAAAGTCCACCGCAGCGCTGAATCCTTACTGGGGATTATTAACGACATCCTAGATTTCTCAAAAATTGAAGCTGGCAAACTGGATATCGAAAATGTCAACTTCCGTCTCGAAGATGTCATGGATAATTTAGCCAATTTAGTTGGCTTAAAAGCAGAGGAAAAATCGTTGGAGCTGCATTTTGATTTCCAACCAGATTTGCCCTGTGCCTTAGTCGGCGACCCACTGAGATTAGGCCAAGTCCTGATAAACCTCGGCAATAATGCGGTTAAATTTACTGAATCTGGTGGTGAGATCATTGTTTCCGCCGCTGTGGTCAGCCAACAAGACGATAACGTTGAACTGCATTTTTGTGTCAAAGATACTGGGATTGGAATGACACCTGAGCAACAAGCCAAACTGTTTAGGTCATTTAGCCAAGCGGATTCATCTACTACCAGAAAGTATGGTGGCACAGGCCTTGGTTTGACCATATCAAAACGCCTGACAGAATTAATGCAAGGAGAAATCTGGGTTGTTAGCGAAGAAAACCTGGGCAGCGAATTTCATTTCACTGTAAAGCTTAACGTGCAGCAAGGGGCAGAATCTTCCAGACGGCCAATTGCGTCAGAACTCGGCGCATTGAGAATACTGATTGTCGACGATAATCAAACATCGCGGGAAATACTCTCAGCTATGCTTGCCAATTTTGGTTTTCGAGTCGACCAGTCTGAGAGCGGGCGAAAAGCGATAAACACTTTGATTGAAGCTGCCCCTAATGATCCCTATGAACTTGTGCTTATGGATTGGAAAATGCCTGGTATGGACGGCGTGGAAGCCGCGAAACAAATTCAACAAAGTGGTCAAGTGACTAATATTCCGACCGTAATCATGGTGACAGCGTATGGCCGAGAGGAAGCAAGTGCAGCTGCGCAAAACGTTGATATCAGTGCCTACCTGACCAAACCGGTCACCGCAAGTAGCATGTTAGATGCGATATTAACAGCGATGGGCAAAGATGTAGTGTAAGTGCGACAACAGCCTATGGGTGTTATCAGTGCAACCAACGCCATTGAGAAATTAACGGGAGCCCGAATACTGCTTGTCGAAGACAACGAGATGAATCAAGAATTGGCATTGGAACTACTGCAATCCAATGGACTCATTGCAGAACTTGCGGAAAATGGCCAGGTGGCAATTGAAAAAATCCAAAAAGGTAATTTCGATGGTGTATTAATGGATTGCCAGATGCCCGTTATGGACGGATATACAGCAACCAAGGCGATTCGAAAAATGGACCAATTTAATTCGTTGCCGATCATCGCTATGACCGCCAACGCAATGGCCGGAGACCGAGAAAAAGTGATTGCTGCTGGCATGAACGATCACATCGCCAAACCGATCAATGTCGATGAGATGTTCTCTACCATGGCCAATTGGATTAAGCCATCGAATCCGGCGAAAAAAACCATCTATCATCAAACGGGTGAGGTTGAAATTTCGCTACCTGAGTTCAGCGCAATTGACACCGCAGCGGGCCTTGCAACCACTCAAAACAACAGCAAGCTCTATTTCAAGTTGCTGCAACGCTTTGCTAAGAGTAATCAAGATTTTTTACAGCAATTTAACCAAGCCTTAAACGACACTGACCCAACGGCTGCAACACGTTGTGCGCACACAATTAAAGGAACTGCCGGCAATATAGGCGCATTCGAATTACAACGTGCTGCGGCAAAGTTGGAACACCAATGTGAGTTAGTTGGCGGCACAGCCGATATGCCGGAGTTAGACAGTGTTATCGAAGCGCTCAAGCAGGTTTTAGCGGATTTAGAACAGTTAACACCCTCAGAAGAGTCGACGACCACGACAGAACTTGACGTGACCCGCCTGCACCCATTACTGCATGAGCTTGAGCAATTAGTTGCTGATTACGATACCGATGCGACTGAAATCATTGAACAGCTTGACCATTTATTGCAAGGCTCTCGTTACAGTAGTAGTTTAAACAAAGTCGCTGATTATATTGACAATTACGACTTCGAGCAGGCCGGAGAACAGTTGCAAAAGCTGGTCACCGAGTTTTCTCAGCATTCAATTCATTAGGCAGCTTATGACTGAAATATGGCAATCTAATTCAAGTATTAAAAAGACGCTGTTTTTGGCGGGATTAGTCGTATTGTTGGCTTCAATCCTTGCGGTCCAAGCCTTGCAGAGAATCAATAAACAGCTAATTGATGACAACCGAGAAGCACTCGAAACCGTTCTCAACGCCACCAACGAGACTCTCAACCTGTGGGCCGGTAATAATCAAGAAGATTTGCATTACATAACCCAACGAGCAGAGGTGGTTGCGTTTGTTCAAACATTGTTAGCCCAAGAACGTAACAAATCTGCACTTTTGGCATCGCAAGCTCAATTAGCGTTGCGAGAGTATATCAAACAAAACGACCGCAACTTGGCTTTGGGGTACTTTGTAATTGCGCCAGATTACACTTCTTTGGCTTCTATGCGCGACCACAACATTGGTTCCAAAAACGTTATCGCGGATCATCATAAATCCATTTTAGACAAGGTGTTTAATGGCGAAGAC
>Ga0213831_1001038_pt1 | contig 10602 bp, 10 predicted proteins | sample SWATP12_FD_163421 | JGI IMG/M metagenome (GOLD analysis project Ga0213831, IMG submission 163421) | Coastal seawater microbial communities from Marineland, Florida, United States - SWA TP1 #2 | ecosystem: Environmental > Aquatic > Marine > Coastal | place: USA: Florida | collected 2016-08-06
TACCTGAACCTGTTGTACCTGCCACCAATAAATGTGGCATTTTTGCTAGGTCTACGACTACCGACTTACCTGCTATATCCTTTCCTAGAACCATCGTCAGTGGCGATGCCGAGTTCTGGAAGCCATTGCATTCCATGACTTCTGACAAACGTACGATTTGTCTGTGTTTATTCGGGATTTCAAGGCCGATATACGACTTGCCAGGAATAACCTCAACCACTCGAACACTCATTGCCGATAAAGAACGAGCCAAATCTTTGGATAAGCCACTTATCTTACTGACTTTAATACCAGGTGCTAAATCCAATTCGAAACGGGTAATGACAGGGCCTGGATAGACTCCAACAACTTGAGCTTGGACGCCAAAATCAAGCAATTTCGCCTCTACCAATCTCGAGACAACTTCCAATTCTTCTTGTGAAACTGGGTTTTCTTCTTTGTCGGCTCTATCAAGCAGTTCCAGTGAAGGCAGTGTTAGGGGCACAGTCGGCTCAGGCTTTTTGACCTGTGCACTGGCTGTGGCAGAGACGTCACGTGCTGGCGAGCTCTGCTGCGCCGTTTGCATACTTGTTAAAGCACCCGATATGTCATCTTCAGATAATTCATCATCAACCGCCGAGTAGCTTAATTCTGGGTCGTAGTCATCGATCGACATTGGCATGTCATCGTCCAGCGAAATATCAACTTTTGTTTTGCCTTGTGAGCTTTGTTGGTTTTCGGAGCCAATCGAATGCTCTGACATAGAAGCGAGCAATTGTTCTGGTTCTACTCGCTCAATCGCCAAATTTTCTTGCTTTGATTTTGCCTCAACTTCAACACTAGGCTTTTCTGCCAGCGGCTTTTCCTCAATTTGGTTGTCGGCACTACCGAAGAACTGACTCAACAGTGATTGACCTTTGTCTTCATCTTCTGTTTTCTGATTTGTCTCGGTCAGTTTGTCGCCCTTGTCCTGCAAAACTGGCGTTTCGGTTTTTGCTATATCGATATTAGAGTCGTTGTCTTCACCGACTTCCAGTTCAATCTTCGCGTTTTCTTTGGTCGCTGTAACGGTAGGTTTAGCAGATTTACTCGAGACTGCTTTTTCATATGCAAACATCACCGCATTAAGAGAATATTGGCCGATGCCATCGATGACCGTCATCCAAGAAATGCCTGTCATTAAAGTCGTACCCACTAAAACACTGACAATAAAAAGCAAAGTTGCGCCAATAAAACCAAACAATGGAACTAAAAGATCAACAAACACTTCGCCGATAATGCCACCGGACGAGTAGTAGTAAATGTCGTTTGCATTCAGTGTAAACAGTGCTGATAAACCAATAAGAAACAAGAAAAAGCCAATTAACCTCAGGCCCAATGCGAAGTAGTCAATGTCGATCAAATTGTGGAATTTTCGAAACATCAACCAACCAAACAGAGATATCAGCACAGGGAAGCCAAATGCCAACCAGCCAAGGCCTGATAAAAGAATATCTGACAGCCATGCGCCCATTGCACCGCCAGCGTTTTTGATCAGTTCGTAATTCCCGGTTTTGCTCCAACTTGGGTCCGCTGGATCAAACGTAAATAGGGTTATGAGGATGTATATTGAAATGGCACCTGCCAGTAATAGGCCCACTTCCAATAGCCTTTGAAATCCATTCAAAACTGAAGGTTGTTGTTCAGTCAAAGTAGAATACTCCGCGCCGTCTATTTAGTTATTATTTATTGTCATTTTTATTCCCACCACTTTAACAAAAAATGGTAGAACTATCACCGATTAAAATTAGCCGATTAAAACTACTGATTCGCCAGTTTTTTGATCAATGCCAGCATCGCTTTGTCTAATTGTAACCTTTGTTCCGCCCCGCGCTCTGTATAGTCTGAATGAGTGTCTACATACAACTGCGTGACATAAACCTCGTTGATCTTGTAGCCGCTGGTTCCTTTGCTCTCATTGACTGCCTTCTTTATTTGGTCTTTGAGTACACCGACCGCATAACTGTCGGTAATTTCTCTGACTTTCATTTGTTTTAGCGCATTTACGGCTGCCTCTCGAGCCGCCATCACATATTCCTCATCAACCAACTCATTTTGCCAAACAAGGTTAACTTGAGCATTAATTATGGCTGCAGAACCGTTCGCATTGACTTGAATCCCGCTCAAAGATGAAATTTGCCCCGCATACACGTTCACAGACAGCAATAGAATAATGACACCTAAAATTTTCATTCGATTTTCCCTAAATATTGATGGGTAAAGGACTGTTTGATTTTACCTCTTCCATTACAACGTAAGTTCGACTTGCACTAACTGATGGTAGTTTGAGTAATGTATCGCCCAAAAGTTTACGGTAAGAGGCCATATTTTTGACCCGGGTCTTTAATAAATAGTCAAAACTTCCCGAAACCAGGTGACATTCGAGTATTTCGTCAAAAAATTCGACCGCTTTGGAAAACTCGCTGAATACGTCCTGTGCGGTTTTTTCTAGGGTGATTTCAACAAAAACCAACATCGAAGCGCCTACCGCCTCAGCATTGACTACCGCTTGGTAACTCTCGATGATTCCAGCTTTTTCTAGCCTTCGAACCCTTTCAAGACAGGGCGTTGGGCTGAGTCCGACAGTTTTAGCCAAATCCACATTGGAAATTCGCCCGTTTTTCTGCAATTCAACTAATATCTTTTTATCTATTCGATCTAGTGATTTATTCATGAACTGTTCCGATTCAATGCAAACAACAGAATAATATCCTGTATTTTTATAAATTACAGTGATTAATTTTGTCATACTGACTTTAGAATCGTCACATATTTTCGAATTACCCCATAAAGAAGGTAGATATAAAATGATCGTCGGTGTCCCTAAAGAAATTAAGAATCACGAGTATCGTGTTGGTTTAACGCCTGCTGCTGCAAAAGAATTTGTTGCCAATGGCCACACAGTTATCGTTGAAACAAACGCTGGTGCAGCAATTGGTTTTGACAACGCTCAATACGAAGCGGCTGGTGCGGAAATTGTTGCCACTGCTGAAATCGTTTTCGAACGCGCAGAAATGATTGTTAAAGTGAAAGAGCCTCAGCCAAATGAATGTAAAATGTTACGCGAAGGTCAAACACTATACACCTACCTTCACTTGGCACCAGATCCAGTTCAAACAGAACTTCTAGTTGAATCAGGCGCAACTTGTATTGCTTATGAAACAGTGACCGACCACTTTGGTGGGTTACCTTTGTTGGCACCAATGTCTGAAGTGGCAGGCCGTATGTCTATTCAAGCTGGTGCGCATCACTTAGAAAAAGCGCAAGGCGGAAGCGGCACATTGCTTGGTGGTGTACCTGGCGTTGCTCCAGCGAAAGTTCTAGTTGTTGGTGGCGGTGTTGTTGGTACAAACGCAGCAAAAATGGCCGTAGGCATGGGCGCTGACGTGACAATTCTTGATCGCTCTTTACCGCGTTTACGTCAACTTGACGATATTTTCCGCGGTACTGTTAAAACAGTATTCTCTACAGTTGATGCTATTGAGTACTACACTTCGAAAGCCGACCTTGTTATTGGTGCTGTATTAATTCCGGGCGCAGCGGCTCCGAAATTAATCACTAAAGAACACATCGCCAACATGAAGACGGGTTCTGTTTTAGTTGACGTTGCAATTGACCAAGGTGGCTGTTTTGAAACATCAAAAGCGACGACCCACCAAGAACCAACATATGTTATTGATGACGTTGTCCACTACTGTGTTGCAAACATGCCTGGTGGCGTAGCACGTACTTCTACTATGGCACTTAACAATGCAACATTACCGTTTGGTCTTGCACTTGCCAACAAAGGTCCAAAACGCGCTATGCTGGAAGACAAACACTTATTGAATGGCTTAAACGTTCACAAAGGCAAAGTGACATACAAAGCAGTTGTTGACGCTTTAGGTGAAGAGTTGAACTTACAGTACATGGACGCTGCGGCGGCTCTGGATATCTAAGTCGAAATACCTTAAAAAGCCCGCTACTAGCGGGCTTTTTTGTTTTCATAAGGCGTTGGGTCGATAATCTCGAACTTTTTTTGCAACTCCGCGACAAACGTTTTGTTATTTCTCAGAAACTCATTGAATTGCAAAATGACATCTTTATGTCTAATCGTTGATAAATAATAATCGTAAACTTCGTAAGTAAAATTTTTGTTAACCTTCAACCCGCCAGGCTTGCCAAGCAACTTCAAGTGGTGATTAACAACACTGGGCTCAATATCAATACCGTCGACATGCCCTCTCAAGGCTTGCTGTATTAACACTAAAGTCGAAGAGTTCTCGTAAAGCTTCACCTGACCAGATTTGACTTTGTCAATCCACTGCGTTGGATAAAACCCCAACAGTGTCCCTAACACTCTCAGTTTGTCCGGTGTTAACTCGCTTTGAGGCAAAGTTAATGTGCCAGCCACCAGACGCACGGTCGGTTCAGAGTAGACAAATGAGTCGTACACCCTACCTTCTGGATTCCAACGTACATTGTCTGGGTATTTAAAGTCGATTTGATGTTCAATAAGCCATTTACTAAATCGCTTTATTGGCAATGGTAGGTAAGTAAACGTGTGTCCATATTGACGTCCAAACTCATCAAGCAAGGCCTGTGTATATCCGCCTCGACCATTTGAAAAGTCATATAAGGGATAATATGAGACATCCTCGACACCAACAACAAAGTCTTTGGCCGAAGCAATTGAACTCATCAGCAGCGAGCCGACGACACACGCCATTAATCGTTTCATTATTCAATATAGAAATTGCTAACATTAATGAAATTTAAACCAACAATTTCCTTTCTATTCCTTAGCTTATGAATGGCACACAGTATTGATTCTAGTTAAACGACGGAATTTTTATAAATAATTTCATCTTTATTTATCAATCCCCCTTGTTTGAAGTTATCATCTGCCCCATTAAATGACAAAAGACAGTTTTCGGAGAGAGACATATGAGCGAAGTTCAGCATCATAGTTTAATTATTTTAGGTTCGGGCCCTGCGGGGTACACATCAGCAGTTTATGCGGCTCGAGCCAATTTGAACCCTGTATTGATCACCGGTATGCAACAAGGCGGTCAGTTGACGACAACAACCGAGGTTGAGAACTGGCCAGGTGACGCTAATGATTTAACCGGCCCTAAATTAATGGACCGAATGAAAGAGCACGCTGAAAAGTTCGATACGCAGATCATTTTTGATCATATTAATGAAGTTGATTTCAGCGCAAAGCCATACAAATTAAAAGGTGATAGCAGTGAATACACGTGTGATGCCTTGATCATTTGTACTGGCGCGTCAGCTCAGTACTTAGGCTTAGAATCTGAGCAAGCTTTCATGGGCAAAGGCGTTAGTGCATGTGCGACATGTGATGGCTTTTTCTACCGTAATCAAAAGGTTGCCGTCGTAGGTGGTGGTAACACCGCAGTTGAAGAAGCGCTTTACTTGTCAAACATTGCCTCGGAAGTCCACTTAGTTCACCGTCGCGATACCTTCCGCGCGGAAAAAATACTAGTTAAACGTCTGATGGATAAGGTCGAAAGCGGCAATATTGTCTTACACTTAGATCGTACGCTAGACGAAGTGCTTGGTGACGACATGGGTGTTACTGGTATTCAGATTGCAGATACAAAATCGGACAATAAAGAGCAATTGGACGTAATGGGCGTGTTCATCGCAATCGGCCACAAACCAAACACTGGCATGTTTGAAGGCCAATTAGAAATGAACAATGGTTACATTAAAATCCAAAGCGGTTTGGAAGGCAATGCAACAGCAACGAGCAAAGAAGGCGTGTTTGCTGCAGGTGACGTATGTGATCATGTTTATCGTCAAGCTATTACATCTGCCGGCACGGGCTGTATGGCAGCGCTAGATGCAGAACGTTATTTGGATTCAAAATAGACTGAATTTATCGAGTGACGCAGAAGTTATATTACTTAACCGATGATCCACACTGGTTTCCAGAGCCCCGCTCGGCTCTGGAACACCCTTCAGGTTTGCTTGCCATCGGCGGAGATCTGAGTCCTGAGCGAGTATTCCATGCCTATCAAAACGGCATTTTCCCATGGTTCAATGAAGACGAACCAATTCTTTGGTGGTGTCCAGACCCGCGAGCAATCATTGACATCGGCGACGTCCGAATCAATAAATCACTCCGAAAGTTCTTAAAAAAGTGTGACTACGAAGTATCTGTCAATCATGCATTCCATGATGTAATCACCCAATGTGCAGAACCGAGGGCTAATGCGGATGGTACTTGGATTCTCCCTGAAATGATCGAAACCTACTTGCAACTCCATCGTACAGGTAAGGCCCATTCCATTGAAGTTTGGCATAATGGAGAACTGATCGGTGGTTTATATGGAGTGCTCGTTGGTAGCTGTTTTTGCGGTGAATCGATGTTTTCTAAAGCTCCAAATGCCTCAAAACTGGCACTGATAAATTTGGAAATGTTACTGAAAGGCCTTCCGAACAGTTTCATCGACTGCCAACTGCAGAACACCTACTTAATGTCTATGGGCGCTGTGCTCACATCAAGAGATATATTTTTGGAAAAATTACACAGTGCAAGAGAAATAGTCCTGCCAAATTCAGTTTTCTCTCCTAAATTTATATCATGGCGTTCATTGTTTGAGACATGATGACAACGGTAAAATTTGGTCTGTCCACAACCTTCCCCTGTGGCTATTTAGACGACGAAAATGAAAGGCTTCTAGTTTACTTAGACGAGCAGCCCTTATCGCCTATTCTGTATTCAGCGCTTCAAAGCCAAGGGTTTCGACGCTCTGAAAGCTACGTATATCGTCCGTATTGTGAAAATTGTCAGGCCTGTCAATCGATTCGAGTTCCGGTCCATAAATTCGCACCATCGCGCAGCCAGAAAAGAATTCAGAATAAAAATCGTGATTTTCACAGCGTTGTTTCAGCAACCGTGTCCGAAGACTACTACCCGCTTTACGAGCGCTACGTCAACGAAAAGCACCTGGGTGGAGTCATGTATCCAGCCAATAGTTCTCAACTGGACAGCTTTACCAACTGTGACTGGATGCAGCAATTATTTGTTGAACTGTATGACGAAGAAAAATTGATTGCAGTAGCCATATGCGACCTGTCACCAGACAGTGTATCGGCAGTGTATACCTTTTACGATCCCGACTACCTCGACTATTCGCTCGGAACTTATATGGTGCTAAAACAAGTTGAACTCGCTAAACACCTGCAAAAATCTTGGTTGTACTTAGGTTACTACATAAAACAGTGCGACAAAATGAACTACAAAACGCGGTTCTTCCCGCATCAAATTTTACAAGATGGAAAGTGGCTTCAAATCAACTCCTCACGATCTAAAGGCAGCGAAAATTAAACCGAAACAATAAATTTCGAGTATTAACTTTACATAGCAGTCAATTTTGGGCAAAATCTGCGCTTATTTTTTTACGCACAACGACACCCAGAGGTTTAACGCTTAATGGCGAAAGAAGACGTAATTGAAATGCAAGGTACAATCCTTGAGACCTTGCCAAACACCATGTTCCGTGTTGAATTAGAGAACGGTCACGTAGTTACCGCGCACATTTCAGGTAAAATGCGCAAGCATTACATTCGTATTTTAACGGGTGATAAAGTGACTGTAGAGATGACGCCTTATGATCTGACAAAAGGCCGAATCACTTTCCGTGCAAGATAAATAAGAAAAGCCGAGACAGTGTCTCGGCTTTTTTTATGCTTCTGCTAATTCCCGTTCGGGATATTCAAACTTAAGCTCTCCATCCACAGAGTCGACAATTACCTTGCCGCCCTCCGCTAACGAGCCAAACAACACCTCGTTGGCCAGTGGCTTTTTCAAGTTGTCTTGAATCACACGAGACATTGGTCTTGCCCCCATAGCTTTGTCGTATCCTTTTTCAGCCAACCAATCTCTGGCAGACGTCGAAATATCAAGTTCAACCTGTTTCTTATCCAGCTGCATTTGCAACTCGACAATAAACTTGTCAACCACTTGAAGAATGACGTTTTTATCTAAGTGATTAAACCAAACGATGTTATCTAAACGGTTGCGAAACTCTGGCGTAAACGTTCGCTTGATTTCTTCCATTGCATCCGTGCTGTTGTCTTGCTCTGCAAAACCTATTGATTTCCTTGTCGTCTGAGCAACACCAGCGTTTGTCGTCATTACCAGAATAACATTTCTAAAGTCCGCTTTGCGGCCGTTATTGTCAGTTAATGTACCGTGGTCCATGACCTGCAACAGGACATTGAACACATCAGGATGTGCTTTTTCAATTTCATCTAAGAGAACCACACTGTGCGGGTGTTTCAAAACTGCATCCGTTAACAGACCGCCTTGATCAAAGCCAACATAGCCAGGAGGTGCACCAATCAATCGGCTGACAGCATGGGGCTCCATGTACTCCGACATATCGAAGCGCACTAACTCTATACCTAACACCTTAGCCAATTGTTTCGTAACTTCTGTCTTACCGACACCAGTTGGCCCAGCAAACATAAAACTTCCGACAGGCTTGTCCTCTGCCCCTAACCCACTGCGGGATAGGCGGATAGCTGAACTAAGCGCATCTATCGCTTCATCTTGACCAAAGACAGACAGCTTCAAGTTGCGATCAACGTTCTTTAACACGTCTTTGTCTGACTGCGACACAGACTTCTCTGGAATCCTCGCAATCTTGGCAATAATTTGCTCTATGACAGCAACATTGATTTGTTTTTTACGCTTAGATTTCGGCAATATCTTTTGATTGGCGCCAGCTTCATCAATAACGTCAATCGCTTTATCCGGTAAATGTCGCTCGTTAATGTATCTGTCGGAAAGTTCCGCTGCCGCTCTAAGTGCCGCGTTGGTATACCTAACTCCATGGTGAGTTTCGTACTTCTCTTTTAAGCCAACTAAGATTTTAGTGGTGTCATCAACACTCGGCTCAGTTACATCGATTTTTTGGAATCGGCGAACTAACGCCTTATCTTTCTCAAAAATGTTTCTGAATTCACCGTATGTCGTTGAACCTATGCATCGTAACTGACCGGAAGACAATAGAGGCTTCAACAGGTTAGAAGCGTCCATAACGCCACCAGAGGCCGCACCAGCACCAATGATGGTATGGATTTCATCGATGAATAAAATGGCTTGTTCTTTCTGCTGCAATTGCTTCAACAACGACTTCAAACGTTTTTCAAAGTCACCTCGGTACTTAGTTCCGGCCAAAAGACTGCCCATATCCAGCGAATAGACCGTAGCTTCAGATATCACCTCTGGCACATTTCCGTGAACAATTTGGTACGCCAAACCTTCTGCAATCGCGGTTTTACCGACGCCAGCCTCACCAATCAACAACGGATTGTTTTTCTTTCTGCGACATAAAATCTGAACGCATCGCTCAAGTTCAGAATCACGGCCAATAATCGGATCAATCTGACCGGCTTGCGCTTGCTCATTTAAGTTTGTGCAAAGGTTACCTAGGCTATTCTCGCTCTCGACTTCAGCACCTTCAGATTCTTCTTCAATGGATTCACCTTCATCTTCGCGCTCAACGCCATGAGAAATATAATTCACCACATCAAGTCTAGAAATATCAGATGTTTTAAGCACATATACAGCATGAGACTCTTGTTCGGAGAAAATGGCAACTAATACGTTTGCACCTGTTACTTCCTGCTGACCTGAACTTTGAACATGGAATACAGCGCGTTGAAGCACTCGTTGGAAACCTAAAGTCGGTTGCGTATCTTGCTCAGCCTCATCGACATCGTCGGGCAGATAAGGCGTGGTTTGACTAATAAACTCGGTCAATTCCGCTCGAATTTTCTCGAAATCTGCAGAACAGGCACGTAGTGCTTTCTGCGCGTCCGCGTTGTCTAGCAACGCCATTAAAAGGTGTTCAACCGTCATAAACTCGTGACGATGAGACTTAGCGTATCGAAACGCTTCATTGAGAGTCACTTCTAATGCTTTATTTAACATACACACCTTCCTCTAATCACTTAAACGTTACCCTACTCTTGTTCCATGGTGCACAACAACGGGTGTTCGTTACTTCTAGAATATTGATTCACCTGAGCGACTTTGGTTTCTGCTATTTCAGCTGAATATGTTCCGACAACAGCTTTACCTTCTTTATGAACCTTAAACATGATGTGGTTGGCACGCTCCAAATCCATAGCAAAAAACTTAATTAAAACTTCCACTACAAAGTCCATGGGGGTGTAATCGTCGTTATTCAATATCACCTTGTACATTGGTGGTCTTTTTAGTTTAGCTTTTGATGCCTCCTTTACTAAACCAGTACCTTGATCATTCTCACCTAACTTAGGCATTTCACTTCCATACACTCAAATTTTTTTATTCATATAAGTATATATAAAAAGAATTTCGACATTTAACAATTCGTACTTGTCAAAACTTGACTAATTGACTAATTTATCTACAGTCTTTTATTGATTGTTGTATTTTTATACGAGCAATCCAATAATTAGGTTTAAAACTGACTAAGGAAGTAGAAGTATGGCTGTGGGTAAAGTTAAGTGGTTCAATAACGCAAAGGGTTTCGGCTTTATCAGAGAAGATGGTAAAGACGAGGATATTTTCGCTCATTT
>Ga0213831_1001049_pt1 | contig 10478 bp, 10 predicted proteins | sample SWATP12_FD_163421 | JGI IMG/M metagenome (GOLD analysis project Ga0213831, IMG submission 163421) | Coastal seawater microbial communities from Marineland, Florida, United States - SWA TP1 #2 | ecosystem: Environmental > Aquatic > Marine > Coastal | place: USA: Florida | collected 2016-08-06
TTTGGTAGAACAGCGGTCTCCGCTCTCCATAAAAGCATCGATGGTTAGGGGTTCGAGTCCCTCCGCCTCTGCGCTCTTAATGACAAGAAGCGAAGAAGGTAAACCGCTTAATTGCGGTTTTTTTGTACCTGAATTTTGGTAGAACAGCGGTCTCCGCTCTCCATAAAAGCATCGATGGTTAGGGGTTCGAGCCCCTCCGCCGCTGTACCTTTTATATTAGTTTCCGTTCATCAAGGTCAGTAGCAGAGCATTCTGCACCCACATTCTATTCTCGGCTTGTTGCAATATCACTGAGTCTGTCGAATCAAGTACTTCTCCTGTTACCTCTTGGTCTCGTTGCGCCGGTTGGCAGTGTAAAAACTTACTCGCGCCGCAATTCTTCATGACCTCTGACGTTATTTGATAAGGAGCGAAAGTGTCTAAAATTGCTTCCTTATCCTGGCCGTTTGTCATTGAACTCCAAGCGGCTGTGTAAAGTGCATTAACACCGCTGAGGGCACTGACATCGTCATAAATGGTAATCGAACCGCCGTAGGTCATCGCCAACATAGAAGCTTTCTGCCATATCTGAGCGTCTGGCCCATACCCTTTTGGACACACAAGCACGATATGCATACCGAGCTTTGTCGCCGTTAACAGCAGCGAGTGCGAGACATGGTTTCCATTTCCAACATAAGCTAGGGTCAGTCCAGAGAGTTTCGGAAACAGCTCATCCAAGGTCATCGCATCTGCGAGCGCTTGGCATGGGTGATATAAGTCGCACATGGAATTGATCACCGGCACATTAGAAGCGTGTTTCAGTTGTTCCAAGGTTTCATGGGTTAACACCCGCGCTACGATTGCATCACACCAACAGGACAAATTAGCGCCTATGTCTGCAACCGCTTCTCGTTTGCCCATCGCCGTGTTGTGCTGGTCAAGGTAGACGCTGTGACCGCCCATTTTAGCAATTCCAACATCAAAGCTGACCCGAGTTCGTAAGCTAGGTTTTTCGTAGATTGTTGCGATTGATTTACCGGATAGTGCCGTCGAATAACGCTCAGGATGCGCTTTCATGTTTTTGGCCAGTTGAATTATCTGTATGGTTTGATCGGTCGTTAAATCCATGTCGCTCAACACGGAAACTCTAGACTCTGTTTCGTTCATTTCGCTTTCCCTATTAATTCAATCAGTTAAATATAGTTTAGAGTACCGTGGTAAGTCTAAATTTGAAGCAAAATTGAGCAATGTTTTAATGGTGAAAGAAAATTTAAGTTATAAAGAGGCTCGGCGACCAAGTCACCACAAACAACCTAAAGTTGTTCGGCGTTGCTGTAAATTTCGAATAAAGTCTTATGCTACGTGGCTCGAAGGTTGATTGGAAGATTGGATAATCAACTCTCGAAATACTTGAGGCGATAGATCCCTCTTACGGACTTTATCGAGTTCTTGTTTAAATTGCTCTACGTTTTGGTCGCACAAACTGGTTTTGGAATACATTTCGCGCAAGGATACGTCCAAGGCAATCTGGTTGATGACATGATTTGGCAAGCGTTTAACTTGCTCGAAGAGATTTTCATTGAGGTCTAAGTGGCAACCGTAAAGCTCCACTCTTTGCTTTAGCCAATGCTTTTTTTCGTCGCTTAATAGTGATAAAACGCACATAGTTTTTCCCAACTATTCTTTTATTTTTGTTATTGTCTCGGGGACGACTTTCCCGATAGAATGCTCCCTCACTCTACAACAATTTCTAAACATTGAAAGTGATTTTTGTTTCGAAATTAGAACATTTTTGACGGATTGATCCTGTACTTCCGGGTCGCAACCGTTTTATGAGAATTTTTGCAAAGTCTGGTGAGCAGTGTACTCAAATATACAAAAACAATGTTTACAAACACTTGGGATAACGGCATACGAATTAAAGACGTCTGAGCCGAGTTCCGCCGCGTTGAAAGACCAAGCTGCTGACGATGCTGACCAGGCAAAGTCTCGACCAAGTTTGTCCGCCTTGTTGAAAGCCCAACCGAAAGAACAGCCACTATTTGATTGGCAAGACTCGCCTAAGGCGTTTCTAGACGATCTTATGCTTATGACCAAAAACGCAGAGATTGTTGGCAACAAAATTCAGTTCGAAAATGGCAGTGCGTGGAATGTCGACCTTGTTGCTAAAAGTGCTTATGTTGAGACCAATGATTTGGTTAGCCCAGAGCCAGCGAAACTCTCTGTGACAGACAAAAAATTAGTTTGGGCTTGGTTATGCAAACAGGTGAAATTAGGTGAAGATTGAAACGCTGGCACTCAATCAAAGTCATATCCCACAAATCCTTGAAATCGAATCCAACGCGCACCTTACCCCTTGGAGTGAAAAGGTTATCGCTTCTAGTTTTGGCCCCAGAAGCCATGTCTTTGGGTTAACTTCTAAAGATACACAACCTAATGAACTGTTAGCCTACTGCTTCGTGAGCGTTGTCGCTGGTGAGATGAGCATAGAGAACATTTGCGTAGCGACTCACCATCAAGGCAAAGGATTCGCAAAACGCTTGTTAAGGCATTTGCTTGAATTAGCGGTTGAGCTTGAGTGTTCGGAGGTATTGCTTGAGGTGAGAGCATCAAATATTGCTGCTATTACCCTTTACGAGCAAGCTGGTTTTAATACTGTGGCTCTCAGAAAAGGCTACTATTCAATCCCGAAAAGTGATCTAAAAGAAGATGCGTTGATCATGAAGTTGTTGTTAGAAACCACCACTGTCTCCTGAGTTTTATATACATCAATTGAACCTGATATTGGTTAATTTTGTTCAAAGTGTTGTACGACAAAATTGATGAACTTCCTGAGTCTCGCGGTTTCTCTCGTCGTCGTCGGGTATAGCAAATAGATGTCGTATCCTGGACAAGAGTCGCTTTGCAGCAGGCTCACCAAACGCCCCTCATTTATGTCTGTTTGAACGTAATAGTCAGGTAAGCGAACAATACCTTGGTTTTCAACCGCTAGACGTTTTAATAAATGATTGTCATTACTCACCATTGTCCCTGAGACAGCCACTTTTCCTTGCTTGAAAAGCCAAGAATCGACGTCTTGCCCAGTCAAACATTCGTATCTGTTTAAGTCGAACGGAGACATAGGGGGACCTTGATCTTTTATGTATTTAGGGCTTGCGACCACACTGTGGCGGTAGTGGAGCAGGGGTTTTGCGATCATGTTTTCAGGTGGAGACAATGTCGCTCGAAATGCCATGTCAAAATTCGCCTGATTGAGGTCGTAGGTGGTGTAGCTAGTGTTTAGGTCGAACTTCACATCTGGGTGCGTTTCTCTAAATGCCTTGCACAAAGGCAATAAGAACTGCTCGGTAAAAATTGGTGGCGCAGTGATTCTAATATTGCCGTCAAGACGATGTAGGCTTTGTTCCAAAATGGCCATAGCACGCTTAATTTCATCACCACACTCCAATACCTTTTGGCCCTCTAAAGTCAACCTTACACTTCGCGTGGTTCGCACTAGCAGAGGGGTCGCGTATTCTTGTTCCAGTCGCTTCACTTGCTCGGACAAATAGCCCTTAGAAATACCAAGTTGCTCCGCCGCTTTGGCAAAGCTCAAATGTTTGGCGACTTCGGCAAATAAAATGAGGCGTTCGAGCCGTTTATGCTGCATGTTTTATTGTTCTTTATAGCAAATTATGAGTTTTATTTTATTGTCTTACCAAACAAATGCAAATTGTCTATCCTTGCACCATGCAAATAGGTTAGGAAACATTGATGAAACAACTCCCTCTCGCAAAATACTTACCAAACGTGAGCAATCTCGCTTTTGGTTGCATGGGGCTTGGTGGTGGCTGGAACCAAGAACCAGTGTCCAAGCAAGATTTAGATACTGCCCATAAAGCGGTGGATGCCGCACTTGAACAAGGCATTAACTTTTTCGATCATGCCGATATCTACACGATGGGGAAGGCGGAACAAGTTTTTGGTCAGCTTCTTAAGCAGCGACCTGAGCTAAGGTCTCAAATTTACCTGCAATCTAAGTGTGCCATTCGGTTTGAAGATACCCTTGGCCCTGGTCGTTACGATCATTCAGAACAATGGATAGTCAGTTCCGTTGAGGGAATTTTAACGCGCTTAGGTATAGAGCAGTTGGATGTGCTATTACTGCACCGTCCAGATCCCCTCATGGCGCCCGAGGAAGTGGCTATAACGTTTGAAAAGTTAATCGCCGATGGCAAAGTAAAACATTTTGGTGTGTCAAACATGCACCGCCATCAGATGGAGCTACTTAACCGCTTTTTACCAAGTCCACTGGTGGTGAATCAGGTAGAAATGAGCTTGGCCAAGACAGCGTTTCTTGACCAAGGGGTTACGGTTGGTATGCCAGAAAGTGCCGAAGCAGGATTTGATACTGGGTTGTTGGAATATTGTCAGTTGAATGACATTCAGATTCAATCGTGGGGCAGTTTGGCCCAAGGTCTCTTCAGCGGTAAAGATGTGTCTCAAGCGCCTGAAAATGCCCGTAAGACCGCACAATTGGCAAGCGAATTAGCCAACAAATACGATACCAGTTCAGAAGCGATTGTCCTTGGCTGGTTGATGAAGTTGCCACAACGGATTCAACCTGTGATTGGAACCATTAACCCATCTCGAATCGCGGCCTGTGCCGATGCGCTGGATATCTCTGAAAAGTTGACGAGAGAAGACTGGTACCGATTGTTCGTTTCATCACGTGGCAAGGCAATGCCGTAAGGAGCAGGTAATGAATATTGAGCAAGCAATTGCGCTGCAGAATCAGGCTTTGAATTTGGCGAAGGCCAAACGTGTTGAAATCACAGTGGCAATTACCGACGGTCACGGCGAATTAATCTCATTTGCAAAAATGGATGGCGCGGCATTTCACGCGGCGAAATTGGCTCAAAACAAAGCTTACACATCGGCAAGAGACCGCCAACCTACCAGTAACTTAGCCAAGTGGGCGAAGGAAACGGGTAAAGATATGGGGTATTGGAGTGACGCCCGCTTTACTGGTATCGCTGGTGGTGTGCCCATCATCTTTAATGGTGATGTTGTCGGCGGCATTGGCATCAGTGGCATGAGTGAACAAGACGATGAACTGTTTGCTAATGAAGTGTTAAACGCTGTTAAATAATCGTTGTTAAGCCTTTGCGGTTGATGTGCGGTTGCGGGCATAATAACGGCAATTAGTTAATTGCCACCGCAAAGTAGTTTAGGAAGGTACATGTATCCCTTTGCCCGTTTCATCAAAGTGCTGTTTAAGGCAAGAAAAAAACCAAAGATAGGTTATCTGGATTCGAGCTCAATCGAGTTTCGTTGTCGTCCCTGGGATCTCGATATGTACAACGAAATGAATAATGGTCGGGTTATGACCTTGTATGATCTTGGTCGATTTGATCTGTCATATCGCAATCGGTTTGCCAAAGTTTTGATGAAAAATCGTTGGGCTACCGCAGTGGCGGGAAGTTCCGTCCGGTATCGCAAACGCATTCATATATGGGACAAGATCACCATGCACAGTCGTTGTGTGGGTTTTGATGACAAGTGGATTTATATGGTGCAGTCCATGTGGGTTAAAGATCAGGCCTGTTCGTCAGTGCTCATTAGAGCGGGCGTGACAGGAAGAGACGGCCTTGTTTCTCCTCAAACCGTGATTGCAGAAATGGGCGAAGAGATCAGCCAAACACCGATGCCTACCTGGGTGAATGAGTGGATTGCATCCGAGCAACATCGTCCCTGGCCACCAGAAATCGACCGCAACGACTAACCACAAAAAAAGCCACCTAACGGTGGCTTTTTACTTTTATTTGACTGATTTACTGTTCAGCTTGTACAGATGCATCTGCTGTACTGCTGCTGAAGGTAGTCGCTAGGTCATCACCTGCGGTTAGACCTTCGAAGTTCTCAGAGTATTGTAAGGTATCAACGTCTGAAGCATCAGTAGAATAAACCTTGATGTTATCCACTTGGAACTTACAGTTTGGTACAGTGCGGCTGGTATCAGACAGCTTAAACACTACATAGCTTACGCCTCCAGCAACATCGCTCAGAGATTCCGAGTAAGTCGCCCATGACGACGGGTCGAATTGTACGCCATCAACGCTGGCTGAGATTGTTGGACCCTCTGTAGCAACATTTGCAGTAGTCGCGTCCCATGTCATTACAAGGTGATGCCATGAGTTTGCAGTAAAGCTTGCCGCCGACGTGTCTGGTGTGTCACGTGTTGCTTCTGTATCTCGGTTACGGCGGATTTTGTAATCGTAGTCGTCGCTATTGATGCGTAAATCAACCATCGCGTCATATGTGCTCGTAGAACCACCATAAAGAGCGATGTAAGCTTCTTTGGTATTACCATCTTCAGCCGCCACGCACTGGTCGTTTTTATTGAACGACACAGTCAGTTTACCTTTGTCAATCTGACCAAGGTCGAATTGTGCGTCAGAGAACTTGATGCGAAGTTCGCCAGCGTCGTTGTCCATAGTATCTGTAATTTCAGCAACTAAGTTGCCCGCAGTGCCTGTCGCTACGTCACCTTCGCCAAGGTCTCCGCCAGCATCTCCGCCATCACTGCCCCCGTCGCTGCCGCCATCAGAACCACCGTCACTGCTGTCACCGCCGCCTTGTTGCATTGCAGTTACACCAAATGTGCGGCTTCCGAAGTCAGAATTGTCGCTCGTAATTGGGTCACCTGATGTAAACCCTTCAAAATCTTCTTCAATCGCTGCTGTTGTGCCCATTTCGTCAGTGTAAACGAAGTAGTCGTCGAGGTAGATTGAGTCAGTAGACAGTTTGCCGTTTGAAGCTAGCTTGACTGTAACGGCCGTTACTTCAACGCCTGGTGTGACGTTTTGAGACGTATATGGCCCGTAGGAAGTGCCGTCAATGGAAACAGTATAAGTGCCGGCTTCCGTCGTGCTGGAGGTGTTCCAAGTCAGTTCAATATCCATCCACTCACCTGGCGTAAAGTCAGGTGCATCGAAGCTGTCGTCACCTCTAAGCTTCAAATCGCCTTCATTTAACTGTAAGTCAGCAATGAGTGAACTGGTTGAGTTCGCTGAGTCAAACAACGATATGTAGGCTGTTTCCGTTTCTTCTGCAGGGTAAAGAACCTTAAGAGAGAACTTACCTGTGGTGTGACCAACGCTGTTGTCGTCACCAAATAGATAGACCAATTCACCTGTATCGCTGTCGTCGTCGTCAGTAATCACTGCAACCGTATTTGCGGCCTTCCCAGTAATAGTAATTTCGACCGCAGATGAGGTGCCATCAGCGGCAACGATGTCAATGATGTCCACGACCAGGTCGCTTTCACCACTCAATGCCATAACTGTTGAATTAGTTGTGTCTAACGTGTAGGTCCACATGCCATCGGCTGTGATTGAGAATGTGCCGTACATTGCAACGACATCGATTTGAGCTTCAACTGTGTCTGCGCCATCAGGATCTGCTACGGTTACGGTGCCCGTGACGACGTCCGCAGTATCGTTTTCAATGCTGACCATTTGGTCGCCTGAAAATACCGCTTGGTTGTTTAGGACAGAAATTCCATTTGAAGTAATTGTTTCTGCATAATCATCGTTGTCGGTATATGAAACCGAAACGACCACTGTCGCACCAGCTTCGGCGTCAGTTAACGTGTATGTACTGGCCGTTGCACCTGAGATATCCGTGCCGTTTGCACGCCAAACGTACGAAATTGCGGAGGCGTCAACGCCGTTGCCGTCGGTTACTGTGGCCGTTAGTGTTTGACCAGATTCTGCGGTGCCGCTGACTTCGAGCTGACCAAATGAGTTGCCTACCTCATCAGGCAGAGTGTCATCTGAACAACCAGCTACAGCCATAGCGATTGCTGATAGTGCGAACAATTTTTTCATTATTCTGTCCTGTTGTATTATTTTTGTTGGTTAACAAGATTACTTGATTGGTTATTACAAAAAAGTTAATCAATGTAATACCAATATTAAATTGGAAAACCACTTTGTCAACCAAAATGTAAGAAAGGATTGTAAGTCCTTTAAACCGAAAATAAAAAAGCTGGCGTTTGCCAGCTTTCGTAATTAATTGAATTGCACGCTATCAAAGCTTGTGCGGGCCAGTTCGACCCATTTGTTCTTATACTTTTTGTCGGTAATTAAAAATGAAATTAACGTTAACTTATCTTCGACGGGCAGTGCGTAGGTGATGTTGTATTGATATTTGCCGACCGCTTTTGTTTCGTATTCGAAGATTGCCACTTTAGTTCCAAATTTGTTACTGGTTTTATCTTTTTTCCACTTAGCCTTAGGGTTGGCTTGATGCAACATGGCAGAGAGTTGCATCTGTATTTTCCGCATCGACTTTTTGTTGGCAGGCGATGCGTACTGGGTAACAGTGAAGCTTACGTTTCGTTCTTTGTTACTAAAGGCGTATTGCGGCGGCGCATTTTTATTGCCAAAGCGTTTATTCAGTGCTTTTGGTGTGAGTTGTTTTGCTTCGTTAGGCACAGCCATTGAAAAACTGTTGCCGTAAAATTGGTAAGTAGGGTCATCGAAGGCTAGCGTACTTGCGCTGAATAAAGCGATGAATGCGATTATGTGTTTCATAGTTCTGCCCGTTTCTTGGTTAATCATGTTGATTGTCGATTTTGAAAAAAGTAGCCTGGACGTAATCGTGTAAATGACCTGAATTGTTTTGGTTGTATACCCCGGCCTTGAAGTACATGTATTGACCACCTTCATCATATCCGCTGTTAGACATGTCGACGATTTGTGAATATGTATCACCGTTTTGTTTGGTGATAGTGACGGTGAGCTGATTGCCTTCGACTTTTATCTGGTAGCTAAACCTCTCATCCAGCGCGATGCCATCGCTTGGGTTGTCTGCACTGTTGTCTCTAGAGCCAATAATTTCATAATAGTTATCATCGCCATCGAGATATTCGTGCGCTATGTAAATGCTACCAAGTTCATTGTCTGGCAATTTTCGGTAATAAAGTCGCACGGGTTCGTCGTCGTTAGCGTGGATTTGACCTATGATCACACGACCAATTTGATAGTCTTCACCTGTTGAAGTTACGTAGTTGACCGCCACGTCAACATCTAATGTGCCATCGATACCGCCGGCAGCATCCAAATCGGCTTGAGGTGCTGAGGAAAACACCCAGTTGTTGAGGTTCACGCCTTGGGTTTTGTGAGAGGTATTACCTTTTCTGAGCATCTCTCGTAACTCACTGCGAACGTATTTAGTATTCGTTGAGGTTCTGTAGCCTTCTACGGTGCTACTGAACACGAGTCCAGAGTCTTTATTTACGTAGAAGAATCTTGGGTCTTCATATCCGGCGGCCAGACTCTGTTCTGAAATGCTGTCTGATTTACCGTTGCCGTCAACGTCGGTCTGAACACTGAGATACCAATCAATTAGTTCAATTTCGTGACTGGCCTCTTGATTACAGCCAAACAATTCCACTTCAATGAGGTTAGACCTATCGTCAACATTGTTGCCCTTAAGTTGCAGCCGGATAAACTTGGCTTCTTGTGAGCTGCTGCTAAGAGACACTCTGTCTGCGATAAGGTATTCGATTTCGCTTTGTTGTGACGTCAGGTTGCTAAACCACGTCTCCCCATCGAGTGAGGTGTCCACATCAAAATTATAGGAAACCGAATTGTTGCCCCAGCTAATGACCAAGTCTTGCACTTTTGCGGTGTCTTCCAGTTCAAAAATTAACTGACTGTCTAGGCCTGAAGTGATCCAGTTAGACGTGTTCGTTTTATTGTTATCAATGATTTTGAGTAGATCAGCGGAGTTGTTTTCGCCGTTATGATCAGATATTTGGACAACGTTTAAAGGATACGATGCGTTACAAGATAAGGTCACTGGCGTGTGATTGTCGCCGTTGTCGTTACTGTCATCATCACCATTATCATCGCTACCGTTGAACAAAAATGTCTCAGCGGCTGCGGTTTTTGAATAGTACGGAGATGCATCATTTGCCAAATCGAAACCTTGTTCGTATTGCTCAAAGTCATCTTCAAATACCAAAGCTATTCCCGCTTCGTCCGAATAAATTTCGATGTCGTCTACATAATAGGCGACATTCGGCAGGGTAGAGGCATTGTCCCCGAGTTTGAAGATGATATATCTTGCGCCAGTTACAACGTCAGATTTGCTTTTCGTCGCTGATGTTAACTTTGATTCGGTCAATAAAACACCGTTGATGCTAAGGCTGAATAAAGGCGCTTGGCTACTACTAGCATTCGTCGCGTCCCAACTGATTTCGACCTGGTTCCACTGATCCGTGAGCAATGGGACATCGATGTCAGTGCTGTGATTTCGTATCTCGTAGGAGTTTTGTCGCAATCGTAAATCAATGAGCGCGTTGTCAGTACTTGTGGACTCGCCATAGATTCCGATATAAGCGTCTTTCGATGTTCCGTCTGCAGTGGCGGTGTTACTTTCTTTATAAAACCTTACAGATAGGCGTCCGCTCTCAAGCGCATTGGGTTCGAGCTTGTACCTGAGTTCAC
>Ga0213831_1001050_pt1 | contig 10476 bp, 8 predicted proteins | sample SWATP12_FD_163421 | JGI IMG/M metagenome (GOLD analysis project Ga0213831, IMG submission 163421) | Coastal seawater microbial communities from Marineland, Florida, United States - SWA TP1 #2 | ecosystem: Environmental > Aquatic > Marine > Coastal | place: USA: Florida | collected 2016-08-06
TCGCCATCACTCCAAAACTCGCAGTAATAGCAACGGTTTGCATGCCAGTGTCAATCTCAATGTCGCACACTGCTTGTCGAATGTTCTCAGCCATCGTCATCGCGGTTTCAGCACTCGAGTCGGGTAACAACAAGAGAAACTCTTCGCCACCAAGCCGAATTACGGAATTTTCATCGGGCATTTTCGATTGTAAACACTCGGCGAAACTCACTAAAGCCAGGTCGCCGGTGATGTGACCGTAATTGTCGTTAATCTGCTTAAAATCATCGATATCACAAATAATGATAGCCGCGCTCTGATGAAGCTGTGAGCCATAAGCCAAGATCTGTGCGGCAACATCGTAAAAATAATTTCGATTCTTAACGCCAGTCAAGCGGTCGGTGTTCATCTCACGTCGCAATCGTCTCACCAGGGAATGTATTATGCTGACGGCAAAGCCAAACATGATAAGACTGCTGCATGCGATAGAAATTAACGTCACGATAAAGAAGAAATGAGCCTCAGTCGGCTCAAATGACACCAACATCAATGGCGCGGCAACTAGCACTATTACACTGCAAAGCAGAATGGTAAAACCAAAGACATTTTCACCTAGCTGACGATCCTGATTTTGTTGCCTAATAATGCCGTAATTGAACATTAAGATTACCGCGATACCCAATATGACGTTGACTTGTTTAAAGTAAGTTGGCCACTGCATTACCTGAATCAACAAATGCATACCCGTTACCAATAGGAAATGAGCAAGGCATATCAACCGAATCGGGTTTGATACTTTTATCGCAAAGCGATGCAGAGATGCGTACAACAAACTGTACATCATAAACAGCGTCAATATGTTGTAGCCCCACATGGAGACGACCGCCATATCCTCAATAAAAAGACGAACGCCGAAAAAAAGGTGAGCAAAAAAACCAAAGACGATATACAGACGCAAATACAACATGGTTTTCACTTTTATATTGTCATTTGGCCGTGGCAATACAAATGTAAAAGCGAGGAATATCAGACTGATGACACTAAAGAGGAAAGTTTCGCCGTGAATAATTAAATATTGGTTCATTTTAACCTTAGAACACTGATTTTCCGCATCTAAAATCGAAGCCTGAACGTCCAATATTCCACCAGCTATCGTCGTAACTGTTTCTTAGTATGGCAGATTTCTTCAATTCGACGAGTAATTGAAATCTATGGAGATATAATCTGAGAAAAAAGTTTTTGGTTGTCGCAAATATGTAACATACCCGCACTATGATGCACCTGTTTAAGTAACAAGAGTAAATCATAATGAATCTAAATAAATCACAACACCCTGTGCATGTATGCCACCCTGTCGCTTTCATATCGGTAAACAAGAACCACGTTGTCTTTGACGATATGGAAGGTACTAAAAACGTGACGTTAGCAAACACTAAAGAAGTTAAAAAGTTTGTTCACTTCTTACAAACCCAAACTAGTTTTTAACATTTCCCAATCCCGCTTTACAACTTCCGCATATTGGCTACAGCTTAAAATTAAATCTTTGGACACCTTAGGAACCAGTTCAACCGCTTTTTTCTCGAACGAGGTAGAACGCCGGTCTCCCCGGGCATGGGATAAGGCCAACGCCTCACCGCAAGTTGCTGCAAACTGAACAAAACCGTTATTCTGTGTTGCCTTTTTGCCAAAGCATACGTGTTCAGGTTTGATAGACACTTTAGCGTGATGCCTCGAACGAATCAGCCAGTGTTTCCCTCGCCAGGTCGTTTCATCCAGCGTTAGATCAGGATTTCGTTGCATACGGCATTGGCTTTTGGCTGTTAAATGCGCCGGATTCAGACGGTTAACCGAAGATACATCTGAGAAGTATCTCAGTGCTGCCGCTTGCTGTTGTTGTTTCACCTCTACGACATGGCATAAGTCTAGCTGCAGTTCATTGGCTGCCTTCGGACCAACCAAAAGGTAATACCTGCCGAGATGATTTGAGCCCGTACCAGCGCCAACACGTTTTACAACATCAATGATTTCGTCATCGACAAACGGAGCAAAAGCATGGACCACCTCGGTGTATTCATCTGACTCCAGCCGTTCAAACTTGCTCTCAAGCATTTTGAAGCTCAGAGGTTGGCTGTCTAACGCCACTGCACGCGCAATGGTACTTTCGGTCATAAAAGAGCGGCCTTTTGACGATCTAGACATTGCCTTATCGAACCGTTTAGCCAATATATGAGGCGACTCAAATCCGTCTAGGGCTTGAGCGTAGTGACTTTCGCCGCTGTCTAAATGTGCGCATGTATCGACATATGCGCTTAAAAAAGCGCTTGCGGCACTCTCTGCATGACGAGCTTCAACTGCACTGTTCTTGGTGATGACCTTTTCACTCTGATACGTCCCAGATAGAACCCCTGTTGCATAGTCGGCCGCCAAATACAAACTGACAATAAACCGTGATATGTCCCATGCTGCATGACCAACACACGCATCATCAAAATCATTCAGTGCAAATATGACCGTATCGCCATGGGAACCTTCCTCCGTAAAAAAGCCAAAGTTAGATAAGTGGCAATCCCCCATAACAAAGGTATTCGGGAGTTCCAACAAGCGTTTTGGTAGCGCAAGAGTACCAAGCTTTATATCTCGATAAAATAAACTGGCAGAACCACGAAAAAACAAAAATGGGTCTCGAGCCATTTTGAGGTGTTTCGCCAGTGGCGAGCTGAAGCACGGCTTTGCCCCATCAACTTCCGTCAAATGCGACATTAACAAATCTTTTCTTTCCATTTCTGCTTCCTATGCATCGCTAGCTCAACGAGAGTTAGCTATATTGGAACGACAATAATTGAATATTAGCTCGAATGAAACTAATTGCGAGCCTTCTCGGTCTAGCTGTTAAATGGCATTTTTGTCACGACAACGAAACTCGGAAGATAAGAAGATTTTACCAGTGGCTAAAAATTTAATTACCTGCGAAATTACAGACTACTTTGAACTTGTATGTGTGCGTCATTCAAACGTAACCGTGCGTTTAGATAATGTGTTATACAGGGGCGAGGCAGTGGATTTAATAACCCGAAGTGGCCAACAGTTGTTGCTAATCGACACAAAAAACGGCCAAGTTGAAATCGATCTGGAGGATGTTATCGAGCTGATTGCGGAGGACAATAGCTTGCCCTCTCACAATTTCAAACTGATGTTAGGTCAATGATTAATCCGCACGTCCCATAAATTTGAGATCCGTCGTATTTATCTTAATTTTGTCACCTTGAGAGATATGCTCTGGCACCTGAACCACGAGACCTGTAGTCAGTGTCGCCGGCTTTGTTCTTGCACTTGCAGAAGCCCCTTTAATTGACGGTGCAGTCTCTTCGATAACAAGTTCAACACTTGCTGGTAATTCAATACCAACCGGCGTCCCTTCAATTAGAACCACCTGGATGCCTTGAGTTTCTTCGTTGACAAATTGAAGCTCTTCCTCAATTGCGGAAGTATTTAAGTTGTAAGGTGTATAGTCTTCGTTGTCCATGAACACATGTTGATCACCATCAACGTATGAAAACATCGCAGAACGACGAGTTAAATCCGCCAATTTCAGCATTTCTTCTGCTTTGAATGTTTCGTCGACTTTACCGCCAGTAACAACATCATACATGCGCATGCGATAAAGACTGCCACCTGCGCGTCCTTGAGGAACGCTGCGCACTATATCTTTGATGATCATAACGCGACCGTTGAATTCAATCGCCGCGTGTTTTTTAATTTCACTTGCCTTTGGCATGTTGTTTCGCTCTTGTATCGTTAAATTTCGCTAAAACTATCAAAGTTTTAATGCCGACCCAAGCATTAACGCTAGAAAAAGAAAGATCAAAGGGTAGAAAAATTGGTAAGTTCTTTATACAAGGTATTTATATCAATCGGTTTGGCAATATGGGCCGTAAAACCACTGGCCAAATAGTTCACCACATCTTCTTTAAACACATTCGCTGTAACGGCAATTATTGGTATATGGGAGTTTAATTCCCTTATCGCTTTGCATGCCTCAATACCGTCCATATTCGGCATCTGAATATCCAAAAACACAATATCAGGGCGATTTTGCTTATACAGTGAAACAGCTTCCACACCATCATTCGCGACAATGCATTCAGCATTCGTTCTGGTTAACATAGTCAAAAATATTTTCTGATTGATTGGATTGTCCTCGGCCAAAAGCACCTTATGCTGAGACAGATCAGGAGGGCTAAAGTTGATGTCCTCCTCTTTCTTAATGTCATCTGCATTACAGGGCGTTAGCTCAACCTCCACAGTAAACTCACTGCCTTGGCTTTTTTCACTGCGAACGCGAATAGTCCCCCCCATGAGCTCCAACAATTGTTTACTAATTGCCATGCCTAAGCCTGTGCCACCATACTTTCTTGTGGTCGACTGGTCGGCCTGCTCGAATCGGGAAAAAATTGCCTGCATCTCCACATCTGACATACCGACTCCAGTATCTTTAACCCTAAAACAGACTTTCTCGCTGTCCTGCCAAAGCGCGACTTCAACTTGACCTTCACTGGTAAACTTCACCGCATTAGACAGTAAATTGAGCAGGACCTGCTTTATTCTGGTGGGGTCTATATGCCAATACGGTTGAAAATCAGAATCGACCTTTAACTCCAAAGACAAACCACTGTCTTCGGCGCGGATTCGCATGCTTTCCACCGTCGATTCAAACAGAGATTTTACATCCGACGGGATCATTTCAAGTTGCACCTTCCCCGCCTCAATCTTAGATATATCGAGAATATCGTTGATAACGCTAAGCAAAGTTTTTGAAGACACTAACCCTTGATTAACCAGTTCTCGTGTCTGTGTATCCATACTGGCACTATCGACTAACTGGAGGGTTCCAATCACGCCGTTCAGCGGTGTTCGCAATTCGTGGCTCATATTGGCAAGAAATAAGCTTTTCGCCTGACTCGCCTCCATAAGCTGACGGTTGGTCTGGGTGAGTGCACGAGTCTTGTTTTCAACTTGCATACTCAAGGTATCGTGAAATGAAATCAGCGAGTAGATAAAAGCAAGTGCGACGATTCCAATGGCACTGCCACCTATGATTACAATCCAACTTGTCCAATCGACAAATTGTTTCTCATAGGCCGTCGTACTCGCAAAGCGCATGTGAATATCGGCATCAAACCAGTTCAACGTTTGCTGATTGTGAAACAGGGCAAAAGGGTTTCTATCTCCAACAACAACCATATTTGCGTTGTCAGAGCCTAATACGACATCAAAGGTTAAAAAGCGTTCAAAATCATCTCGGTGCAGCTCCTCTAACACTACGTCCATCTCAAACACAACCTCAACAACACCGATCACGTCTTGACCACGCTCTCGATTCTGGGTGTCATAGACCGGATAGTAAACAATGATGCCTGTTGCCTTAGATTTTTGTTGCACAAGTTTGAGCAGAGGCGTAATCGCAGGCTTTCCGGTATTTATTGCTTTTCTAACAGCACTGGCGGCAACTGGGTGGTTGAAGACATCAATGCCCAAGGCCGAATAGTTACGTTCGAGAGGTTCGGTGTATAAAATTGGGTAAACTGTCTCAACATCACTGATTGCCGCTTCTTTAATCCCATCTGGAGTGACAAGTTTTACTTTAAAGCTATCAAAGCCAGATGCTCTCACCTGTGCTTCAAAGCTCGATATGTCGTTCCCTTCTACCCTTGGCAACCAAGCGAGCGCCCGTAGGGTCACTTCGCCGCTGTTTATCTCTCGGCTAAATCGTTCAAAGTCTGCTCTAGAGACGTTGTCAGAGGCATCAAACAACCCCTTCAGCGCTCTCAAGTGTTGGGTCAAACTGATTTCGGTACGATTTAACTTCTCAACATAGGACTGACTGAGTTTATCGAACTCCAGTTGTTTCTCGTTGTGATACTTATCCCGGGAGAATGAGAACAACAAAGACACCACCAAAAAAATAGTAATGGAAGTTGCTACCAACGTTATCGCTCTCTTCGGCTGAGCAATGTAATCATTTTTGACTAAACACAGTACAATCGGCGCAAAAAACAGAACACCGGTAAAGTCACCAACCCACCACACGGCCCAGGTAAAAAACATCTCTGCGAGGCTGAAATTATTGAGTTGAGTCAACACAAACGTTGCCAGTAAACTGGCGGTGAGACAGGAAACAGGGCCAATAATTAAAAGGAATTTGAGCGCTTGATACAAAGAATTTATCTTGACCGGCGTCGTAACAAATTGGCGAATCAAGTGCTTTGTCACAACAAACTGAGCACAGGATGCAAGTGCGAACAACGCCGGAACCGTTAAGCTTTGCTCTATAACAGGTAAATTGACGTTATACATAGCCAACAAATAACCGAAAAAGGCGCCAATGATGACTGGCCAGCCCCACGCCAGGTATAGACCCAGTGTAATACCCGCTGCAGGCCAAATAGAACTGGCAAAGCCATGGGGTATCGCGAATAGAATCCCAATTTCAGAAAATGCGAAATGCACAACGAGTGCAAGTAGGCCTTTAAACCAAAGGTTCAAATGAAGGGTCCTCAGCAACAGTATAACGTCCTTGTTCTTCACTATAGTAAATGCCTCCAGTTTTCGCTGAAAACTTCAATAAATTTAAGCGACTAACAAACTGTCCGTAATGTCGTCTTTGAGGTCATGGTAGTCTTCTTCTGACATACCTAATACATCGAGAATATCGTTTTTCAAATGCACCCAATCTCTTAAGTTCGCATATCGGCGTTCGTAGTTAACAATATTCTCTGCCATCTTTAAGACGGCAAAGCTTATGTGACTTACTGAATCTTCGGTCGTCTCTAAAAAACTCAGGTCATGATGTCGAAGTACTATTTGGCAAATGTCTTTTGGTAAGTTCCAGCTACTGGCCAAGTAGTAACCGATTACTGCATGGTTGGTGTGGTATTTTTGTTCTTCAAGCTCAATAATGCCGTGTTCAATGTCGTCGTTGGCTTTTTTTAACGTTTGCGCGTAATCAGCAAACTTTATCGCCATGGGCGGCACGCCACAATCGTGAAACAAACCTAATGTGTACAAGTTTTCAACGGGCACTTTTGATTTAACGAGTTTGCCGATATACATACTCACTTCCGCAATTTCATTAGCGGTATCCCCAAAACGCTCTAATGAAATGCAGCTGTTCGAGCGACTGAAAGCCTCTTTCAACTTTAAACTGGGAACGATGGCTTTGATGCCGTCCCAACCTAAGAACATAGTGGCTTGTTTTATGTCAGAAACGGTTCTAGACAAACCATAGGCTGGAGAATTGATTATTTTTAAAATGGCCGACGCTATCGCCACATCTTTGGCGATGATATCGGCGGCGTCAGCAAGCAGGGGTTCTGGCTCTGAAAGAAGGTTTTGTAAATCGACTAATAATTGTGGCTGCGGCGGAATAACAAACGACTTATTCACCTCAGCCAACACTGCATCATTTACTTCTATCACGTACTGCTCCTACAAAATAAAACACGCATAACTACTGCCGTTGGACTGAAGGCGTGGACTTTACATGACTCCAGTTTCAAATTCGTGAACAATTTTGTTTTTATTGATTTTTTTTAAGCCTCTTTGCGTTAAATCAATGAGTCTTTTCAACCGCAATAATATTGTTCGTCCTCGCTTAAACTGAACTTAGGCACTGTGAGAGCCTCGCGCTTGGTCGATTTTATCAGCTAAGGATTTGTTCAGTTTGTCTATCCGCCTTGCGACCAAACGCCGCCATAGTGACTCGAGCGGACCTTGCTTAAATCGAGATTTGTAGGCAAAAGCAAATACCAGTTGTAATGCAATAATGAGTATTGCTAGTGCGAGATAATTGGCAAGACTAAAATACAGGTGCCATTGTGGGTATAAGAACCTCAAGAGCGTGACTAATATGATTGACTGGCCGATGTATAAAGTGAACGCAAGAGTGCCCGAGCGTTTTAACGCTTGAATTAAAAACGTCGACCGTTCTGCAAGCTTCAATACAATGACATAATGCCAAATGAGTAATGCCATGGTTAATCCCGCAATGGCACCTGGAACGCCAACAAAATACTCACTGTATTGAGGGACGAGTAAAAAAGTGACAACTTCGATTAAAGATACTAACACAGTTACGCTCCACAGAACCCGAGTTTGTTGAGTCTCAAATCCAGATTGAAGTTTACCCGACTTGAACAAGGCTAAACCAATCATCATGACACCAGTTAAATAGAACATACTGAGCAGTGGAAAAGTAAAAACATAAATAAGCGCGATGGCAAAGTTGAAGCCCGCATATTGCCAATAAGGCTCCATTAGTGTTTGGTAGGATTCGGTAAAATCATTGGAACTGCGCAGTACGGGTTCGGAAAAATGCGCCGACAAGGCCACTTCTCCTAAGAAAATCCCTATCCCAAGGACAAACCACCAAATTCCTTTCCGCAATAAAACCTGATGTGATGTATCTAAATAACGCAAAAGCACGAAGCCACACAGCGCATAAAATATTAAAATGTCGCCTGGCCAAATGAAAACGCAATGGATAAAACCAAAACACAAAAGCCAGTTTAATCGGGTCTTTAGTATTTGCCGTGGGTCAAGCTGTTGGCGCTGATACGACTGGTATTGCAGATACAGGCCGATACCAAACAACAAGCAAAACAAACTTCGAAACCGGCCGTCAAACAACAATGCATTGAGCACAGTGACCACTTGGTCCGTCAACAACGGCGGTACATGCTGGACATAACCGAGCTCAAACATGCCCATATGAGTCACGTTCATCAGCACTAATCCGAGTACCGCAATACCCCTGATCAAATCCAGATATTGCAATCGCTGCCCTGCTGATAATTCCATCTTGTTCCCTTTTTAAACGGCTAGTTAATGCTTCAAATGCAGTTAATGTATCAAGAAATTCCGTTAATAACGATGGTTCAATTGCTTTGCTTTTTTAGCAAAGGTCAGAGTGACAAACCTGATTTGTAGCGTCGATAAATATCTCCATTTTTTGCTCAAGCTGTTCTGTGCTGAGCTTAGTGAATCCTAATATAAACCCTGCCCTTTGTGGATGCGCGATGTAGTGACTGGACAAGCAATTTAGCGCCACACCTTGAGACCTTGCTAACTCGAATATCGCTTGTTCTCTTTTTGTATACTGCGGCTTGAGCAAAACACAAACATGCATACCGCCGCTTACGTTCTGCCAATCATAAAACTCGGCAACGGGCCGTAATAATCGAATGATGAGATCACGTTTTAGCACATAATGACGCCGCATCTTGCGCAAGTGACTGACGAAAGAACCATTTCGCATAAATTCGACCAGTGCAGGTTGCATCGCGACACTGCTGGATGCACCTAATGAACGTTGGCTGTTTTGGATTTCCTCAGACATAGACATCGGCGAAACAACAAAGCCCAAACGTAGTCCTCGAAAAAGCACCTTGGAAAAACTGCCGACGAAAAAAACTCGTTCGCTATTATCTTGTTGCATTAAGGGAACGTTGACCCTGCCTTGATAGACAAACTCATTGTCATAATCGTCTTCAACAATCCAGTTCGGCGCGTTGTTGGCCGAATTTAACGCCCAATCCAACCATTGTTGTCGACGCATTCCGCTCATGGCCACACCCAACGGGTATTGTCGACAAGGCGTCAAAATTGCGATCCCTCCCGGGGTTTGATTATGAAGGCTTTCGCTGCGAGGCAATTGTCCGCCTTCGTTATCAATAGGCAAGCTCTGGATGTCAGCTTGCAGCAATTGCATTAGTTTGGGAATTTGTGGGTAACAGGCTTGCTCCAACCACACCCTATTATTGGCTTTGTTCAACAACGCATTGGTAATAATCGACAGAGCATCACGGCTGCCTGCCGTCACGATTATCTGGCCCGGCTCGCAATCCAGTCCACGTAACTGTCTGAGGTATTCACAAATCTGCTGTTTTAATTCAGGTATACCGGACTGGTAGCCTCCTTCCATGAATTCATTTGGCAACGTCACCCAGGCTTTTTTAAGACATTTAGCCCATTGTAATTTGGGAAACGCATCAACGTCTGCGCCCGAATCGAACGCCAAATGCTGAGTTTGAGCGTCTTTGCAGTATTTGTTTTGCGGCTCCGTCTTAATCGAATCTACGCGCGGCTGAAAACGCGCAACATAGACGCCTTTTTTAGCGAAACTAACAAGTACGCCTTCGGCGATTAGATTATCGATGGCTTTCAATACACTGGTGCGAGAAATACCGAGCTCTTTTGTCAGAGCGCGAGAGGAAGGGATCTTTTCCTCTGGCAACAATCGACCAACTTGAATCAGTTGTTCTATCTGACGTTGTAACTGCAAATACTTTGGTTCATTAACCGTGTTGTCTATGACGAGGCTAAGTACGGAAGAGGACATCTGGTATCTACTTTTAGTATCAAACTGGACATTTTTATTGTATCCACAAAATTCTAACATACCAGTGCTTATTAAAAACTCGTAGTGAAATCACATGGGCA
>Ga0213831_1001051_pt1 | contig 10473 bp, 9 predicted proteins | sample SWATP12_FD_163421 | JGI IMG/M metagenome (GOLD analysis project Ga0213831, IMG submission 163421) | Coastal seawater microbial communities from Marineland, Florida, United States - SWA TP1 #2 | ecosystem: Environmental > Aquatic > Marine > Coastal | place: USA: Florida | collected 2016-08-06
AGGCGTGGACTACAATCTGTTTTTCCGAGAGCTATCGTCAATGCCTGAAGATATGGCGAGCTTGACGAAAAGCTTTTACTACCCGCCTAAAGCAGAGGTCATGACAGAATGGGAAGCATGGCTACAAACGTGGCGTGAGCGCATTGAAAAGGACGCCGAAACACAAGGTGATGTTACAAACGCTATTGCTGCTACCGCAGAGCATATGCGCAAAGCGAACCCTAAATTCACATGGCGCGAATGGTTAATTGTGCCTGCCTATAAAGCCGCAGAGAAAGGTGACTTTACGCCAATTCACGAACTTCAGAAGATACTTACTGCGCCTTATGATGAGCAATCAAAAGAGGTAGAGAATAAGTACTACCAGCTGCGCCCACTTGAATTTTTCAGTGCGGGCGGGGTCGCTCACTACAGCTGCTCTTCGTAACAAAGAGCAGCTTCATTTTAGTTTACTTACAAAGAGTCAATCGATTCGCTAGGCTCAGTAAACCACACCGGGCCATCTTCGGTCATATAAAAGTGATCTTCTAAGCGAATACCGAACTCGTTTGGTACTACGATCATAGGTTCGTTACTAAAACACATACCAGATGCTAGCGGGTGAGGATTGTCTTTCACCAAATAAGGCCATTCGTGAATATCCATGCCTATGCCGTGCCCGGTTCGATGAGGCAAACCTGGTAAGTTATAGTCTGGTCCTAAGCCATCTTTAGCTAAGCTGTCTCGCGCGGCTTTATCCACATCGCCACAGGAAACACCAACTTTTGCAGCGTTAAATGCGGCAAGCTGCGCGCGTTTTTCGCTTTCCCATAATGCTCTTTGCTTATCGGTTGGCTCACCAAAACAATAGGTTCTCGTGATATCAGAGAGATAGCCGTGCACCTTACAGCCAGTATCAATCAATACTAAGTCATTTTTCTTTAAAACTTGAGGGTCTTTAACGCCGTGGGGAAACGAGGTGGCTTTTCCAAAAAGTACAATGCAAAAATAGTTACCAGTGGCCCCCACTTTCTTATGTGCATCGTTAATAAATGCTTCAACTTCAGTAGTAGTAATACCTTCATAAAGCATACTGGCAGTCGCTTTATGCACAGCAAGTGTCATGTCCATAGCGCGTTGAATAAGCGTGAGTTCACTTTCAGATTTGTGCATGCGACAGTGTGCTGTTACCTCAGCACCATTAATAATTTGCCAAGATTGGCCAAGCATCTTATTCAAACCATCTACGATAAAAAACTGGGTCGACTCATCCACCCCCAGCTTATCGCCTCCAGCGGTATTTAGTTTATCTAGCATAGCTATGACAAGCGCATATGGGCTCTCGTGCTCTTGCCAGCCAATTATGTTGCCTTCCACTAATTTGCGTTCGTTTAAAGAGTCGATCTCAAAGGTAGGAGCTAGATATACAACGTCACCCTTTGCAGGCAAAAGCGCACCGACTAAACGCTCACTGGCGTACCACTGCATACCTGTAAAATACGCTAAGTTAGTACCCGCGTTTAAGTAGAGCGCACCAATGCCATTTTCCTGCATATAATGCTGCGCCTTGGCAATTCGGGCTTTGTATTCAGAGAGTTCTATGGGGCGCAGATCGCCTGTCATGTTGGCAAGGCTATCTAAAGCCTGCTGTGGTGTTTTTGTACCTATTATTTTACCCATTTTTTTCGTCCCTACACTGGCGCAAGACTGATTGCCTGTTGGAATGGTCATCAGCCCGCCTTAAATATGAATTTATTAAAACGGGCTCACTGTACAACATTCAATAGAAATGTCGAGATAAGCAGAGATGGCTAGACCTTTTGTACAGCTTGTACAGCGTACCTAAAGATAAACACTCGCTTATGACTCGCTGTGCTTCACAGTGCACTTTTCCACGCAGCCTCTGGTAGCAAGTACAAGCCTCTTTCGCTTTTTGCGCCTTCATTCACGATATAGCCGATACCCGCCGCCATAACGGCCAAAGTTACGTCGAAGGCATTGATGCTGTCACCATAGCCCGCAGTTAAGTTAAACATAGAGCCATCGGCTAGAAGATACAGTGTTTTATCGCCCAGTTTATAGGCATTTACATAAGGCATTGGCTCACTGTGAGTAGCGTTGTTTTTAAGGTAAGGCACATCAATTTCTTGGGCTACATGGCCTACATTTAAAATAAATGTTCCGTCTTTCATGTTGTCTAGATGACTCGAATTCACCACGCCATACGCACCAGTTGCAGTGGCAATAACATCAGCCTGGCTAGCCGCTTCATTTAAATCAACCACTGGCCAGCCGTCGTACTTCGCTTGAAGCGCTCTTGCTGGATCAAGTTCTGCAACTTGAACTTGTGCCCCAAACGCTTTAGCCGAGGCAGCAACGCCCTGCCCTACCAGACCATAACCAATAACAACTACTACTTGTTCGTGCAGGGTTAGATGAGTGGTTTGGAAGAAGGTTTGCCATGCGCTTAAGCCCACCATGTGCCTGTTGTGAAGCCCTTCTTTTACCGGCAAATCATCCCAGTTAAATATTGGATAGTTTGGCGCCATACCATTTAAACGGTTAATGCCAGAGCCCGTTGCTTCTAAGCCCGATACAATGCTCGGTACTGGTTTATTTGCTTTTATATTTTCGTGAAGTCGAGTTGTCAGATCTGCGCCCATTTCACACAAATGGGTAGGCTGCCACGCCAGCGCTTTATCGAATGACTCAGACCAGTCAGCCTCGCTCATATCACGCCATGCATGGGCCGTTGCGCCTTTATCAACAAGGTAAGACACCACGTCATCTTGCACTGTAGTGGGGTTACACGTGGTAAGAAAAATGTCGCATCCTCGTGAAAGTAGCCCTTCAACCAAAGGCGCCATTTTCAAATCTAAATGCATGTTGCAAGCAAGTTTAACGTTCGACAGATCGGGAAGTGATGCAATGGCATTACGAGTGCGCGGCATATGAAGGCTAGCCCACGCCAACTCTGCTTGAAAATCTTGGTACATGAAAAGGATACTCTGAGAAAATGAAAAGCAGAATCATACGTGAGAATGCTGTATTTATAAATCAGCTAGATACTTCCCTTTATTTCTCCTATTGGTTATTTCCTCTTATTCTGAATCTTCCTCCCAAATCACCACTTTGTTTCGACCTTTTGCTTTCGCTAGGTACAAGGCTTGGTCTGACTGTTTAATGAGAACATTTATATCCTCTTCGCCTGGCGAGGTTCCTGCCACACCTATACTTACTGTCACTCGTATGAATTTGTTGATGTCGTGGGTGAAAAGGTGTACGCGGAGATTCTTGGCAATTTGCTTGGCGTAATGCACCCGAGTATGGGGCAAAAATACCAAAAACTCTTCTCCGCCCCAGCGAAAGGTAATGTCAGAGCCCCTAACTTGCCCTTTAATTTCTTCAGCGACTTTTATTGGGCTATTTTTAGCAATATGAGTAACAAGAACACTATATGAATCTAATTCAACAGCCCCCCCAAACCGTGTTACCAGTGAACCCATAACTAACGCGCCCATTAGTATTTTTTATCAGTGTATTCTGCTGATATTTAGTCAGGATGTCTTCAGCAGTAAGCTGACTACCTTCCTCGTAATACATCCACAGCTTGTCGTTAACTAACTGCATTTTATCTAAAGACGCAGTACTTTTAGCGTAAGCGTGAGAGAGCCCGCCCCACAAGCAATTAACTATTACAAAACCAATAAATAAAAGAAGTGCTTTCATACATCAATTCTTTTGAATAGGGGCTTTTAAACACAGGGCTAGCTTTTGTATCGGCAACCCTTTCTTATATAAATATTAAGTTACGCTTATCAAAACCGTTTGTGAATAGGTTAAATTCATCAATATTCTACAAATGCGTTTTTATGTTGTTTCGTTTCCACATGTAAAGGCTTACGTATCTTTTATGCTTAGTTTTATTACCAGCACGCTGATTCCTGTTTTGATCCTTCTGTTAATGGGATGGCTATTTTTTCGCATTAAATGGCTCAATGAAGGATTTATAGAAGCTGGATCTAAACTGGTATTTAACGTTGCGCTCCCTGCGCTATTATTTTTATCGATAGCGCGAGCAGACTTTTCTAAAGCCGCCAACCTATCGCTGATAGGCGTTGGAGTTATGGGCACGCTCATTGTTTTTGCCGCTCTGATGATTACCTCTCATCTGACCGTACATCCGTACAAAGCCAGAGGTGTGGTTGTACAAGGCGGTTTCAGAGCCAATATGGGCATTATTGGCCTTGCTTATTGTGCCAATACCTATGGGCAAGAAGGGCTTGCTGTAGCCTCGGTCTATATGGGGTGTATTACTATATTGTTTAACGTATTGTCTGTCTTTGTTCTTAATTTTTATCAAGGCACGTCGCGTTCTTTGTTGGGTCAAGTTACTGGCATGGCGAAAAACCCGCTGATTCTTTCTATCGCGGCAGCGCTCCCCTTCTCTTACTTCGAATGGCAATTGCCCACCACCTTGATAAAAACCGGTGAATACTTTGCGCAGCTAACACTGCCACTTGCACTTATTTGTACCGGAGCTTCCCTACAGTTCCGCTCATTCTCCAGTGACTGGTTTAACATTGTGCTTAGCACAACCAGTAAATGCGTGGTTTATCCCACCATATTAGTCGCGTTTGCTTATGCTTTTGGATTTAGAGGTATGGAGCTGGGCATTGTTCTTCTTCTCGCCATTTCACCTACTGCTGCAGCAAGCTATGTCATGGTTAGAAACTTAGGCGGTGATTATCGTTTGGCGGCAAGTATCATCGCAGTGAGCACATTGGCATCTCTGCCTATTACCGCCCTCGCCTTTGGAATATTAAGTAAACTACAGCTGGTGTGATGAAAATACGCCTTTGTTAAGCGCATTTTAAGTTTATAAACAGTGAAGAGTGAAGCTATTGATGTGTTGTTAGACGGTATTGGAAACGAAAAGCGCCGGGTAACTCGACGTTAACCCGGCGAAAAAGGCGTAACAGACGTCGCCCTAATCTGCTTCGATCTCACCCTCTTCAATGGCCACAACGCGACGTGCTTCAACGTAGGTTTTAATAGCCCAAAGTGTCTCTTGGTCTAAGATAGGATCGGTTTGACCTTCAGGAATACCGCCAAGTGCAGGCATGCCTTTCGCCGAGCCAAAACGCAAGCGCTCAACGAACCATTCGTCGTCTTCAAAACTTTCTGGGTCGAGTTCACGAAGGTCTGGGTTTATTCCGCCAGACTGCGCGTGCAAGCCGTGACAACCTGCACAGTTATTTGCATAAGCTGACTCACCAAACTTGATGACCTTCGTTTTGGTTTCTTCATCAAGGCTTCGATATGGGTTTTCAAACACCCAGCCATTTTCAGACTCATCGCCATCAGTGATTGGCGGCATAGCTGAGCTATCTGCTCCTTGAGGGATAACATTTCCATGTGCAAGCACGTGGCCAGACAAGCCAGTCACCACGAGTGCCGCAAACAACATCGATATTTTTGTTTTCATAATTCATACATCCTCAAAAGACTATGAATTAAGTATACGTACGAGGAAATAAGGGGTAACTCTACTTTGGTTTTGAAAGGCTCCTCCTTTGGTAGGAGGCCACAATGATAGCCACTGAAAGCGCAAGCTTTACAATAGCTGCTTCAACGTTAGTGCTAAAGTCAGAGTCGAAATAACGCCCATAAGAATGATGAAGACTTACCTTGCTAACAGGTAAATGAATAGGTGAAGAAAAAAAGGCCAGCGCACCTAGGCGCTGGCCATGTATTAATCACTATATACTGCTCAGCTAAGGTTAGTTTTTTGCCACCTGCTGATAGCGCTTGGGCAACTTAAACGTCCATACGGTGCCGCCTTGGTTGAAGTGCTTCACGCGTTTTGCAACTTCACCGCCCCATAATGGCACTGCGCCGCCCCATCCAGATAGTACAGAGATGTACTGCTCACCATCCATTTCCCATGTCACTGGAGAGCCAACAATACCTGAGCCAGTTTGGAACTTGTAAACCATTTCGCCAGTTTTGTCGTCAAAGGCCATAAGATAACCTTCAGGGTTACCGGTCCAAACCAAACCACCACCTGTAGTTAACACGCCGCCCCAAAGTGGAGAGAAGTTGTTATAGCGCCAAACGGTTTTACCTGTTTTGGGGTCAATCGCTTTAAGTACGCCAATAAAGTCCTCATTCACTGATTTAATGGTGAAACCAGCACCAAGGTACGCTGCACCTTTTTTGTAAGAGGTTGGCTCGTTCCAGATATCCATTTCCCATTCGTTTGAAGGAACATAGAAGAGTTCAGTATCCTTTGAATAGGCCATTGGCATCCAGTTTTTACCACCTAAGAACGCAGGGCGAGCGACAACCTGTGCACCTTGTTTACCATCAGCTGATTGCGCTGGGCTTCCTGGGCGATTTTCGTCAACGTAGATAGGTCGACCTTTTTCATCCAGTCCCTTTGCCCAGTTTAATTTGTCAACGAACGGGAAGCCGCGGATAAAGTCACCGTTCTCGCGATTAAGGACGTAGAAAAAGCCGTTTCTGTCGGCGGTTGCCGCTGCTTTTACTATCTTGCCGTTTTCCTGGTAGTCAAACGAGATAAGCTCGTTTACGCCATCGAAGTCCCAGCCATCGTGTGGTGTGGTTTGGAAGTGCCACACAATTTTTCCTGTATTAGGGTCGATAGCTAAGCGCGACGACGAGAAGTAGTTATCGCCCGGACGTAGGTGAGAGTTCCACGGTGCAGGGTTACCCGTACCGAAGAATAGCAAGCCTGTATCTGAGTCGTAAGTGCCGCCTAGCCACGTTGCTGCACCACCGGTTTTCCATAAATCAGCAGGCCATGTTTTGCCTGGCGCGCCGCCTGAAATACCATTTTCGGTTTTCTTACCGTCTTTCCACAGATACCCCATGTGCCCTTCAACGGTAGGTCTAACCCATAGCTGTTTGCCAGACTTCGCGTCGTAAGCATACACTTTACCGACGATACCGAACTCACCACCGGAAATCCCTGTAATGACTTTTCCGTCAACAACAATAGGCGCCGCAGTAATGGCGTAGCCCGCTCGGTAGTCTTCAACTTTTTTCTTCCAAACGGTTTTGCCCGTGTCTTTATCCAGTGCTACTAGCTTGGCATCCAAGGTGCCAAATATGACCAGATTATCGTAAAGCGCAACACCACGGTTTATTACGTCACAGCAAGGCATAATGCCATCTGGCAAACGCGCCTCATATTGCCATAATTCTTCACCAGTTCTTGCATCGATGGCCCACACACGAGAGTAAGATCCGGTTACATACATCACACCATCTTTTACCATAGGCTGCGATTCTTGACCCCGCTGCTTTTCACCACCTAGTGAGAACGCCCACACAGGACGTACTTCTTCCACTGTATCGCGGTTAATGGCGGTTAGCGGGCTGTAGCGCTGAGCTTTCAAGCCCATTCCATACGTCACTATGTCATCAGTAGTAACGTGGTCATTTTGAATATCTTTGTCGGTGACAACAGCATGGACAGGAGTTAACGCACTTGCACAAACCAGCATAGATAGGGCAAGTTTTTTAATTGGCATATTATTATTCATAACGGTTCCTAGTTGCATGTAGGCCATAAATGGTCTGTTTCAGACTATTCGTTAGGATTAGCATAGCTAGGGGGGATGTCGATGCCTATGCAACAGCGGAGTGATTTGACTCCTCCTTTAGGAGGAGGAATGAAGGGCTATTTTCCCTTTTGATCAATGCCTTTACACTTTCACGTCTTTTTAAAGAAATGCGTTCTTCCAATACTGATAGCAGTGCTTAAGATAATAAAGCTGATGGCCACAGAAGTATTGCCTAAAGTGCTTTCGTTCTGAACGCTATTGTTCAGAGTGCGCTTATTCTGAAAGCTCTTGCCCCGCAAAATAAGGCGGCATCTCATAAATGGTTTTGTATTTCTCAAATAACCGTTGCATATCACCCTCAACCACCATTCGCGTAATTACATCACCAATTTCATAGCCAAGCGCGCGATAATTAGTATGAACAGCAAGTCCTATGTCCCACTTTTGCTTTCCAATAAGCGGAAACGCGTTGCTTGCAAGGCGATATTGCTCATTATCAACAAACTGACTGAGGTAGGATATTTGCGAGCGCAATCCCATTACCGCTTCGACGGTTCCTGCTTTCATCGCGTCAATCGCTTCTGCGTTTGAGCCATAGTGCGATGTTTTTTCTCGCAATCGGCCGCCAAACGCTGACGTTAAGTAAAAGTGGGGAATGCTGTCTATTTCCGCACCAATCGTGTGATACTGAAACATGCCCATGGTTTCCACTTCGGGCAAGGTTTGCGTGTTGTGAATGATTTGCCAGCTTTCACGCTGATAGGGGGCAAACATATGAACGAGCTCATTAACCAACAAGCCCACGTCGTCACGTTTTTGAGAAAAGCTTGGGTCGTAAGGCGCGCGCATCATCACATCGGCCTTAATGCGGTGAATTATATGGCCCTTCCATAGGTAATTTCTGAAATCGTCCTCTGTCGTTTCACCAGGTGTCATCCATATCAGTTCTAGCTCAACACCAAGGGCGCTCGCGATTTCACGGGCGATATCAATATCAATACCTGTGGGGCTGTCGTTTTCAATAAATGAAAATGGAGGATAGTCGGTGTACACCGCAATTCTAATTAAACCGCTGTCTTTAATATCGTCTAACGATCTTGCTTCTCCGAACGCAGAAAGCGCAGAAACCGTTATCAGGCAGAGTAAAGTGAAAATAACTCGAAAAGGTTTAACTAACTGCACAGCTTACCCACTTATTCAATCGAACTTCTTAAGCATACTAAGGGGTTAGCGTGATTTTACTAATGCTACTTTAGCGCCATAGCATTCCTCCTTTAGGAGGATGTTCTTCGGGAAAATTGCCATATACCCTTATGTCAGACAAACAGATATCAGCAAAAGCATGCAGCTGAGCTCGGGGTGGTATATGGCAAAGGGTGTAAAAAGCACGGTTGAAAGACGATTAACCGGTAAGCGTTATCAAAAGTGTGTAGCGTCACTTTTTTGCTGCGTTCTGTTATCGTTTTTAAACAGCGCGCTCGCATTTAATGAAGCGCGATCTTCTCAGGCCCAACAAGCTGCACCTCAGGCCTCTTTTGCCACTATTGTGGTCATTTACATAAAAATTGCGGGCACATCTCCACCAGGCACACCAGATTATTTAAAGTCCCCCAGCAATGAGGGGACAGCTGGCGCAAGTGTGGCGATAGAGGATGCCAATATCACGGGAAAATTTCTTGGTTATCAGTTTGAGTTAACTGAAATCAGTGTGCCTTCTATCGGCGAACTCCAAGCTTCTTTAGCTAAAACACGCCAGCACTCTGCTTCAAGTACTAACACAAATCACAAAGAAATAAGCAGCAATCAGCAAGGCAACATTGCACCTGTTGTACTACTGGATATGCAAAGCAGTGATAAGGTAAAGGCTGCCTCAATTGAGCAGTTGATTACCACTATTCAAAGCACGCTTCCTAATGCCGTATTTTTTAACGTAGCTAATAGCGATGATTTGCTGAGACAAAATTCATGTCGCCTGCCCTTGTTTCATACAATCCCCAGTTATCAGATGAAAGCCGACGCGCTAGCCCAGTGGTTTCGCACTAAGCGAATTGACGAGATATTTGCAGTTTACGGAAAAACCGCTGACGATGCTGCATACCTAGCCGCGTTTAAACGCAGCGCTAAAAAATTTAAGCTTTCACTTGTTGAAACTAAACAGTGGCAGGACAGTTTTGATTTACGCAGGGCTGCCTTTGCTGAAATTCCTCAATTTACGCGAACAAGAGAAACTTATCAGGCTGTTTTTACCGCTGATAGCGCGGCACAATTCGCGTATAGCCTACCCTTTAACACCTATTATCCCGTACCTGTGGTAGGCGCTGCCGGCCTAAAAGCACTAGGTTGGCATTTTACCCACGAACAATGGGGCGCCCGTCAGCTTCAAAGCCGTTTTAACGATACGTTTAACAGACACATGAATGAAGTCGACTTCGCCGCGTATCTTGCGGTAACGGCGGTGGCAAATGCTGCACAGCAAGGAAGCGATTTAACGCAGCGGGGAATACTTAAAACCTTGCTTAGCGATCATTACACGCTAGGTGCCTATAAAGGTCGTCCCCTTTCTATTCGCTCCCACACCCACCAATTTCGTCAGCCTATTGCGCTGGCCCATGAAGACGCACTGGTGACTCATGCGCCCCTTGAAGGCTTTTTGCATCAAACCAACGAACTAGACACATTAGGCGCAACACACACTACCTGTAAGGACAAGTTATGAGCTATCGCTTTGCACTCTTGCTTGGCAGTTTAATGGCAGCCTTTGCCTTAGCACTTCCTCAAGCCTTTGCACTTCCTCAAGCGTATGTCACTAACGAAAAAGACAACACGCTATCTGTCATTGATATGACGACATTTGATGTGGTTGAAACTATCGAGGTTGGAGAGCGACCCCGAGGGTTTATTT
>Ga0213831_1001059_pt1 | contig 10385 bp, 7 predicted proteins | sample SWATP12_FD_163421 | JGI IMG/M metagenome (GOLD analysis project Ga0213831, IMG submission 163421) | Coastal seawater microbial communities from Marineland, Florida, United States - SWA TP1 #2 | ecosystem: Environmental > Aquatic > Marine > Coastal | place: USA: Florida | collected 2016-08-06
TGCGCCAAACCAACCACGATAATATCAACGACGCGATGGCTGAACTGAAGGGCCAAGGCATGCAGGTGTTGGTAACCCACTTATCTGATACCGCAGTCGATTTTCGCGATATTGATTACACCAAGCCAACGGCTATTTTGTTTGGACAAGAGAAGTACGGGGCAACCGACGAAGCCAAAGCAATGGCCGATCACGACATCGTTATTCCGATGATGGGTATGGTGCAGTCGCTCAATGTATCAGTAGCGGCAGCGTTAGTTTTATACGAAGCTCAGCGCCAGCGTACAATTGCCGGTATGTATAATACTCAACAACTACCAGAAGAAGAGTGCCAGGCACTGGCCTTTCAAAATGGGTACCCTCGTCTGTATAAGCTTTGTCAGCGCAAAGGTTTGCCATTGCCGGCTATTAATACATTAGGCGAAGTAGATGCCGACGATAGCTGGTGGAAAGAAATGCAAATCACTAAAGCGGAAGCAAACGCGCTCGAAGCCGACTAAGGCTTAACGTATTGGTTTCGCTTTTACTTTTGCCCTCACTTGCATAGGGGCCAGCGTGAAAAACTGGCCTAAAGCGTACTCGCCAACCCCTCAACAATCCTTTACACTTCTTTTCTTATAACACGTTGAATAACACCAGCTTGTGCCTATTCAAAGGTTAAATAATTAATGTTTCAAAAGAAGGATGTCGCTTGATGCAAGCACTGGCCACTACACCCATTACTGCGCTTAAAGGCGTAGGCGCAAAGGTGGCAGAAAAGCTCAATAAAATAGGCTTGTTTACCCTTCAAGATATTCTGTTTCATCTTCCTCACCGCTACGAAGACAGAACCCGTATTTATAGCGTGGCAGAGTGCCGACCGTTTACCCATGTAAGTGTGCAGGGCGAGGTAATGAGCGCCGACATTCAATATGGCAAGAAGCGCATGCTGGTGGTCAAGCTTAGCGACGGTACTGGTACCATAACCTTACGCTTTTTCCACTTTGGTGCGGTGCAGCGTTCAATCATGACACCAGGCAACACGGTGCGCTGTTTTGGAGAAGTGCGTACTGGCAAGTGGGGCATTGAGATGATGCACCCCGAATTTAAATTAGTGGATGAAGACGCGCCACCATCAGAAGAATCACTTACGCCGGTTTACCCCACCACAGACGGGGTTAAGCAGCTAACCCTTCGCAATCTAACTGACCAAGCCTTACAGCTTTTAGATAAAGGAGCGCTTGCTGATTTACTGCCTGAAGGCATTTACGATAATCAAATAAGCCTGAACGAGGCCCTTCATCTGGTACACAGGCCGCCGCCTGATGTAGACGTTCACGAAATGGAAGAGGGGTTGCACCCCGCCCAGTATCGGTTAATTCTTGAAGAGCTGCTGTCTCATCACCTTAGTGTGCTTAAAGTGCGAAAGCTATCAGATGCGCAGCCTGGCATTCCCATTAAGGTGAATAAGCCGCTTATCGATAAAATGCTTGCCCAATTACCATTTTCACCCACAGGTGCTCAGGCTCGCGTGGTACAAGACATTCAAAAAGATATGCAGCATGCGCGACCCATGATGCGCTTGGTTCAAGGAGACGTTGGCTCAGGTAAAACCTTGGTTGCCGCACTGGCAGCGCTATCAGCCATTGGGGCAGGACATCAGGTAGCGTTAATGGCACCCACAGAGCTGTTGGCAGAACAGCACGCCAATAACTTTCGCGGATGGCTAGAGCCTTTGGGAATAGAGGTAGGTTGGCTTGCCGGAAAGCTTAAGGGCAAAGCCCGAAATGAAGTATTAGCGCGCTTAGAAGCCGGTGATATTCAAATGTTGGTGGGTACCCACGCTATTTTCCAAGAAAGCGTGAACTACCAGCAGTTAGCGCTTGTGATTGTAGATGAGCAGCATCGTTTTGGCGTGCATCAACGGTTAGCCCTTCGTGATAAAGGTGAGCAACAAGGCCGCTATCCTCACCAGCTGATCATGACGGCAACGCCTATTCCAAGAACGCTGGCCATGACGGCCTATGCCGATTTAGACACTTCGGTTATTGATGAATTGCCACCGGGCAGAACACCGGTACAAACTGTGGTGCTGCCGGATACACGCCGCGCCGATGTGATAGAGCGAGTGCGTCAGGCCTGTAAAGAAAATGGTCGGCAAGCGTATTGGGTGTGTACGCTTATTGATGAGTCGGAAGTGTTGGAATGTCAGGCAGCAGAAGACGCTGCGGTTACCCTTCGTACCGCGCTGCCAGACTTACACGTTGGCTTGGTACACGGGCGATTAAAACCCGCTGAAAAAGCGCAGGTTATGGCTGACTTTAAAGACGGAAAGCTGGATTTATTGGTTGCAACAACCGTCATTGAGGTAGGCGTAGATGTGCCCAACGCCAGTATCATGATTATTGAAAACCCTGAACGCTTGGGCCTAGCGCAGCTTCACCAGCTTAGAGGGCGAGTAGGGCGTGGTGCGGTAGAAAGTCAGTGTGTACTTATGTACCAAAGCCCACTATCGAAAACCGCTACTCAGCGCCTTGGCGTATTGCGTGAGTCTAACGACGGGTTTTATATTGCCCAGCGAGACTTGGAAATTCGTGGTCCGGGTGAGTTTATGGGGACAAAACAAACCGGAATGGCCGAGCTTAAAATAGCAGATCTTGTGCGCGACGCCGCTCTTATTCCTAAGGTTCAGGAAATTGCCTATACCCTTTGGGACAAATATCCCTCTCACGCTCAAGCCATTATTAATAGATGGATAGGGCATAAGGAGCAGTACGGTCATGCTTAATCGTGTGCCTTTAATTATTTGTGATGACGCCAATAGCGATGACGCTGCCTTAATTAGTGCAATCAGCGATAAATGGGGCTTCCCTGTTGTCAGCAGCAGTGAAAAGCCTACCGAAGGTTTGTATCTACAGGTACAAAATGGCGTGTTAGGCCTTGCCGACGCAGGCGAGAAGAAAGTGAACCCGGTAGAAGTTGATTTTGCATCGCCGGCTAGTTTGTATCGCAAGCAGCACGGTGGCGGGCGCAAAGAGCCCATTGTGAAAGCCATTGGCCTTAAAGGCAACGAAGCGTGGCACGTGGTAGATGCAACACCTGGGCTAGGTCGTGATGCCTTTGTTTTGGTAAGCGTTGGCTGCAAGGTCACAATGATAGAGCGCTCGCCAGTTGTTGCCGCTTTACTCGAAGACGGTATTCGCAGATTAGCGCTTAGTTTTCCAGAACTTGCAGCTAAAATGTCGCTTCAACATGGAAATAGTGCTGAGGTAATGCAATACTTCACTGGTGAGAATGTGAACGCTATTTACTTAGACCCCATGTTCCCACATAAAAAGAAGTCAGCCTTGGTGAAAAAGGAAATGCGGCTGTTTCAGCAACTGCTTGGTCATGATCCAGACGCAGATGCGCTGTTACCGCCAGCACTAAAGCTAGCCACGCACCGGGTAGTGGTTAAACGCCCAAATAGTGCAGACGTGCTGGCAGGAGAGAAACCCTCCATGGCAATAGAAAGTAAAAAACATAGATTTGATGTGTATTTGTGTCAAAAACCCTAGGAGAACAACATGATACAAGTTGGTAGCACCTTGCCCGAGGTGGATTTCGGTCTTTTAGTCAATGGAGAAGTGACAAACCCAGGCACTAATGAACTTTTCTCGGACAAGCGCGTTGTGTTGTTTGCAGTACCAGGGGCGTTTACGCCAACCTGTTCACAAGCTCATTTGCCGGGCTATGTGGCGCTTGCAGACAAAATTAAAGCCAAAGGCATAGATAGCATCATTTGCCTGTCTGTTAACGATGCGTTCGTTATGGATGCGTGGGGCAAAGCGAATAACGCTGAAGAAATTATTATGCTTGCTGATGGCAATGGTCATTTCACAAAGCAAATTGGCTTAGATATGAACACTAGCAACTTCGGTGGCTTGCGCTCACTGCGCTACTCTATGCTTGTAGAAGATGGTGAAGTGAAAAAGCTTAACGTTGAAGATCCAGGTCGTTTCGATGTAAGCGATGCGCAAAGCATGCTAGATAGCCTTTAAACCGGCAAGTACGGCATTAAAGTATCAAGAAGCCCGCAACCACGGTTGCGGGCTTTTTTTATTTAGATGTTTGTGAATATTCGTTAATACCAGTTCGCATAGATAATTACCCGCGCCTTCTGAGAGGGCAATTATCTGTGTGGATTGGTATTCTTTACTTAGGCGTATACTTGGTTGACATTTTCATTAAAATGTAACCTTTGTATGATCTGGCGCGCTATTAATTGCGTTGAATATCAACACGTTCAGTGCAGGTTAATGAACGTATGTGTAACACGCTTTAACGAAAATGCAGAGAAATTAAGAGGTAACGCAGTGCGTTACGTAGCATGTAGCCTCGTTTAGTTACCTTTACTTGCTTAATGATAATAAGTATCATTTGCGCGAAAAGACAAATGTTTTAGGAATAATTATGACAACAACACTGAAAAAAATGAGTGCTTTGGTATTGGCATCTGCCGTCACTTTCTCAATGCTTTCTTCTCAGGCGCTTGCCAACGGTGCCATTGGTGATCACGTGAACAACCTTCACGCGCACATCGGTGAATACACAGAAGAGGTGCATTGGTTAGAAAGCAAATTTGGCAGTGTTGTTGACGCGTATGAAGCAAAAGATAAGTCGCTGAAAACCGATGCGCTTATTGAATATTGGGAAGAAGTCGATTTTCACTCGGCCATTGAAACCCAATACGTGCCTATTTACGCCTCTATCTGGCAGGGCATTTACGGTGTGAAAGTCGCTATCGACGAAGGTAAGCCGGTTGCTGAAGTGCGAGTAGAGCAAGAGAAGCTAAATCATGCCTTGTGGCAGGCGTTAGGCGCAGTTAAACTTGCGTCCCAGTATCAAAAGAAAGGCTTGGTGAATAAGGTTCAAACAACAGAAAAAGAACCTACCACGGGTCCTGAAGTTATTGACGATATTAAAACTCGTTTAGATCGTGTTGTTGCTAAATATGCAGAGCAGCTACACGAAGTGGCGACTACGCTTGTTCACGACACCTACCTTCAGCGTTTTGAAGGTGTAGAAGGTGATTTAATTGCAAAAGACGCAGCCTTGGTTGAAGACTTAGAAAAAGACTTTAACGTAACGCTTCCGCAGGCCATCTCAAAAGACACTGGCGTCGATGCGGTTCGCAAAGTAGTAGAGTCGATGCAGACAAAACTCGATCGCGCTCGCGCACTGTTGGTTGAAGTTGAACAAAGTCGCAAAGACGTATTTTAAGGAAGGTGTATGCAACGTAGAACATTCTTACAAGGCTTAGCAGCAGCCGGTGCATTATCTGGCTTGCCGCTTAGTTTTGTTCACGCTATGACCCAAACTGGCAGTGTGTCAGTTGAATCACTGCCTAAATTAGAAGGTGATCTCACCCTTTATTTGGGGCGTGGCGAAGGCGGTTTGTACGAGAATGTTCTAAAAGCCATCGAAAAGCGCAATCCAAAGCTAAATCTTAAAATTAGACGCGGCGGGTCTGCAGCCCTGGCAAACACCATCGTTGCCGAAACCAAGGCGGGCGTTAAGCGCGCTGACCTATTCTGGGCAGTAGATACAGGCTCAATTGGCGTTGTCACTGATGCAGGTGCAGCAAAGCCGTTACCCGACGATTTGCGCGCGCAGCTTCGCGAAGATTTCCAATACCCTAGCTGGTCACCGGTAACGGGCCGCGTTCGAACGCTGCCTTATAACACTGAGCGTGTTAAACCGGAGCAAATCCCTGAAAGCGTGATGGCGCTAGCTGACAGCGATTTAAAGATTGGTTGGGCGCCAGCTTACTCGTCATTTCAGTCTTTCGTTACCGCCATGCGTATTTTGGAAGGCGACAAAGCCACTAAATCATGGCTTAAAGGCATTAATAAGCACGCTAAAAAGTATGCAGGTGAACTTGGCGTGGTTATGGGTGTTGAGCGCGGAGAAGTGGATATTGGCTTTGCAAATCACTATTACACGCTTCGCCTTAAATCAGGTAAGCCAAACGCAAACGTGGCGCTGGCCTACAGCAAAGGCGATGCAGGTTGCTTAGTTAATGCTTCTGGCATTGTGGCGCTAAGTGATGGTGACTTGCCGGTTAACTTTATTCGATATCTGCTGTCGCATGAAGTGCAGTCTTACCTTGCTCGCGAGGCTTACGAAATTCCACTGGTTCAAGGCGTTGAGCAGCCCCAAGGCTTAGCAAACTTAAGTACGCTGTCGCCACCTGAAATGGACCTTCGCAAGCTGGCCGATTTGCGTCCCACACTTAACCTTATGAGGGAAGTTGGCGTACTGTGACAAATTGGCCAAAGTCGTATCCACTGGCACTTCTTATCGCGCTGATGGCTTTATTGCCCGTCGGCGTTTTATTTTCTTTAGCTCAAGATAGTGCACAACTTTTTGATACTCATAATCTTCGTGTTTTAGGTAACACAGTTTCATTGGTTGTGCTTACCATTATTGGCTCGGTACTTATTGGTGTGCCGCTTGCCTTTTTAACCGCTTATGTGCAAATGCCGTTTAAGCGGTTTTGGCTTATTTTACTTGCCGCGCCATTAGCACTGCCAAGCTACATTGGTGCGTTTGCCATGTATTTTTCATTTGGCACGGGCGGCGAGATTGAAAACGTTCTAGGAATTAGCACGCCCCCTATTAGCGGCCTGTGGGGCTCTGCGTTGGTAATGAGTCTTTACACTTATCCCTTTGTGATGATGACAACCCGTTCAAGCTTATTGAGTTTAGATGCTAGCCTAGTCAACGCTGCACGTACATTAGGGTTAACATTAGGTGCAAGTTTATGGCGCGTGGTTTTACCACGTGTTGTGAATAGCGTCGCCGCAGGCGCTCTACTTGCTGCACTGTACGCACTATCGGACTTTGGTACGCCTGCAATAATGGGCTTTGATACCTTCACGCGCGTAATTTTTGTTGAATACAATGCCTTTGGCTTGAGTCAGGCTGCAATGCTGAGCCTTCAGCTTATGGTTATTGTGGGGCTTATTTTATTTATTGAAAGCCGTATCAGCGGCGCTCAAGAGCGCCCGGGTAAGCATTTATCTTTGTTTCCTGTGCGCTGGCAGCGAAACTTAATGTTGCTGGCCACCTTGCCAGTGGTGTTTATGGCAATTGTTCTTCCTCTGGCTATCTTTACGCTGTGGTTAGTGCGAGAAGGCACCGGTGGCTTTGAGTTAAGCTACGCGTGGAACTCTGCGCATGCGTCTTTCATTGCGGCCATTGTTGCTGTTCTGCTTGCCATCCCAGTTGCTCATGCCGCTATTGCCGGAAAAGTAGGGCGCTTTATGGAGCGCATCACGTATTTTGGCTTTGGCGTGCCAGGTATCGTCATGGGAACTGCTCTTGTGTATGTCGGCTTACAACTACCCGCGCTGTATCAAACGCTGAGTTTGCTGGTAATGGCTTATGTGTTGCGCTTTATTCCACTTGCCGTGGGAAGTGTAAGAAGTACAGCTGAGAATATTGATTCTGGTTTGGTAAAAGCTGCCCGTGTACTTGGTGCGAGCCCCCGTGAAGCGTTCATGCGAATTACGCTGCCATTAACCCTTCGTGGTATGATAGCCGGCGCTGCGTTAGTGTTTTTAGAAGCTATGCGCGAGTTGCCAGCCACGCTTATGTTGGGCCCTACAGGGTTTGAAACCTTGGCTACCTACATGTGGCGCGTATATGAAGCGGGTTACTTTGGCCGTGCCGCCGTACCTGGACTTCTACTTGTTTTATTATCAGGTGTGGGACTAATTCTCATGCTGTCGGGCGAAAGAAAAGCCCAGTTTACCGTTACCGAGGATGGCCGTTCGTAATGCTTAGTGTTAATAATTTGTCCGTGAATTATGGGTCTACCCGCGTAGTCGACAAGTTAAATCTTGAGCTTGGACAAGACGAAATCCTTATGTTGGTAGGACCAACCGGCTGTGGCAAAACCACTATCTTGCAGGCGTTGGCAGGGCTAATTCCTATCTCAGAAGGTTCTATGAGCCTTGGCAACTGGCAAAGTACAGCACGTAAACATGTGCCACCTGAAAAGCGTAACGTGGGTATGGTGTTTCAAGATTTTGCGCTTTTTCCACACCTTACTGTTCAGCAGAACGTGTGCTTTCGTTTAAAAGACACCAAGCTTGCCGACCATTGGCTTAAATTACTAGGCTTAGATAACTTCCGCGATGCAAAGCCTGCTCGTCTATCGGGTGGTCAGAAGCAGCGCGTTGCGCTGGCAAGAACTCTTGCTCACGAACCATCATTTGTATTGCTAGATGAGCCGCTTTCAAACCTTGATGCAGCACTAAAAGATAGCTTGCGCTGGGAAATACGTGACGCGCTTAAAAAGGCGGGTGTTCCCGCTATTTGGGTGACACACGATCAGGAAGAGGCGCTCAGCGTAGGCGATAGAGTAGGCATTCTAAATAAAGGCGTACTCGAGCAACTAGACACACCGGAAGCCTGCTACTCTTCGCCAGCTAGCCGCTTTGTGGCGCGCTTTATGGGTGAGGCAAGCTTCTTAAGTGCAACCTTTGACGGTAGCGCAGCAAATGTCGACAGAACGGTAGTCACCGATATTGGCAAGGTTCCCGGAACGCCGCTTCAAGGCGCTAATGGCAACGTAGACTTATTGGTGCGCCCTGACGATTTAAGCCTAGATGCAACCCTAAGTGAGACTAACTGTACGGTGGAGTGGGTACGTTATGAAGGCGAGAGTCGACTTTACGCGGTTATTTTAGACAGCGGCGACGAGCTTAAAGTACGTGTAAGCCACGAAAATGCCATTAAGCCGGGAACTCGCGCTTATGTGCAGCTAATCACCACGCATCCACTCGCTGTATTTCCTCGGTCTTAGTAAAATCGAGCCTGATATATTTCGCGAGTAGCCCTCGAACTCCTTAGTACGCTGACGCTCAGACCGCTTGGACAAGTGTTGTTTGAATATAGTGTTTTAAGTCACGTTCGCACATGGGTTTAGCGTAAAAGTAACCTTGCGCATAAAAGCAGCCCAGAGAGAGAAGCGTATCAACTTGAGACTGGGTTTCCACACCCTCAGCTAACACTTTGCATTCAAAGGTATCGGCAAGGGTTAAAGCAGAGGCGACAATAGCTCGGTGACCTCGGTTAGTGTCTATATCTGAAATAAAAGACTTATCGATTTTAATAGTATTAGCTTTTAGGTTATCTAAGTAGGCCAACGAGCTCATACCTGTCCCAAAATCATCTATCGCAATCTCTACTCCCAGGTCTCTTATATCACTTAGCGCGCTATTAATATGTGCGATGTTAATGCAGGTTTCGTTTTCAGTAAGCTCAATCTCGATGGCGCTCGGGGGCAGGTTAAATTCACTAAGTAGCTGTGAAATATAGGTAGCCAATGTCGGGTCGAGTAAATTGTAAGGCGACAAGTTAATAGCGATTGGGATGTTCATATTCTCTTTTCGCCAGTCACTGGCATGCTGCATGGCTGACTGAATAATGTAGCGACCGAAATCCTGAACTTTTCCAGAATGTTCGATTAAATCAATGAAATGATAAGGGCTTAATAATCCAAGTGAAGGGTGCTGCCAACGACAGAGCCCTTCAACTCCAGTTATAGCGCCTGTCCGTATATCCACTTTAGGTTGAAAATGCAGGATAAGTTGTTTTTCTAGCATCGCATTATTAAGCTCTGCCCTTAGCATAATGTCCCGCTCATTACTGATGCTATTTTGCACATCGTAAACTTCCCACCCACTGTGTTGTTTTTTAGCCTTATACATCGCGGTATCTGCACACGATAACAACGACTCTAAATTGTCGGTATGCGAAGGATAATGAGAGAAGCCGACACTTGCCCCGGTGTTTACCTCCAGGCCATTTAAGGGAATAGTGGTATCACAGGCGTTGATAACCTTTTTGGCTAGCGCCTTACCTTCTTCAACGGAAAAACCCGGAGCCCATATAATAAATTCGTCGCCCCCAATACGAATTAACTCACACGGCTTATCTAGTATTGCTGATATACGGTACGACAAGGTAATTAACAGTTGGTCGCCAGCACTGTGACCAAATGCGTCGTTAACATCCTTGAATTTGTCTAAATCGATGGCGAAAAGGCAGGCTTGGTTGGAAGGGCCGCTGTCTTTATGAGTGTTTGCAAAGTGTGCTAACAACTCTTTCAGATAAAAGCTGTTAGGTAGCCCCGTTAACGAATCGTGAGTTGCTAGGCGAGTTAGCGCTTCATTTATTTCATCTGCGCGTTTGGCAATAATAGAAGATAAGGTTAACGCAAGCCAAACCGCTATCCAAAAAACAATAACAGTCGTTATGAATAATCGCTTAGCCACAGTATAGAGCGCTGCGTCAAGTAAAGCCGTCTCTCTCGCGTAAACAATAGTAGCGCCATTTTCTGATGCTACGTCCCA
>Ga0213831_1001060_pt1 | contig 10376 bp, 10 predicted proteins | sample SWATP12_FD_163421 | JGI IMG/M metagenome (GOLD analysis project Ga0213831, IMG submission 163421) | Coastal seawater microbial communities from Marineland, Florida, United States - SWA TP1 #2 | ecosystem: Environmental > Aquatic > Marine > Coastal | place: USA: Florida | collected 2016-08-06
GACCGACGGCGTAATCTTTGTGTTCAACGCTCCAATAGCCGCTGAATGGGTGGAACACACGGGGTTTATAATTGTCATCAGGCAACTCAATTAGTGAGTGGTGCATGTGCACGGTTAACGCGTATGGATCCGGTGCAACTTGACGTACATACTGACCTGGCTTGGAACCGGTAAAGCTGACAATGGCTTCAAGTTCTGTGTTTTTTGGGAAGCCTTTACTGCGGTTGAGGAAAACTGCACTGCGAGATTTATCCAGTTTGTAGCTGCCTTGTTTGCTGCTGTTTAATCGACGGGTGACACCGTGAATGTCGCTGGTCAGAAAATTGGTGTAATCAATCAGTAACTCGTTGCGATGTTTGGCTTTGATGCTGAAACCCTGGATCACTGATTTTGCGAACGCTTGCTCTACCGACTTTTGTTCAGCCGAGTTATCTGATTTTGCTCGGTATTGGGTGTTTAACTGGACCAATAAAACTTTATCACCGTGTCGCTCAAATTGAACAATTCGAGTTTCACCGAGCTGGCCGCGGTCAAGTCCAATGTCGTTGGAGCCTAGACCGTTAGGTAATGAACTTTGAAATAAAAACGGCTGCTTTTCTTTATCGACTTTCAGATACAGGCTACCTGCGTCTTTGTCGTAGTAAAAGTCGAAGTAACCATCGACACTCAACATGCCTTGGGTGAATTCCTCGATCGACTTAAACGCCGCATGTGCGCTTGATGCCACTAGTAAACTGGCGATGGCCGCCCATTTTAAGAGTTGCTTTCCTATCATTGTTCTTAGATCCCGAATGAGTTTTGACTTGAGTTTGCCTGATGTTAACGAATTTTGGAATCGGCAGCTTGTGATATTTTGTATATTTTATTCAATTTATGTGGTGCGCTGTAACAAAAAATGGACTAAGCAAAATGTAGTGCTTTATGTAAACTTACAAAATGAGCAACTAAATCACTGCATCTTGTTCATTAATCGGGTAGAATATCGCCCGATTAAAGCAAAAACGAATATTTACTCTAAACTGTAACACTGAGTCGTTAGACTTTTGTTGTTCGTTCTAAGATGTTGAGTAAACAAAGAAAAGGTAACCTACACCATGCGCAGATTAGCCCCAGTCCTTCGAGAAGACGGCGTTGAACTAGATCTTCTTTCCCTTATTCGCACCATACTTGCCGCGTGTAAAGACATCTCTTTCCGTGTTGGCCAAGCGGATCTTGCCGGGGTTTTAGGCTCAACCTTAGACGAAAATATTCAAGGTGAGACGCAGAAAAAGCTAGACGTTCTATCAAACCAACTGTTGAAAGATATGGTTCTGGAGTCTGGCTTTGTTCGCGCGATTGCATCAGAAGAAGAAGACTTTATCGTTGAAGGTGAAGCTGGCGGACGTTTCTTAGTGGCATTTGACCCACTCGATGGCAGCTCGAACATTGACGTGAATAGCTTAACAGGAACCATTTTCTCTATCCTGCCGGTACCAGAAGATAAAGCCGACGGCGAACCAATCACGGAACAAGATTTCTTACAACCGGGTCGCAATCAAGTGGCTGCAGGTTATGTTATGTATGGTCCGTCAACGATACTTGCTTTAACAACGGGCAAGGGCGTTAAGTTCTTTACCTTAGATAAAACACACGGTTCATTCCTTTTAACGCAAGACAACGTCACTATTGCTGAAGAAACCCAAGAGTTTGCGATCAACAGCTCGAACCAGCACAAGTGGGAAATCCCAATGCAACGTTATATTCGCGACATTTTGGATGGCAAAGGCGGTATTCGCGGTAAAAACTTCAACATGCGTTGGATTGCCTGCATGGTTGGTGATGTTCACCGTATTTTATGTCGCGGTGGCATCTTCACTTACCCAGCGCACACCGATGTACCAGAGAAACCTTATAAGTTGCGTTTGTTATATGAGGCGAACCCAATGGGATTGTTAATTGAGCAAGCGGGTGGATTGGTGTCGACAGGACACGAGAACATTTTGGAAATGCAACCAACTGAGCTACATCAGCGAGTACCGGTTATTCTGGGGTCAAAACAAGAAGTGTTAACTTGCTTGGACTACCACAACTACTAGTACACACACGTTGAAAAAAAGCGCCTATGGGCGCTTTTTTTGTCTTTTCATTTGTGGAAATCGGCCAAAGGGTTCACGGCCAATCAAAGAGAGTCAGGCTAAATAGGCATTCAAAGTATTTCTTACTTTAACAAGCCTTTTTCAATTGCCAGCAAAACGGCGCGAGTACGATCCCTAACGCCCAGTTTGGCCAGTAAGTTTGAAACGTGATTTTTAATCGTGCCTTCCGATTTATGCAGTGCCAATGAAATCTCTTTATTGGAGCAGCCGGATGCCATCATGCCAAGCACTTCGAGTTCTTTTTTGGTCAGGGGTTCGATTTGTTCTGGCGCATTAAAATCGGTTTTGACCTGATTCAAGCCAGACAGCAAACGCTCGGTAATGGCCGGTTGCACTAGCAGCTGGCCGCTGGCAACGGTTTTAATGCTGTCTACTAACGTTTCGAGTGATACATCTTTCAGCAAATAGCCTTTCGCCCCAGCCTGTAACCCTTGCAAAATAAATTGGTGATCATCGAACGTGGTTAAAATGATGGTTGGTGTCTCAATGTTTTGCTCTTTTAGTAAATTGAGCGTGCCGATGCCGTCGAGTTTTGGCATCGATAGATCCAGCAAAATAATATCAGGTTGAAACGTTTCGACGGCTGACAATACTTGTGTTCCATCCGAGGCCTCAGCGACCACAGTGACGTCAGGGGATAGGTTTAACAGACTTTTGATGCCTTCTCGAACTAACATCTGGTCGTCGACCAAAAGAACCTTGATAGACATTAGGCTGTCTCGCTGTGTTGGTTCTGGGGAATGCAGATACGAGTTACGACATTTTTGTTTGCAGAATCTATTTGTTGCTTATCAATGGCTAGCGTGCCACCTACCAGCGCAATTCTCTCTCGCATACCTTTAATGCCATTGCCTTCTTGCCAGTCGGAGGGGCCTAGGCCGTCGTCGTAAAACTCAAACACTATTGTACCTATGTCTTGCTTTAGGGTTAGCCAAACGTTATTCGCACGACCATGCTTTACCGCATTGGTGACTAATTCTTGGGTGCAATTTAGTAACGCTTGGGCAATGTCTAATTGCTCTAGGCTGAACTGAAATCCAATTTGTTTGTTGATTGATAGGCTTGGGAACAAATCGTTAGTGGCGTCAATCAAGGCTTCGAATTGCACGGAGTCACTACTGCGGATACTCGATACGGCTTCGCGTACGTCACTGAGCAACAGTTTTGCGAGTGAGTGGCACTGGCTAACCTTTTTATGGGCCTCGCCCTCTGTTAGGTGCTGAGCAACTTGCAGGTTGATGCTCAGCGCTGTGAGGTGATGCCCCAACAAGTCGTGCAGATCTCTAGCGATGCGAGTTCGTTCATTCTGACGACTGGACTCCGCCAATAGCAATTGTGCTGCTTTCAGTTCTTGATTCAGGCGCAGTGCTTCTTGGGCCGCTTTTTCGGACTTCACCGTTTCATAGTTCATGAATACTGAAAACAGGTGAAACGTCGAGTACAAGAGTGCGGTAAGAATTACGTTTTGCTCTTCCCAGCGCCACTGATACAAAGCGAACCATGTAATCACCACCAATAATGTAATCAGTAGCGAGTTTTTTAGGCTAAAAACATGTGGCAATATCGCCACCCAGATGATGCTCAAAATGGGCAAAAAGCTCAAAGGAACAAGCAGCATTAAGGCGCAGGCGGTGAGCAGTTGCAGTGCCAAAACGATGAAAAACGCTTGTCTTCGCTCTGAATTCACTATTTGCAAAACGATTGCACCAAACAAACCTATATACGTAATAAATAAGCTGATAATGAGCCAAGCGTTGGCTTTGATACTGTCGTTTGCGTTCGGTAACCAATACAAAACGATGCCAAATACACTGAGCCAAGTGAAAACGGCGGCAATCGCGCCAAATTGTTCTTTTACTTCGATTTTTTTCATTTCGTTATTATGCACCTATTTCTAGGTTGAAAAAATAGGCCAAAAGTCATGGTTTTAAAAAGTGACTTTTGGCACTGATGTGTTCCCTCCCGCTTCTCTAACATGATGCTCAATCATTGAGGAGAAAACTATGTTTCACATTATTCATCAATTTGCTTTTTATTTGCATGTACTTGTCGGCAGTATGGCGCTCGTTGCATTTTGGTTGCCTATCTTTACCAAAAAAGGCAGTAGCAACCATATCCAATACGGTCACTTCTTTGTTAACGCAATGTACGCAGTGTCAATCAGTGGTTTTGTTATGACCACACTCGTTTTAATTGACCCGCTTGCGGTGCGTCAGCCGGATATGAATTTACCCATCGAGGTACTTGATAAGTTGGCACTTGAGAACCGTTTGTTCTCTGGCTTTCTTTTTATGTTGTCTTTGTTGGTTTTTAACTGTGTCCAGCAATCGGTTGGTGTTTTGCGCGCAAAATCAGATCGTTCGGAACTTAAGCAAATTCGTTATGTCTCACCTTTGGTTTTGCAGGTTGTGACTGCAGTATTTATGGCTTGGTATGGCCTCGAATATCAGCGAGTTTTGTTTCAAGTATTTGCCGCTTTGTGCTTTGCAAATGCCTTGGGCAGCTTGCACTACGCATTCAAAAGACAAATTAAACAGCGCCAATGGGTGATTGAACACGTTGGCGCCATATTTGGCGCGGGCATTGGGGCGTATACCGCATTTTTTGTTTTCGGCGGCAGCCGTTTATTCAAAATGTTTGTGCCGGGAGACAGTCAGCTAGTTTTGTGGGTGTTGCCTGGAGTGGTCGGCGCAATTGCAACCGTTTGGGTAAATAAACGAGTTGTTAAACAGTTTAGAGTGAATTAACAGACAAGGAGAGAGTAAGGATGTTGAAGAAAAACCTAATCTTCGTTTTTATTGGAATGGCATTGGTCAGTGTTCAAGCCACGGCGTCACAAGAGCAGGCAGTGATAGAGTTTGAAGCGAAAAATTATGATGTCGCCAAAAAACTGTTCAAAGAGAACAAAGACGACGCGCAGTCTCAGTACTATTTAGCGCTGATAGATATTGAAGCTGGCGAATTGGAAGATGCTGAAGAGTGGTTGGAGTCTGCGCTGGAGCAAGACGACACAAATGCCGATTACCATTATCAATTCGGTTGGGTAAACATGCGATTGGCCGCCAGTGCGTCCATGCTGTCTGCGCCGTTTTACGCGTCCACTGCGAAGGAAAGCCTCAAAAAAGCATTGAAGCTGCAGCCTGAACACACCAAAGCGCTGATAGCTCTTTCTCAGTTTTACATCTTTGCCCCATCCATAGCAGGCGGTTCGTTCGAAAAAGCCAGTGAGCTGCTAGTGCGCCTCCGTGCGCTGGATAAGATTGAGGCCGATTTGTTGTATTTGCAGATGGCGCGTCAACAAGAAGATAAAGACAAACAAATAGTTATGGCGAAACAAATTGAGCAAGAGCACGCTGAGTCCGCTCGAGCACTGTTGAGTGCGGGGTTTGTTATGCAACAGCAAGAGCGGTATGAAGATGCGTTCAGAATGTTTAAAGTGGCCAGCCAGCAAGCGCCCAAAGACGAACAAGACAGTTCAATTGCCAGCGCCTTGTATCAGATGGGAAAAACCGCCGTGTTGTCAGAGGCTTATTTGGGTGAGGGGGCGAAAGCTTTGAATATGTACTTATCGCTCGAGAAAGGACCAAAGTGGAATAACCTGCCAACCAAGGGGTGGGCGCGTTTTCGATTGGCCCAAGTCGCAGCCAAACAAGGCGACAAGCCGAAAGCACTGAGTTTGATAGACTTAGCGAGCAAAGATAATGACGACGATGATCTCAAGAAAGAACTCAAAGCTCTGAAAAAAGAGCTGAGTTAGTACTTATTGATACAGAGGATTAAAAAGCGCCGGGTGGCGCTTTTTGCGTTTTACAAACGTGGTTGTAAAAATGCGGTTCAATGATGTTATCTTCGCTTGTATCATTGTTTGGCATTGATACTTCGGGCGCAAAGCTGGGATATAAGAATGAGTATGGACGAGCAAGAAAAATTTGATTACACATCTTACAGCGAGGAGGATCTGATCGATGCTTTGGCTCATATCGACAGAGAACGATATCCAGAGCGAGTCAAACAGCTGGAATCACTCTTACGGGCATTAAGACATGATTTCGAAACCAACATTAAACCTAATTTTACCGATGACGAAAAGTTCGAATATTTGGCACAGGAAATTGAAAACGAGCTGATTTCAAAGCCACACACATATCTTTACTTCATAATCTGTCTAGTGATTTCGCTGCTCCTTTACTATGTTGAATCCTATGTACCGGCATTTCTGAGCATGGTTGGCGGCTTTGTAATTGAGGCAATAGTGCTCAAAAGCAATGACGACAGTTATGACATCATCAGTAAGCGAGACTGCCCAGTGTGTCATGGTCCACTGGACATCGAGCAGGTACAAGGTCCCAACAGGTCAATTTGGTGCTTACACTGTTGGAGGTGCAGGAAAATGGCAACCATTCGTAATGGTGGTCTATCGTAATAAAGCCTTGGTGCACATGCACAGGCATGCTTCGAATCCGTTTCTGTTAGATATCCGACACAAGCCTATAAACACTAATTCTCAGCGTTATCTTCGGGGTAAATTAGTGCCCTTAAAGCTGGCCTTACTATAGCTAAAATCAAGACGATAATTACCAGCGCAGAGCTGACAATTTTAATAACTGGCATGAACCACTCTTGTTGATAAATAGGTACATCAGCACCTTGGCGTTTCAGTTGTTGGGACAACAAATCGAAAGAATCTTGCAAGCTTTCCGTTACAAGGACCCTAGGGTAGTCAATCAGGATTCCATGTTTGGCAAGCGCAATTTTGGCTTCCTCGGTTTGCGATATCGTGACATAGAGCATGTGACTCTTGATGTCTGCATAATAACGAATTGAATTTTGATCTAATATGTCAGCTATCTTAACGGATTGAGTAAGATTCAGATCTTTAACCAAGGGCCTAAATTCTGGTTGGTTGCTCCAAGAGACTAAAGTTATTGCGATAAACATTGATAGAGAAATTATCAAAGCGAGCGCAATATCTCGTTTGGTGATGTCCAGTTCATTCGATGGATTGTTCATTTGTAGCTAACACGTAATGACGTGGAACCAGCTAGAGTTTAACCATGCTCGTTTCTGGCCCCATTGATTTCTGTCTAAATAATCTTTGCTGTTAAATGTGAGAAAAGCCACATTGCTTTTCTGCTTCAGGTTTGTTTTGAGCGCCACTCACCATGAAATCTAACTGAATAGTGGTCAATGCGGGGGTTTTATCGACATTTTTTGGACTTGCTGACCACTTCCATTTCTTTAAGGCCGCCGCCGCGCTTTTGTCAAACAGGCCTTCTGGGTATGAGTTCTTGATATTGTACTTGGCCATTTTACCATCGCTGTTGATACCGATTACCAATTCGACACACCCGGACAAGCTTTTTTTAGCTGCTTTCAGAGGAAACTGAGGTTCTTGTCTCTTTTTGATCACCCAATACTCCTTAAACACCTCCATTTGCTCGTCCGAGCTTAAATCGACATATTTGATCGGTTCTTCGACTGAGTTGTTGGTCGAATTCTCAGTGGTAGCGGCACACGAGGAAAGGAGAATACTAAGGATTGATGATGCGATTATTTTATTCATTGCTAACTCCATATAGCTTTATTACATCGAAATGAGGATATTTGTTGCAGTGTACTTTAACGACTTGAGTGATCAAAAGCCAACAGGTTTTTATCCACACAATTAGGTTTGTAATTCTTGTGATTTCTACTCTGCTTACAATAAAGCTTCAGCCAATTTCAAAGTGTTTAAAGAAGTCTACGGGCTGTTGTTCTCGTGAGCTTTGTATTTCAACAAACAACAGTGCAAATAGAATTAGATTCCCAATCAAGTTGGGAATGACGGGTATAGGTTGGGAATGGCCTCATTGATTGGATACGGCCTTAGCACTTGGAAACTGGATTGGCTATTGAACTTGAACACGGGTTGCCCATATTTATGCTTTATTTCATCTGGTCGGATGTGTTAGTGTGGACTCATCAACACAGTTTGGAATGTAGACATGTCACAGAATTATGTTTTAAAAATGTATAACCGCTTGAGTAAGCTCCCTATGGGCAACAAGCTGTTTACTATGTATGCCGCGAACCGTGCACCGTATTTCAAAACCATCAAGCCTTTGATCACAAAGTTAGTACCGGGTGAGTGTCACTGTTTCATTAAAAAACGCAAGAAAGTGGAAAATCACATTGGCACAGTGCACGTGATTGCGATCGCTAATGGTCTAGAGATGGCCATGGGCTTTATGGCGGAAGGCTCTATTCCGAAACATTTGCGCTGGATCCCAAAAGGAATGGATCTAAAATACACTGCGAAAGCGGGGTCCGACATTCGTTGTGAGGCGGTCCTTGCAAACAATGATTGGCAGCTCGGTGATTTGCCAGTGGAAGTAAAAGCCTACGATGAAAACGACGTGGTGGTGGTGGAAGGCACTATTAACCTTTGGGTCTCGGAAAAACCGGCCAAAAAATAGATAAAAAAAGGCGGCTAAGGGAGCCGCCAACACAGAGAGTGCATAGAATAGTGTCATCCAGGGTGTCACTGTCTGTGTAATACGTGAAGTTTTCTGAAAGGATCACTTAATGATCTAATTGGCAAAGACGATAGTTTTATTGCCTTGAACCATCACCCTTTGTTCAAGGTGATACGCCAGACCTCGGGCAAGGGCTTGTTTTTCACATTCCTTACCTTTGCGAACCATATCTTTTACTGTATCACTGTGACTGATCCGAATTATCTCTTGGTCAATAATAGGCCCCGCATCCAAATCTGCAGTGACGTAGTGGCAAGTTGCACCGATCAATTTTACCCCGCGTTCATACGCCTGGTGATATGGTTTGGCACCGACAAAAGACGGTAAAAAGCTGTGGTGGATGTTGATGACTTGGTGCTGATACTTTTGACATAAGCTGTCAGGGAAAATCTGCATAAACCGGGCTAGGACGATAGTGTCGGCATTGTAGCTGTCGATGATACGTTCCATCTCCGCAAACGCCGTGGATTTATCTGTTTTAAAATCAACGTGATGGAAAGGCAGTTGATACCACTGGGCAAACTTCGACATTTCTTGGTGATTGGCAATAATACCAACAATTTCACACTCCAGTTCGTCTTCGTGCCAGCGGTGCAAGATATCGGTCAAACAATGCGACTCTTTGCTTGCGAGTAACAAAACGCGATTCTTTTCCTTGTTGTCAGTCAAGCGCCAGTCCATCGAAAAACGTTCAGCAATTGGCGCAAAGTCCTGCTTTAGTGCGTCTAGCGTGGTGACCTTTTCATCGAAAATGATCTCATGGCGCATAAAAAACCAGTTTGTTTCGCTGTCGGTGTGGTGATTCGCCTCGATTATGGACACTTGGTGTTTTGCCAAGAAGTCACTTACCCCGGCGACAAGACCTATTTGATCTGGGCATGAAATGGTCAAAGTGATTTTATTGGCAATGGTCATAATACTTCCTAACGTTAAATTATTGCTCTACAGGTTTGTTATCATTAAAGAAACAAATCCATATAGCCAGTGATAATTGAGAATATGTTAATCCGTTATAACGAAAGTAAGGATCGGATTAGGTTAAATACTCGAATTTTGTCGCCAGTTGGTTATAATTCGCGCCAGTGAATTTAAACAATTACCCCAAAGGTTTGATATGCCAAATTATGTAGTGGGTCACAAGATCCCAGATTCAGACTCAATCTGCAGTGCAATCGCATTGTCTTATCTGAAAACCCAACTTGGTGAGCCAACAGTGCCTGCACGTTTAGGTGAACTGTCGCCAGAGACCATGTTTATTCTTGACCGTTTTGGTTTTGAGCAACCAGAGCTCAAGCTGAGCTATGCGGGCGAGAGCTTGTACATTGTTGACCACTCTGACCGCGTTCAAGGTCCAGACGACATCGATGATGCAACCATTCTTGGTATTATTGATCACCACAAGCTGGGCGATATCACAACTAACACGCCATTGGAGTGTTGGATTCGTCCTGTAGGCTGTACTAATACCATCATCAAGATGATGTATGACTTCCACGACGTTGAGATCCCAAAAGACATCGCTGGTGCCATGATGTGTGCGATTTTGAGCGATACTGTAATCTTTAAATCGCCTACGTGTACAACAGCTGATATCAAGTGTGTTGAAGCGCTTGCTGAAATCGCTGGCATTGAAGCTCCTCAAGAGCTGGGTATGGACATGTTCAAAGTTAAGTCAGCGGTTGAAGGTACGCCGGCTCGTGACTTAGTTTTCCGTGACTTTAAAGAC
>Ga0213831_1001065_pt1 | contig 10349 bp, 9 predicted proteins | sample SWATP12_FD_163421 | JGI IMG/M metagenome (GOLD analysis project Ga0213831, IMG submission 163421) | Coastal seawater microbial communities from Marineland, Florida, United States - SWA TP1 #2 | ecosystem: Environmental > Aquatic > Marine > Coastal | place: USA: Florida | collected 2016-08-06
TTCGACTTGATGAAAACTCTGAAACTATCTCCTTAACAACACTTTTTGCATCTGCAGCCTCTGTAACTGAAAGGCTTCTTGGGGTATCTATAATTGAAGTGTTTGAAAAAACAAGGAAAATAATCCCAGTAACAACAACTAACAGAAAAACTAACCTTTTAATAATTCTATTAACTGTCATTTTATGGCCGCTCTTAATCTCAACAAAGTTTGCCTTTACTTCATATGAGCCAATTTATTTAATCGCTTATACAATTGTTCTAGACTAAAGAAGTATTTATGTTTGAAAAAGTAATAGATCAAGCCTTTTATATGCAAATAAACAAATTTATTGAGTTTAAAACCTCGTGAGACTTCTCTAGCATCATGCACTAAAGTAAATTGTGGTAAATAAGCTATTTTTTTTCCGCTTTTCCAGACTCTCAAGCAGTAGTCAACATCTTCAGGTGCATAGAATATATTTTCATCTAGGCCTCCTAGAGTGTCATATATTTCTCGAGGAAACATCCAGCAAGCAGATATCGCGTAGTCAACATCATGATTTTTACTTAAATCGATAGTTTGCTTACTCTCCATCTGTTTCAACATGAAAAAACGTTTAACCTTTCTAGTAAATGTAGGAAAGGAATCAACTGATAGCTGATATCGACCATCAGGAAAGGTTAATTGAGGCGCTACCAAACCATAATTTTTGTGTTGGTCCAACCAATTTTTCATGCCCCTTAATGTGTCTGCATTCATGTATGCATCTGAATCTAAAATGACAAAATATTGCCCCTTGGCCACCTTCATTGCTCGATTACGAGAATAAGTTGTCCCTGTATTTTTTGCCAAATAAATCACCCTTAACTGCTCAGAGAATTCAGTTTCCAGTTTACAGAGAGTTGCAATACAACCATCTGAAGATCCATTTTCAACCACAATAACCTCTCCTTTAAGGTTACATTCATTAAAGGAGTTAATTAAGTCTCTTACACATCTATCAATAAATTGGTTTGAATTAAAACTTAATACTATTGCACTTATTTCCACATTAATTCCTATAAAAAGTTACTGTTTGCTAAAACTGATATTAGCCTCACAGAAGTTAAGACACTAACAGCTATTTACTCCTCAACCTTCCATACTTATCTTCAAAGCGAACAATATCATCTTCTCCCAGATAACTCCCCGATTGTACTTCTATTAATTCTAACGGCAACTTACCAGGGTTTTCTAGCGCATGAACGGCACCAATAGGAATATAGCAGGATTGATTCTCAGTCAATAAAGTTGTCTTTTCATCAATTGTGACTAAAGCACTGCCAGAAACCACCACCCAATGCTCTGCTCTATGGTGATGCATTTGCACCGAAAGCTTGGCGCCAGGCTTTACCGTAATATGCTTAACCTGGAATCGTTCACCAGTATCAATAGAATCATACTTGCCCCAGGGGCGATATACATCCCTGTGATGTATAGCTTCATGGCGCTGCTCGTCTTTTAGCACTTTAACAACCGACTTAATGTCTTGAACCTTATCTTTATCGGCAATAAGCACGGCATCAGGCGTATCAACAACGACCAGGTTTTCGACTCCTACGGTGGAAATTAGTTTATTTTTACCATGTAAGTAGCAATTCTTTGAATTAACCGTTATCACATCTCCTTTGACAACATTATTATTATCATCCTTCTCAGAGATATCCCAGAGAGCTGCATAAGAACCCACATCACTCCAGCCAGCATCCAATGGAACCACTACCGCAGAATCTGTTTTTTCCATGACAGCATAATCTATTGACTCATCATCACAGGCTAAAAAGGCATCCTTGTCCGGACGGACAAAGTCCAAATCATTTTCTGCTTTATCCCTTGCTAATTTACACTGTTTAAGAATCGAAGAATGATGCTTGTCCAACTCTTCCAAATAACGCGAAGCCTTAAACATAAACATGCCGCTGTTCCACAAGTACACACCTGCAGCCAAAAACTCTTCAGCCAAGTGCAGGTTTGGCTTCTCAACAAATTTAGCGACTTCAAAAGCCGAATCACTTAATTGGGTGCCTTGTTTGATGTAACCATAACCAGTTTCCGGATGAGTCGGTACAATACCAAAGGTAACTAATTTGCCTTTCTCAGCTTCTACCTGCGCCTGTTGTACTGACTGTTGAAACGCTTGGGTATCTTTAATGACATGATCTGATGCCAAAACTAAAAGCATGGCATCAGGGTTTTCATGCACTGCCTGCAAAGCAGCAAGAGCCAGGGCAGGTGCGGTATTCCGCCCTTCAGGCTCCAAGATAATAGTCGACTTGTCTACATAATTTCTAGCCTGTTCCGCTACCAAAAACCTGTGTTCTTCATTACAAATAAAGAGCGTCGAATGGTTATTGGAAGGCAGCCTTTGCAAGGTGTCTTGCAACAAGCTAGTTTCATTTACCAAAGGTAAAAACTGCTTGGGATATAATGTTCTTGAGAGCGGCCACATTCGCGTGCCACTTCCGCCGCACATAATGGTTGCATATAAATTCTTAGTCACAATTTATCTCTTCCATGTTTTTTATTCGTTAATTGATATCTAGTCTAAAGCATCGATTAATGTGAATAAAGTAATGCCTTGGCATTTCACTATTTAATCTGCAACTAATGCCTTTTATCATCAACTTAGGTATAGTTTGTGATAACTCAAAACGATTTAAAAGAACAAAAAATGGAATCACTTAGCTGCTTCAAAGCCTATGACATTCGAGGAAAATTAGGTAAAGAATTGAATACCAACATCGCCTACCGTATAGGCCGCGCATTTGCACAGCATACTAAGGCAAAAAAAGTTGTTGTTGGTGGTGATGTCAGGCTTACCAGTGAAGAATTAAAACTGGCGCTTGCTGAGGGTTTAATGGATGGCGGCTGTAATGTCATTGATATTGGGTTATGTGGCACTGAGCACATTTATTTTGCCACAACCCACTTGCAGTGCGACGGAGGTATCTGTGTGACCGCCAGTCATAACCCAATTGACTATAATGGCATGAAACTGGTGCGTGAAGGCAGTAAGCCCATTAGCGGTGATACTGGATTATTCGATATAAAAGCGCTCGCGGAAAAGAACAGCTTTGATGCTGTATTGGCTCGTGGGAGTATTACTCAACATAATATTTCGGCAGCTTATACTGCGCACCTCTTAACCTATATCAATAAAGACAACATTAAACCATTAAAGCTAGTGGTCAATGCTGGCAATGGTGCAGCTGGGCCTGCGCTAGATGCAATTGAGCAACAGTTAAATACCTTAGGTACACCTGTAGAGTTTATAAAAGTACATCATCAACCAGATGGCAGCTTTCCAAACGGCATCCCCAACCCGCTATTACCTGAAAACAGGGGGGCTACCCAAGAAGCTGTATTAGCACACAAAGCCGATATGGGAATTGCCTGGGACGGTGATTTTGATCGCTGCTTTTTGTTCGACGAAAAAGGAGAGTTTATTGAGGGGTATTATATTGTCGGCTTATTAGCAGAGAACTTTTTAGCTAAAAACCCCGGTGAAAAAATCATTCATGATCCTCGCTTAACTTGGAACACAATTGATATCGTCAAGCAAGCAGATGGCCAACCCATACTCTGTAAAACAGGCCATGCCTTTATAAAGGAACGCATGCGAAAAGAGAATGCCATATATGGTGGAGAAATGAGCGCCCATCATTACTTTAGAGATTTTGCCTATTGTGATAGCGGCATGATCCCTTGGTTACTGGTTGCAGAGTTAATATGCTTACGCAATACTCCCCTGTCAAAGTTAGTGGCAGAGCGTATTGATAAATACCCATCGTCCGGTGAAATCAACAATAGAATTGAGCAGCCCAAAGTGGCTATTGAACGTGTACTGTCTCATTATAAGGAGCAAGCTAGTCACATAGACTATACCGACGGCATCAGCGTTGAATTTAGCCAATGGCGATTCAACTTACGATGCAGTAATACAGAGCCTGTTGTACGACTAAATGTTGAATCAAAACAAGATATCAATCTAATGAAGGAAAAGACCACTGAAATACTAGCGATGCTTACCAATTAGAAAACGAAATTAAACTCTGGATTCCACGTGAAAAAAATAATTAAACAAAGTGTATTCTTATTTTCTGCATTGCTAATGTCGCCTATTACCCTACTCTATTTAATATTAAATAGTGCATCAAGTAGTGACTCTATTTTTACCAGCTTCGCACAGGTATTAAGCCTAATACCGGGAAAGACAGGCTCCTACCTAAGAGCAGGGTTTTATCGCTTTGCCATGACCTATTGTCACCCTGATGCCCGTTCATCATTTCTGGCACTATTTTCACATCGTGATACAGAGCTGGGCTCGGGTGTTTATATTGGACCACAATGCAACATTGGTAAGTGTAAAATAGAAGCAGGGGTTTTGCTGGGCAGTGGTGTCCACATTATGAGTGGCAAAGGCCAACATAATTTTTCTAACTTGAATATACCGATTAAAGACCAGGGCGGAACATTTGAAAAAGTTAGCATTGGGGAGAATACCTGGATCGGCAATGGTGCACTCGTAATGGCAAATATTGGCAGACGTTGCGTTGTTGCAGCAGGTGCAGTAGTAATTGATGATGTCGAGGATTTCTCAATTGTTGCAGGTAATCCAGCGAAGGTAATCAGGAAAATAAGTGATAGATAATATTTAGAAAGGACCTACACAGCTAATAACTAAAACCTACTACAAATAACTTAATATGCATTTCACTGTTTACTAACCCGCGATACCAATCACATCATATTGCTGATGCTTAAATTGGCTAAAAAAGCTTGTAGATCGGTCGACCTTTTTATTACCTTCTAATGGCACCAGCCACTGAAAGTCCCTGATACCTTCTGCCGTGGTAAATAAATCTTCCGGCGTTTGCTTCTCCCGCTCAAGAACTTCCGGGTGAAGCTCTAGAAGTAGGACAACTTTATTGGCAGACTCAATAAGGTGTTTTGCGCCATTCAAGGCTGGTACCTCTTGTCCCTCTACATCAACTTTAATGGCAATATCTTCTTGTATCTTTATAGCATGCTCGGCAATGAATGCGTCCAATGCAACAACCTTAGTCTGACCATCTTCTTCTTTAACCAGATGACCTTCATGGTCAGAGCCCAGGTCATTATTAAAAACAAATTTGCATTGTCCTGAAAAGTCAGAAACTCCAAGGTTACAACTAAAATGCCTGGAGCTAATATTTGCGAGATTTCCCCTTAAAACGCTAAATGAAACTGGATTAGGTTCAAATGCATAAATGGTACTCAATCGAGAGCAATATTTATTAATTAGGGCCGATACCACACCAACGTCTGCACCTAAGTCAAAAAAATCAAACATAGCTAACTGCTTGTTCAATACCTCTGTAAACGGCACTATCTCATCCAGATAATAGTTTTCGGGGCCATAATTCTTCCAGAAACACCATTGATCCCACGGAATAGAAAATTCAGCCCCTTCAATATGATAGGTGATTAGCTTATGACTACAGCTCAGCTTAGTTGCTTCATACAATCTATACTTTCCTGGTACCTCATGGCATTGAATACACTTAACTAGTGCGTTCACCCCCCACGGAAGTTTATGCATTACACTATCCATATCAGTTTTGACGAATAACTTTAGATAGATGAGGGGCGCTTACTGATAAGAACTTAAGCAAGGCCTTGGCTGTGTCATCTCGCTTGTTAGCACCAGCTATGGAAAACGCAAAAATCGCCCCCTGCTGCTCATCACCCAATAAGCGATGAAATGTCTGATATAACTTTAATTTTATCTGGCTAGTGTATATTTTTTCTGTAGACTCAAACCAGTGAGCTATATAACGATACTTACCCTGAGCAGAAACCAGCTTGGTCAAAATAACATTAGCATTCATTTCTGCTACCCATACTCTTTCCTGAGATAACATAGACCATAGTTCTTTATCGAAAAGTGTATTCATCGCAGAAATAAGCTCTGCTTCAGTATCTACATATGATGCTATATAAAAGTCGATAGCTGTAGAATTCTGGCCAATTAAGTAGCCTCGTTGAGCTTCGCTTGCACCAATATAATTCGGCTGCCAATCACTTTTCTCTATTTCTAGCACATTAAACGGCAATGCCCCTAAATTAATGACAGTCTTATAGTTTGAGGTTTGTACTTCTCGACTTTCAATACTGAATTGCCATAACAGTTGCAATGTAAAGAATACCGAAATCAGACTCAATATTGGCCAGCTTGCCCTCCCCCCATTCATTTCGTTGCTTTTTATGGAAAACTCAGTAGCCGCAAGCTTTTTATCCCGGAACCTTTCACCTATGAGAATGAGTATAAAGATAATAATGCCATAGAATATACCGCCATAAATAATATGATCAGCACCTGCTGCATATTCCATATCCGTTAGGTGTGCAGTCAGCACAATGCCATAGACACGTATTGCATTAGCCAAGATAGGCACGATAACTGACACTAAAACAAAGAGTAGTTGCTTTGTAAAACTCGAAAATGAGAGATAAGCGTATAAACAACCAAAGACCACAGAAGCAATAAGAAAACTAATCCCCGAACAAGCTTCAGCTACCAGGAATTTCCCTTCAGGGATTTCCAAATAAAATCCGTTTCGATATACGGGAACATTGCTTAGCTCTATAAGTGGAACCGCCATATCTGTGGTAATCAGTTGCAGGTGGGGAATTAACTGCTCACCGACAGGAATGGCAAACAACATTAAGAATAAGGGAAAACGTATTTCATTGGCCGCCTTGTTACCTATAACAATCCAAATAATCAAAGGTAAAGCGCTAAAAGTAGCAATATGCATAAATAGCTGGATATCGCCAACATAGCCAAATAACTGCAAGAAAAGAGTTCCCAGAAGAAAGGGTAATAACCAGTAGCTTGGCCGCCATTCATGGGCCATTATTTGATAACGTTTTTGAAAGATAAAATAAAACGCACATGGCAGCACAAGAAAACAGTGTGTGAATATTTCTGAAATACTCCAAACCTTTACGGCTGTCACTATTCCCTGATAATAAACAATCGCCCACAGTAGCAATATGAAGAGGGCTACGCGCAGCAGTGTTGCAAAGATATTTTTATTGTTAGCTTGCATTAGTTAAATAGACATCCTGCATGGTCGACCATTGGTAATCTTCCAACAAACGTTCAATTTTTCCTTCCATGCGAGACAAGTTAATATAGTGGCGTATTTTCGATTTTAAGGAGGCGCCAGCAACTTTAGGTTGCTCCTGATCAATTTCCCATGGATGAAAATAAAAACTATAAGGCTGCTTTTCTTGCATTATATATTTATCGATGCGCCGTTTAGACATCCAGTACGGATATAAACGAAAATAGCCTCCACCACCGATGCCAATATTTCTACCAGCCTTTCTAAGCGTGGGGATAGGGATCTCTACAATTCCTTCATCCCTATGATACTTAAACCTTGGCCATTGAGGAACACCATATAAATCATGCACTATAGGATAAGTACTGGAGCTATATTTAAAGCCAAGCTCTACCAAAACATCATAAGCCCAGGTATTTGAATCATTAATGGAAAAACTGGGCGCCCTATAGCCTAAAACTTCACAGCCTGAGATGTCTTCTAAGGTTTTTTTGCTACGTTCAACATCATTAAAAAACTCTTGCTGGCTCATAAGGGTTGCGCGTTGATGCCCATAGCCATGACTTGCCAACTCATGCCCTTGCTCAACGATAGCCTTGATCAGCTCAGGGCAACGTTTGGCAACCCAACCTAAGGTAAAAAATGTACACTTAACATTGTATTGTGCAAAAAGCTCCAATAACCGAAAGGTGTTTCTCTCCACACGAAGAGACAATTTTGACCATTCTGAGCGAGCAATCACATCCTCAAAGGCTGAAACTTGAAAATAATCTTCAACATCAACTGTCATGGCATTAACAATTGAATCATTCATTTCAAACTTCATGATATTGTTATCTGCCCTTACCAAACAAAACTATTTCTACTGTCCTAATCAAAATAAGCAGGTCCAACAAAAAGCTGCGATGTTTAATGTAATACAGGTCATATTTTAACTTTTCTAAAGAGTCTTCCTGCGTTGAGCCATAGGGGTACTTTAATTGGGCCCAACCAGTAAGGCCCGGTTTCACATTGTGACGTTCATTATAATATGGAATCGTTTTTATTAGGCCCTGAACAAATTCAGGCCTTTCTGGACGGGGACCGACAAAGCCCATATCACCTCGCATGACATTATAAATTTGCGGCAGCTCATCAACCCTGTATTTGCGTATAAATTTTCCAATTTTAGTTGTGCGATCGTCATTCTTTTGTGCCATCTGCGCACCGTCCTTTTCAGCATCAATTCGCATACTGCGAAACTTAATAATGCTAAATGCCTGCCCATCAAGTCCAACTCGCTCCTGTAGATAAAACACAGGAGCTTTTATTCCTTCATCAAGCTTGATTAGAATGGCTGTGATCAACATGACAGGCCAAGTCAATAAAAACAGGAAAAAGCCCATGGAAGCATTAAACACCCAGTCTAAAGTATTGCGAAGGTGATTGGAGGAAGCAAAGCCATTTGAATAGATAACCCAACTGGGGTAAATCAAATTAACAGCTATTTGGCCGGTTTCTCTCTCTATGAAGTCTAATATTTCAGTAACTTCAACCCCTCTAATTTTACAGGCAAAAAGTTCATCAACCGGTAAGTTATTACGGCGTTCATCACTGGCAACAACAATTTCATCAATCTCACGCTCCATGGCATAATTCACCAAGGAGCCGTCCAGGGTGATTTTACTCTCATTTTTGATACCATCATCAAGATCACCATTCATAACAATAAAGCCGTGAATATTAAAGCCTTGGCGATCGACATCTCGACGCATTCTTTTTTCTATGATTGAAGCCCGCTCTCCGGCACCAAGCACTAAAACATTCCGCTTATTAAAACCAAAGAAATCGACCTGTAATGTGATATACCGAAAACCACCTGCCAGAAGAAGGCTTAAAAATGATGATAAAGACAGAATTTCAATCGGCAATGCATGTTGACCATAAAATGGATTTATTATGGAGACAATAAAGAAGCCTATAGCTACAGACACTAGCAATCGACGAACAATGCCTCGAAAATTTTCGCGTAATTTTGAATTATATAGGCCTAACGCAAGCGATGATAATTGCACAACCAAGGCAAAAACAAGCGCATACACAAATAAAAGATTACTGGGAACAGGACTGTAACTAACGAAGCCAATAAGCTCATTTAAATAAACGGCAGTCAAAAAAGCACCAGCAAAAAATACCAGTTCAATAATGACTAGTGATTTACTACCCGAAGATAGGTCTCGAAACTTTGGGCTAGACATATAAAATTAAGATTCCTTTTAAATTGCTGAGCGCCAACTAAAAAGCCGATAGCATATTAGAATCCATCAACTAATGAATGTAAAGAATGTCGTACTAAAACGGCAGAATTTCATAATATGTTAACTAAAATTAAAAAAAGTGCATAGGTTGTAAAAATCAAATACAATCTGGTAGTTTATGTAAATAAAAAATTCAGTTGTGAAAAGGTGTAGTGACCATGGAAAATAATTTTATCAACAGTATAAAAGTAATCCTTTTGATTATGTTGGCGCAGCTTACAATTGGCTGCAGCTCTAATACCTTGCCCAGCGCAAAGCTTCACCCATCAATTACCAAAGATACAGATTCGTATAAGTACTTAATTGGTGCCGGTGATGTATTAAACATATTTGTCTGGAGAAACCCCGAAGTTTCTGGCTCCTTTATTGTTCGTCCAGATGGCATGATCACAACTTCGTTGGTTGAGGATATTCCTGTCTCAGGAAAAACACCTACAGAATTAGCACGCTCTATCGAAGATATTTTAAGTACTTACCTAAGAGAACCTGTGGTTACCGTTACGGTAAACAATTTTGTCGGCCCATTTAGTGAGCAAATTAGGGTAATTGGTGAAGCAACCGAACCAAAGTCAATCAATTATACGCAACACATGACTTTGCTTGACGTCATGATTCAAGTGGGCGGGCTGACAGAGTTTGCTGACGGTAACGATGCCGTATTAGTAAGAATCGAAAACGGTCAGCAAAAGCAATATGACATCTTTATTGAAGATTTGCTCAAAGATGGTGAAATAGTCGCAAATGTCGACATGCTGCCTGGGGATATCATTATTATTCCGGAAGCTTGGTTTTAAAAATCACCTTTTTATTAAGTTAAATGAATACTAATTATATTTATAGTAAAAAAACAACCTGTTTTTGAGGTCAGGAATGCAAGAAATACTTGAGCAGATAATTGATTATCTAAAGGGAATTTGGA
>Ga0213831_1001066_pt1 | contig 10336 bp, 7 predicted proteins | sample SWATP12_FD_163421 | JGI IMG/M metagenome (GOLD analysis project Ga0213831, IMG submission 163421) | Coastal seawater microbial communities from Marineland, Florida, United States - SWA TP1 #2 | ecosystem: Environmental > Aquatic > Marine > Coastal | place: USA: Florida | collected 2016-08-06
TTCAAATTCATATGAGCGCCAATCCGATCATGGGCAATCGCCAACAAAATCGCATTGTGCTTTTCTTTAAGGTAGTAAAACAGTTGGCCAAATTGCAACGTTGCTAGCCCTTTTGGCACTTGGGTTGAGAACTGGGTATCGCCGTGCAACGTCGACAATAACTCTTCTTGCAATCGACCACTGCCAGGATCCTGCATCGAGCGAACCAATATCTCAGCGGTTTTTGAACTGTTACACTCAACGTTGGTGGTGTAACGATTTAACATTTCCACTTTGGTTTCATCGTTGAAAAACGCGCTGATATGGCAACCTTCTTCGACCAAAGGGCTTAATTTCAAAGCGCAGGTAAACGTCATATCGTCGTTGTCGCAATCAACAATGATACGATCCGCTTCTTTCACATTTACTCGGTCTAATTCAGCGTCCTCAGTAAATGAGCTCAAACGCGCGAAATCCACCATTGGGTTGTCGATAAATGGATGTTCCATTTCTTCCGTAACGCAAAGCACAATCTGACGATTCATCCGCTTGCTGTCACCTAGAATGTGTTGAATCATCTTCGCGGTTCGGTTTTCCTGCCAACCGAAGATAAGAATGTGAGTGTCTAAATGACTGAAATCTTTTTCGCCCGTCATAATTTGCCTTAAAACCTTGCTGACCGATTGTCCTAATTTGCCCAACATAGCGCCGAAAATTGCCAGTCCTAACGGGATCTGTACTAACGCTACTAACCATTTACCCAATTCTGTTGTTGGGCTCATATCGCCATACCCCACTGTACTGGTAGTGACGACGTAGTAATAGAAAAACGCGTCGCTGCGGATCAGATCGCTCTCACCCGCCCAATACAGCACGCTCCATGTCACCAACATGTGAACAAAGAGTAACGCGACGATGGATATCCAAGATACCTGTGAAAAGTGTTTTTTCAGGTACCTGACCAGTTTGTTAATGATCAAGTTTGCTATCCTTTGCTCTTGGTACGTTCGATGTATTGCTCAATTTGCTGCTCCAACAAGGACAAAGGCACTGAGCCATTTTTCAGCACTTGATAATGAAACTCTCGCACATCAAATTTTGTGCCCAGTTCAGTTTCCGCCTGTTTACGCAAACGTTTGATCGTTAGCTCACCAATCTTGTAAGACAGGGCTTGTCCGGGCCAAGAGATATAACGGTCGACCTCAGTCGTAATGTTGTGTTCAGACAGGGCACTGTTTTCTTTCATGAAGTCCAACGCTCGTTGACGCTCCCAACCCATCACATGCATGCCGGTATCAACCACTAATCGCAACGCTCGCCACATCTCATAGGTAAGACGGCCAAAATTTGAATATGGGTCTTGGTAAAAACCCGCTTCAAGGCCCAGCCATTCAGCGTAAAGACCCCAGCCTTCTCCGAAAGCGCTGATGTAATAAGATGAACGATACAAAGGAGTATTTTCCATTTCCCGGCTTAATGAAATTTGTAAGTGGTGTCCCGGTACGGCTTCGTGCAGCGTTAGTGCCTCTAGCTCATACAAAGGACGACGATCTAAGGCGTACGTGTTAACCCAATAGTAGCCAGCGTCCGTTTCCTTGGAGGCTCCAACGTAACGACCGGTCGTATATTTCGGTGCAATATGGTCTGGCACCGGGGCAACCCCGTAGGGGGTTCTTGGCAAATGTTTGAACAGCTTAGGTAACTGAGCGTCCATTTTTTTCGACAGATAGGCCGCTCGCATTAAAAGTTCTTCCGCGGTTTTGGCGTAAAACTGTGGATCAGTCCGAAGAAAATGTAGAAAGTCGGAAAAACTGCCGTCAAAACCCACTTCTTCAATGATGGTCCGCATTTCGCCGCGAATTCGTTTCACTTCAGCCAAGCCCAACTGGTGGATCTGCTCAGGCGTCAAATCCGTTGTCGTATAGTGTTTAGCGCGGTTGGCATAAAACGCCTCACCATTTGGCGTTGCTTTGACTCCAATCGTTGGTCGAGCGCCAGGAATGTACTCCATCGTCATGAAGTCTCTAAACGCTTGATATGAAGGCATGACCGCATTTTGAATCACGCGCTTGGCGTTATCTTTGAGCGCGCTAAACGTCTCCTCAGACAAGAAATCCGGTTTCGTACCAAATGGACGGAAAAATGGGTTCTTGCTGACATCTTGCACCAGATAACCATCAATGCTTTGTTCAAACCCTTTCAATACCACTTTTGGCTGACTGTTACCGGATTTAAGACCTTGGCGCATGTACTGTATTTGCTGTTCAAAGAAACCAGGGAACTTAGACAAACGAGAAAGATAATGTTTGTAATCTTGCTCAGTTGAAAACTTGGTAGAACCGGGTAAAAAACCAAGCGAAGTATGGAAACCGCCTTCCGCTGTAATCGGCACCTGATATGCCTGGAACTGATATTGGTCGGCAATATTTTGTAAACGATGTCTCAACACTGCTAAGTTAATACGCTCTTGCTCGCTCAACTTACGCTGTTTAATTTTGTCGAGCTTTTGCAGTTGTCTTAATGTCGTTTCATATTCTTCTTTAAGTGCGGCGGGAGATAAATCCGGCATCTGATCGGGAACAGTGTCCAATCCATAATAATTGGCCGTTAAAGGCGACTGTTGCAATCGATATTGCCAAATCTCATCCGCTAGCTTGGCAAATTTTTTGCCTTCTGATGCCTCGGCATTCGCCATCAAGAGCGACACGCTAACAACGAACGTTAGTGCGAATGACGTAATTGTTTTGTTTATCATCTTAATTACCTAATAGTTTTCGCCAGGCCGATTTAGGTTTCTGTTGTTCCGGCTGTTTTTCAAGGTTGGCTTGCCAAAATGGCGTCAACAATCGCACGCTGTCTTGTTTGAACTTCTCGCGATCTAGCGCTGAAGCACTCTGCGGATAGTTCATCACCCAAGCTGACCCCAACAGGGCAATTGTTGTGCTAATTAACTCAGCCCACTCTTGCGTGCTCACTAGACTATTGAGCTCCTGTAACGCCGGCACTACGCGTTTTATCTCGTTTATTTTTCGGGTATTGAAACCTGCGTAGGTTTTATCATCGACGTTTGCCTCTAGTACTGCATCAGAAATGCGATAAAGCTGTGCTAAATTCGGATGACTCACCCAATATTGCGAAAGATATTCACACAACTCCTGGGCTGAGTGCTGCTCGTAACGACGTAACTGTTTATCCAAGTCCTGCAACCACTTTTGCAAATGGCGCTCCAACAACGTCAGGAAAATACCCTCTTTTGTTTTGAAATAGAGGTAAACAGTGCCTTTTGCCAACTCCGCTTGATTGGCAATTTGAATGACTGAAGGCAACTCTCCTTCCGCCTCAACGAACAGGTGTTCCGCTGCATCTAAGATGGTATTCGTTCTATGCAGTTTTTGTTGTTGGCTCTTTGCCTTTTTTATTTCCATAGAAAATTCCGTTTGAATTCGACCAAAACTCGTCCAATCAGACGAGTGCGATACCTGATTATTACAGTATTTTCTTGACCTTAAAATAAAAGAATTTTAGTTTAGTGGTAACAAGATTTTATTTTTACCAGTACCAGAAAATAACAATAACAAAACGGTCTGATTTCCGCCTACTTATTGCCTTTGCATTATTCAGCAGTAAAATGCGCGCCAACCAAGTTGTGTAGCCGTTGTGTTATTGTTCGGAGCCTTAACCCAAAATGAAATATCAGGACACCATTGAGCAAGCGGATGCTGTATTACAAAAAACGTTAGGTTTTTTGAAGCAACATAGACTGCCCGCCAGTCCGATCAATTATGGTGTCGTTTATGAGTACATGACAGGCAACAATGAAGTCCTCATTAGTGTCATGGATAAAGTCTTGAAAACTGGGCAAACCATTGATTCTTATCTAATGGATGGATTGTTCAAAGAGCACATTCTGCAGCAAAACGAAAAACAAGATGCAATGGTCAAAGACGTTACTTCCATTGTATCTGTCACCCAAAAGCACGCCAATAAAGCCCAAAAAGACACGAGTAATTACATCACTATGCTGGATGAAGGCTTGGTATTGCTCGATCGTTCCGACTTAATTACTTCCAAGCAAGTCATTGAAAAGTTGATCAAAGTATCAAGTTCAATGAAAAACGCTCAACAAGTATTAGTCAAAGCACTACGCCAAGCTCAAGCCAAAACGGCAGAGTTACAAAAGCAAGTTGAAGAGCTTGAAACCAGCCGTCAACTCGATCAGCTTACTGGCTTGTATAATCGCAGTGTCATGGGTCAGCAAATTGATGTTTGGATGGATAATGACGTGCAAAACATTGCGGCCATTGCCATAAACCTCGATCACTTCAAACAATTTAACGAAAATTATGGTGTGACTATCGGTAATGTCATCTTGTCGAAAGTTGCGCAAAAAGTGAAAAGCTACGTTTCGGACAGTGGTCTTCCGGTTCGGACTGGGGGCGAAGAGTTCCTATTACTGATCCCTGAAACCAATAAACACTCAGCCCAAGAAATTGCCGAGAAAGTTCGCCAAGGCGTTGAAAAGCTTCAATTCGTCAATGCCAAAAACAAACAAAAATTGCCAAAGGTAACGATTTCACTGGGCGTTACCGAATACAATCAATCATTGGGTCTAGACGGCACAATAGAACGCGCAAATGCTGCAATGCGCATGGCCAAGGCGACGGGAAGAAACCGAGTTTTCGTCGACTAAATTTGGTCGTATAAAGAGATAGGTTGCGCTAGTAAGAAACCCTGAACTCCATTGGCTCCAACCTCTTTAGCCAAATTGAGCTGAGATTCCGTTTCCACATTGGGCAATATCGTTTTCACGCCTAGTTTTTCCACCAGCTCACATATCATGTTGAGATAATCGCGATTCGCGTGTGACTCATCCAAATGCACGTATCTGCTGTCGATTTTTAACCAATGTATCTTCATATCCGAGAATCTCGACAAGCTACTGGAGCCACGACCAAAATGATCAATTGCGATTTCAACACCGTAGTTGTTTAACTTGTAACTGACCTCTCGCGCCGCAATATTCTGCGATAAGTCGATTTCATCAAATTCCAAAATCAAATCGCGGGCAAACGCCGGGGTTTGGTCAAACAATTCAAAAAGCCACTTCTCAAACGTTGAACTTTGTAAGGAAAAGGCCGAGATATTTACTGAAATGACACCTTTGATTGCGCCTAAGTGGTAGTGTTTTTGAACTTCCGTTAGCACTCTTCTGTCGAGGTCATGAGTGACTTCATATTTCTCCGCCAAGGCCAGAATTGTCGCTAGGGCAACAGGCTCCTCGTCTATGGATAACTTTGTGTATAACTCTGTGAATAACAAATTCTTGTTTTGCGGGTCCACCACTGGTTGAACAAAAAATTCGATACGCGCTTTTTCGATGGCTGCCACCAATTCAACTTTACTCTCAAACAGCGCTCGACCGTCTGATGAGTCCGCTGATCCATCCATAAAAAAGCGTTTGTCATTAACAACTGCGTATTTCAGTGCGCCATCCGCGCGTTTCATTAAACTCAACTGGTCGTCATCAGACAAGATTTCTGTTGCGCCCAACGTGGCGCCTTGATAATTCTGCAGTGGCACACAATCTTCCAACAGGCGTACCATACTTTTGCAATAGTCGACCATTTCTTTAACGCTGTGATGGCGATACAAACATACGATATCTTGCTCATTTAACTGAAAAAGCTGAACATTTTTGTTGTCTCCAGTGAGGCTTTCCGAGGTTTTAACTACATATCGCAATACCGCTTTATAAACTGGGTAGCCTTGCTCGTGTTTGAGTTTTGATGCGTTGGCGAGATGCACAATGATGAGGCCGCTGGATGCGTTTTTATCTTGTCTCCCTAACACGTCTGCCAAGGTCATATTAAAATACGCTCGATTTGGTAAGCCGCTAGATTGATCATGGTACAACTCATGTTTTAGCGAGGTCATCCGTTCCTGCTGTTGAGCGAACAACACTTTGATTTGCTTGGTCATGTCATTGTGTACTTGAATCAGTTGCTCAAATTCGGCAATACCAGAGTGCGATTGGATCTGTGGATAATGTTTGTGTGCCACCGCTGCCGCTTGCCGCTTTACGACGATGTTTATAAGTGCCAATCCTAATGCCCATGCAACGAGGCCAACAAATACGGTCACTGAAGCGATATCGATAAACTGCCGCCAGACAAACTGATAAAAAGCAAACGGATGGATTTCAACTTCCAACACCCCCACTTTTGTTATGCCCTTATATAACTCTTGTTGCCCGACTATCGCATTGATGGGAAAGCGATCAACGAACCACTGGGGGACACCCGAAGTCATTGCCAGATCATCACGCTTATAAAGTAATTTCCTTTGTTCTGAGCCGTCAAACAAAGAAATACGCGCGTAGTTACCGGCGTCATAAAACACGTCAATCTTCACCTGATACAAGGATGGATTGCTTTCAAGTAATGCGAGATGCAAAGGATCCGCTAAGTATTGAGCGGCATTGTGGCTTTGGTTATGTAATTCTTGAATGGTAAGTTGACGAATGTTAAGTAACGACAACCAGGCGTAACCAAGGACTAACAAAAAGATTATGAGGCTATGGATGACCAGCAATTGTCGAGATAACTTCATAATTCCCTCTAAATCGGGCGAACTATAAGTATGTCGTATCGCCGTGTTGGTGAGTGCTCAGACGCGTGTTTTCTCTTGATCCCAAAATCCGACTAGGGTCCACCACAGAGACCACGCTAATTTGTTTAGATAACAATAGTTTATTAAATTCAGTTTGGCTAATTACTTGATCTGTCGACAACAACTGCATTATGCCGCCCTCGTCAACCGCAAGCCAAACCTGAGCCTGCTGCTCACTATCTGTAAGGTAAACAAGACGGAACTGATCCGATTGATATCCCATAGCCACTAACATTTGCCACTTGGTAAACGCCAGTTCGGCAGACGTTGCTTGTTCACTTGAGAGAATATCGGCGGACGTGCGGTTAATTTGGGTCGAGGAAGAATTAACGAGCTGAATTTTATTGGAGAAAGATTGAACCTGCGCGATTTTCTCAGCGTAGTTTAAAGTATCGCTTTGGCTAACTAAGTTTTGCCAATGCAAGCGCAACAAAGCCTGCTGATTTGCGTCAGCAACTGGAATACTAAACAGCAATGTGACAAACAGTGCTACAACACGCATGTTTTACTACTAACCTACAGGATCCTTATTTCTAAGCATAACAAACAATTTTGTAATTGGGTAAGTTTTGCACGCGTTAAAATTTGGCCAAAAGAAACACCTTATTTCCATTGGTATAGCGGGCACAATTCAGTAAACTAAAGGCAATTCAACAGATACGATGTTAAACCATGAGTTCAGAGCATAATTCCGATAATAAAACCCATTTTGGCTACCAAACCATCGACAAAAACCAGAAAGAAAAAATGGTGGCCGGTGTGTTCCATTCCGTAGCGGCAAAATACGACGTGATGAACGATTTAATGTCATTTGGTATTCACCGTCTGTGGAAACGTTTCACCATTGACAGCAGTGCTGTACGTCCTGGTAACAAGGTACTCGACCTTGCCGGTGGTACAGGCGACCTTACTCGCAAATTCAGTGAAATGGTCGGCGACCGTGGGCAAGTGGTTTTGGCCGATATCAATGACTCCATGATCAAGGTTGGTCGTGAAAAGCTGCAAAACTTAGGTGCAATAGGCAACATTGAGTATATCCAAGCAAATGCCGAGGCATTGCCTTTCGCGGAAAATACCTTTGACGTCGTAACGATTGCATTTGGTCTTAGAAACGTGACAAACAAAGACAATGCACTTGCTTCAATCTTTCGTGTTTTAAAGCCGGGTGGTCGCTTGTTAGTGCTAGAGTTTAGTAGACCGGAACAAGACTGGTTGAACAAGGCGTACGACTTCTACTCGTTTAATATCTTGCCAAACATTGGCCAGTTGGTGGCAAATGACAAAGAAAGCTATCAATACCTGTCAGAATCAATCCGCATGCACCCTGACCAAGATACATTGAAACAAATGATGGAAAACGTTGGTTTCGAACAAGTCAGTTACCACAATTTGACCGGTGGTATCGTTGCCCTGCACAAGGGCTTCAAATTTTGATGCTGATGCAACAAGCCTTATTCTCAATCGCAGAGCCTCTATTAAACGGAGCTTTGAAGTATGATGCGCTCGCGGCAAACAAACTTAACCGATTGGAGAATAAACACTTTGCCATCGCTTTAGACGACATCGGGCTCAACTTATCTATGTCGACTTTTGCTGGCTATGTGCGCCTATCATCAAACTTAGAGCAGTCCGACTGCATGGTAAAAACCCAGTCAAAGTACCTTAAAGATCTCTCAGATGCGTCGCAGCTCACGGCTCTCATTAAACAAGACAAGCTTGTGCTGGAAGGAGATTTACACGTTGCGCAACAGTATTCCGACGTGTTTTTAAATAACGACATCGACTGGCAAGAGATTCTGTCCAAGTTCGTAGGCGATGCCAATGCTCATCGCATCGACCAATTTATGCGAGCTTTAGCAGCTAGCATTCAACGAAAAATGCAAGACATGAATTACACGGTCGCCACTGGCTTGACTGACGAACTAAAAGTAACGCCAGACAGCCAGGAAGTCGCCGATTTTGTTCAACAAGTAGACCGAGTCGCGGCGCAAACAGAAAAGTTGTTAAGCCAAGTGAATGTGTTAAAGGATAAATTTTGAAGTTTTCGACCATAGGCCGCTTTGTTCACATTGCTCATACCGTCGTAAGATATCGTCTTTTCGAAATCATTCCGAAGCAATACCAGCCTTGGTACTTGCGATTTCTGGTTACCCTGTTGTTTTGGTACCCAAAAGTAAACCAGAAGCAAAACAGCGCGGAGAACTTGCGCTTAGCCTTGGAGTCACTGGGCCCTGTTTGGATCAAGTTAGGCCAAATGTTGTCGACTCGAAAAGATCTCTTGAATCAACAATTCAGTAGCGAGTTGAGCAAGCTACAAGACCAGGTCGCGCCATTTTCAAGTACCAAAGCAAAAGCCGTAATCGCCAAAGAACTCAATGTCGATAGTGTGGATGACATATTCCTCAGCTTTGACGACAAGCCACTTGCAACCGCATCCATCGCTCAAGTTCACAGTGCCAAATTGTCTGTCGAGGGCAATGAAAAAGACGTTATCGTTAAAGTCATTCGTCCGAACATAGAACAAGAGATTCGCGCCGACATAAAGTTGATGCTGGCGCTTGCGCAATTAGTACAACGATACCTCAAAGACGGTAAACGATTGCGACCAGTTGAGGTCATTTACGAATACGAAAAAACCATCCTCAGTGAGCTTAACCTAGCTCAAGAAGCCGCTAATGGACTTCAGCTAAAGCGCAATTTTGAGAATTCTGACGATTTGTATATCCCTGAGATTTATCCAAGCTATTCCACGAAAAAGCTACTGGTAATGGAACGAATCTATGGCATCCCGGTGGGTGATGTTGAGGCCATTCGAGCCCAAGGCAGTGACCTTGAGAAGTTAGCGGAGCGAGGTGTTAGAGTGTTCTTTACTCAAGTCTTCAGAGACAGCTTTTTCCATGCCGATATGCACCCAGGCAACATCTTTATTTCTAAAGAAAATCCTGCTGACCCGAAATACATTGGTATCGACTTCGGCATCATTGGCACCCTCAACTCCGAAGACAAACGCTACTTAGCGGAAAACTTCGTCGCATTTTTCAATCGCGACTACTTGAAAGTCGCAGAATTGCACGTGCAATCAGGTTGGGTGCCTAGCCACGTGAATGTCGAGCAGTTTGAGATGGCGATTCGCACTGTGTGTGAGCCGATCTTCAACAAGCCACTTTCTGAAATTTCCTTCGGCCAAGTATTAGTAGGTCTGTTTGACACCGCCCGTCAATTTGAAATGGAAGTTCAGCCGCAACTTGTTTTATTGCAGAAAACCTTGCTCTACATCGAAGGCTTAGGCCGTCAGCTTTATCCAGAGTTAGATCTGTGGAAGACCGCCAAACCTTTCCTAGAAAACTGGGTAAATGAGCAAATGGGGGTTAAAGCTCTGTTTCAGTCGGCTAAATCTAATTTACCGTATTGGATTGAGAAAGCGCCGATGATGCCAGAACTGGTGTTCCATTCATTGCAAAGCGTGAAACAACTGCCGGAGATGAAACAAGATTTAATAAATCAGTATCGTCAACAACAACGTCAACAACAGCGATTCTTCGCGGTACTGGCGACATTTACCGTGTCTTTGCCAATTACAGCGGCGATGTTTTTGTTTGCCGACTTATCACTCATCGGTTGGCAGGTTGCAGCGGCGATAGGTAGCTACGTTTCGCTGATCTCAGCGTTTAAGCTTAGAGCAAGTACG
>Ga0213831_1001068_pt1 | contig 10325 bp, 7 predicted proteins | sample SWATP12_FD_163421 | JGI IMG/M metagenome (GOLD analysis project Ga0213831, IMG submission 163421) | Coastal seawater microbial communities from Marineland, Florida, United States - SWA TP1 #2 | ecosystem: Environmental > Aquatic > Marine > Coastal | place: USA: Florida | collected 2016-08-06
TGATTCAGCAGAGGGACAATGGTTGGCGCTCTGTGGCGTGGCTGATTGTTTGTTTTATTGGTTATATTCTTTTGACCGCGCCTATAGAAAACCACCACTATGGAATACTGCGCCCCATCTTCTTGTGGCTTACTGATCTCACCGCTTATGCACTGCTCGCGGTGTATTGGCATCGTGTTTACCGGCGTTCTTTGTTTCTCTCCATGCCGCTTTGGGCAAAGGCAGCTTTCAGCCTTTGGGTGAGCTATATGGGATATTTTTTCTTGGCCGAGCAGGGGCGAGGTGTTTTCCATGACGCCCTACATGTTATTGGTCTAATCCTGTTGTTGTTTATTCTGTTTGACGCTGTACGCGGCTTTAACGATGATTTAAACGAAAACCGCCGAGACCTCCGTAAGCTGGTGGTGTTCAGTATCAGCGGGTACATGACGCTTCTGACCCTAATCGAATTAATGTCTCAGACTCTAAAAGATAACTGGTTGTTCAGCTTGGGCAACGCGTTTTCTATGTTGGTCTTTGCCGCAGTCGCAGTTTGGTACAAGCTTTTCTCAAGCCAAAAGCTCGACCCTCAACCGAACCAAGTGGTTCAATCCAGCCAAAACTTGATTGAGTCGGAGGGCACTGCGCCCGTCCACAGCGACAACACTAAAGGTGTCTCACTTCAAGCACAGAGTTTGAAAGACGCTATGGCTCAGGGATTGTATTTGCAAAACGAACTGACGATCAAAAGTCTGGCTTCGACCCTATCTATGCCTGAACATCAACTCAGAAAAGTTATCAATCAAGAGCTGGGTTTTGATAACTTCTCTCACTTTCTAAACAGTTACCGCATTCCACATGTGGCAGAGCAGATGTTAGAAGAATCACACCTAACAACGCCGGTATTAACACTTGCGCTGGAAGCGGGATACAATTCCATTGCGCCGTTTAATCGCGCGTTTAAAGAAGTACATAAGATGACACCCACCGAGTTTCGGGCAAATAACCGTCGGTCATTTCAAAAATGATCTGCTTTTTTTGGAAATGATAAGACACGTTTCATCGCCACAAATAACCTGAACACCAGATTCTTAACGTAAATGAATATGGAAAAGGTTTATGAAAATTGTTGTCTTGTTATTGGTATTAATGTTGGCCAGTTGCTCGGTTGTTAGTCCCGTTTATCAGTTTTATGCGCACAAACATGCCGTGCCAAATTGGAGCTTTGACTATGTCGAAATTCCCAAACAGCCCCCAGTTACCAGTGAACATTTTAATCCAGCGTATCAAGGCGTGTTTTCTGATGCGTCCAACCTGATTTCGGAACATCAAAGAAAAATCCACAGCCCGGGGATAACCGCGGCGGTGGCCATTGATGGCCAATTGGTGTGGGCGGGCGCTTCAGGTTGGGCTGATATCGAGCAAAAAAGACCTATGACAATGTCATCGCAGTTCCGCGTGGGGAGCACCTCAAAAGCAATCAACGCGACCTTACTGGCCAAATTGGTTGAGGCAGGTAAGTTAACCTTAGATACGCCCATTTCGAGCTTTGAGTCTGGCCAAATGAATCAACAGTGGCAAAACATAACGCCTAGGCAATTGGCCTCGCACAGTTCGGGTTTGCCACATTACAAGGATAACAACGACTGGGTGGGCTTGTACCAAACCATTGCGCTCAATACCCTGTTTACTGATGTGGCAAAGTCAGTTGATGTGTTTGACGACAGTGATCTGTTGTTCTCGCCGGGTGATGAATTTAGCTATTCAAGTTTAGGGACGGTGTTATTGAGTGCGGTGATGCAAGACTCGATGTCGCAAACCTATCAAGATGCGATGAAAACCCAAGTGTTTGAACCGTTATCGATGACCAACTCTTCCGCTGACGAAAACGTTGAGCACTTAGTGTCGTTTTACCTTAGACAACCGCAACAGCCGCACAAATTGGCGCAGTGGCGAGACGTCGATTTAAGTCATCGACTCGCTGGCGGTGGCTTTGTCTCGACGTCTATCGATTTGGTCAAACTAGGGCTTGGATTTAACAGCGATGAATTTTTATCGAAGGAGGTCAGGGACGCTTTTTGGACACCTCAACGACTTAATAACGGCGAAGTTAATCCGCAAAATTATGGCATAGGTTGGCGGGTGCGTGAGTCTGATTTTGGTGAGGGCGTAGGGACGCTATTTCACGCCAACCACGGCGGTGTTTCGAGAGGCGCGCAAAGCTGGTTAATGGTGCTTCCAGAGCACAACATGGCGGTGGCCGTAAACATTAACTCCAAAACCGATCATTTTTGGGACTTTGGCAGTGTTTCCTACGAACTAGTTAAATTGTTTTTAAAGCACAAAACTACCTTGTAGTTCGGCTCTTTTTGACTGCGCATTGCACGCCATTTTAGACTTTGAATAACGCGCTAAATGGCAGAATAGTCGCGGATGTAGCTGTACTGAAATTGCCTTAATTCGCTATCGCACATGGGATCGAAACCATATTGGAACACACGCGTGATCTCAAACTTTAAGGCGTCTTCTTTGGCCAGTTTGTAACTGCCTTCCAGCAGTTTGCTGGCCTCTTGCTCGTCGTATTTACAACCAAACTCAACCATTGAGTAGAATTGCGCAAATTGATCGCCCGCTTCCGAGGCTTGTTCGAGCCACTTTCGACTTTTAGTGCCATCTGTGAGCATCGCTAAAATAAACATGGCCCGCGTATTTTCTCGCTCTTGCGCCAAATACCTTAGAATCGCTTTGGACTTGTAGGTTGAGATCGGAAACTCTTCAATGTATCGACCGTTGGCGCTGGCCAAATCGCCGGAGGAATACGCATACGCGTAAAGCAATGCTTGCCTTGTGCTGTAACGCTCTAAGGAGGCGTGTGATACATCAATGTTGCGATTTTCTAGGCGGTTTTCTTGGTCTTGAATCTGCTGCAGTTGCTGCTGTTGCAGATCAACAAAATACAAGTTGGCCATAACATTGAGCGACAGGTAGGCGGTGGGCAGAGCCAAAAGCAAGAGCAGGGGAATGGAGATAAACCAACGATTTTTCAGTTTTCGATAACTGTTGTGTTTGTTGACGATAGCAAGTTGATAAAAGGCTTTGTATTTGACGTGACCGATGTCGATTTTACTTAAGTAAGTTGCGACCCAAGCGCCCATGACGTAAAGGCCAAACAGGATGAAACCTCGTAGCCGTCCTTCAAACGTTATGCCCATGTAAAACGCGCTGAGAACAACGATTAAGTGACTCAAGAATGCAAGTATCGCAAACTGATTACTGTAGCCTCTTCCAAGCCAACGGGTTGTTAATCCAATCAGTACACCACTTACTAACATCATGATGGGCGAGAAACTCGGGTAGTTTCGAAATACGACATACCAAGACAAAACAAGAGGCATCACAAGTACGGAAATGCCAACCGTTGCTAGCAGGGCATTTTGCCGCTGCAGTTTGGCGTCTACAAAATCGATGTCGTCCTTGTTAACTTTCATTATTTGCCTATCGCAGTTTCCATGAGCGCGCATAGGTTAAAAAAAATTGCGGCTAAACTCAATGTGCAAAGCTGCAGTCGCTCTTTAGGACTTGCCCCATTTGGCAAAATAGTCGACCAAAAAGTCGATGGCGGCGCGCACCCGCACTGGCATGAATCGCTTGTTGGGGTAGACAATCCAGCTGTTGGTACCTTGTCCCCAAAACGGTTCAAGAATCGGTTGCACTTGTTTGTTTTCAAGCGCTTGTTCAAAAGTGCTCTTAGGCATGTAGGCGATGCCTAAACCGCGAATGCAGGCCTCTAGAATGACGTTTGCGTTGTTGCTTTTCCAGCGTCGATTTACAGAGGCAAATTCCTTTTTGCCATCGACAATAAATTCCCATGAGTCTTTATTGGCAACCAAACAATCGTGATGTTTGAGGTGAACAGGGTGTTTGGGCGTGCCGTTTTTTTCTAAGTAGCTGGGACTTGCAACCGCCATTAATGGCCGACTGATTAACTTTCTTGCGATCAAACTGGAGTCTGACAACTCGCCATAGCGGATGGCAAAGTCGACGCCATCTTCAATTAGGTTGACCAAACGACTGTTTAAATCAATCTCTACCGTGACGTCTGGGTAAAGGGCGGCAAACTCCATAAGTGCGGGAGCCAAATAGTGCTCTGCAAAACCGCCAGCCGCGGACACCTTGATGTTTCCTGACAGGTGTTGTTGTGTCGCGCTGAGAGTGTCGTTGGCTTGTTCTAATCCAACAATCAGCTCTTTAACTTGTTGATAATAGGCGTTGCCGCTGTCTGTGAGGGAAACCAAACGGGTCGAGCGGACTAACAGCGCACTGCCTAAGCGCTCTTCCAGTCTCGATACTTGACGACTGACATGACTAGTACTGCAACCAAGTTGTTTGGCTGCTGATGAAAAACCGCCGGTTTCAGCCACCGCGGCAAATTCAATAATACCTTCAAAACTGTCCATTACGGCTCGCCTAATTGTTGCTATATAGCAATAGTGTTTATCAAAATGTGGGTATTATCGTCAAGGTGGTTGTTAATTAAACTGGCATCACAATACAAAAAAACAGAACGACAATCATTGGAGCTGTTATGACAAAAGTACTTATCCCTGTAACGAATCACGCGACTTTGGGTGACACTGAACAGGCGAACGGAACGTACGCACCGGAATTGACCCATGTGTTAAACGAGTTAAAAAACGCTGGCATTGATTACGATATTGCGTCAATTAACGGCGGAAAAGCACCGCTTTATGGCACCGATATCGAAGGCGACGATGTTAATAATGCGATTTTGGCGGACGAAAGTTTTCAAAACCGTATTAACAATACACTGCCAGTTCGCGAAGTGAACATCGACAATTATGACGCGGTGTTCTACCCAGGTGGCTTCGGTCTATTAAGCGACTTAGCGGAGAATACTGAACTTGCTCAATTGAGCGCCAAGCACTACGAAAATGGTGGCATCATTGCAGCGGTATGTCATGGTCCGGCAGCGTTGTTGCCAATCACTTTGAGCAATGATGAGCCGCTATTGGCAAAGGTATCTGTCACAGGTTTTACTCGCGAAGAAGAGATTGATTTTGGCACTATAGAGCACATCCCATTTTTATTGGAAGAAGCGTTGGCTCGCAAAGCGGGTCGGTACAGCAAAGTGCAACCTTGGGGCAGTTTAGTCATAGAAGACAATAATGTTATTACGGGCCAAAACCCTGCCAGTGCCCACGGTGTGGGTGCAGCCTTAGTGCAAAAGCTAGCTTAGTAATCGAACTATATGTGAAAAGCCCCCGACACTTCGGGGCTTTAATTAATCCATCAATTCCGCAGTTTTTCTGTCTGGATTCAGTTGCAAGTATTCTCGAATTGCGTCTTTGTATGTCCTACTCACCTTGACCCGTTCCTGACTGCCAAGTTCGACAAAAAACTCGCCTTTGGGCAAGGATTGTACCCGGGTAATAAAGTTTAAATTAATGATTGTAGAGCGGTGCACACGTTTGAAATCTGCAGGTTCCAGCTGATCTAGCAACTCAGTTAACGAGATTCGCTTGATATGCGTTTCGCCATTGGCATGCAGGCAGCAATAGTCACCCGCGGCATCGACCCATTTTAAATCGTCCTGGCGCAGCAATGTGATTTGGTCGCCGTCTTTGACAACAATTTTTTTATCGTCTTTGGCGGTGTGTTGGTAATTGCTGTCGGGGTGGTGCCGAATGGCTTCAATGGCGCTGATTAGGTTGGACTTTTCTTGTGATTTATCGAGCTGCAGGTAACGTTGTTCCGCACGGGACACGGCTCTTGATAGTTGCTCATTGTCCAGCGGTTTTAGAATGTAATCCACTGCATTCACTTTAAACGCATCAAGTGCGTACTGCTCGTAGGCAGTCGCGAACACCACCATCGGGGTGAGCTCTGATTGAATTTTATGGATAACTTCAAAGCCGTTGATTTTTGGCATTTGAATGTCGAGGAAGACCAAATCCGGTTCGTTTTCCCGAATGGCTTCAATGGCTTCTTGGCCATTTTTACACTCAGCAACGACGTCAATAGAATCAAACTTATTGAGTTTGGCGCGCATTAAATTAAGCGCCAGCGGTTCGTCGTCAACAATTATGGTTCTGAGTGGCGTCATTGGACTTCCCCTTATTCGACATTATTAGGCCGCAAACTGCTTGGCCAACTTAAATGGAATGTGTATGTGAGTCTTAAATTGACCGTGCTCTTCCAGCTCATAATGCAATTTATGTTGCTGTGGATAGATTGCCTCTAATCTAGCTCTGGTGTTGCTAATGCCAATACTTCGGCTCTTTTTCAGTTGGTCGACATTTATATCGCTGTAGACGTTTTTGCCCGAGTCAGACAACTCAATTTTTAACATGTCTTGTTCCAGCTGCACTGAAATACGGATTGTGCCGCCGTCTTCACTCTTTGAAATCGCGTGTTTTATCGAATTTTCCACGATAGGTTGAAACAGCAGGCTAGGGATCAGACCCTCTTCTGTCGCTTCATCAACGGCCAGTTCAATCTCCAAACGCTCACCAAAGCGCACTTTTTCAATGTTTAAATATAACATTAGCGCATTAAGTTCTTGTTTGACAGTGACTTGCGATTCCATGTCGTGATCTAACAAATAACGCAAAAACTTACTCAAGTTGACCACTGTTTGTTGCGCTAACTCACCTTGTTCCATTTCGATTAGTGCATTAACAGAGTTTAGCGCGTTGGATAAAAAGTGCGGGCTGAGTTGATAGCGCAACATTTTGAGTTGCGCTTCTTTGGCTATGGCTTGCGCTTTAACGCGTTTTTCATATTCTTCTTCAATCTGCTCTTGTGAGTCCAGCAGGATTTGATGTTCCCTTTGTAACAACTGATAGTACATCAGGCCGTGGAACATGGCGGTCCAACACAGATAAATGAAAATGCCACTGAAATACCAGCCTCCGAAATTCCACCAAATGTCTTGCTCGCCGGTTAGTACGTTAAACAAAACCATGCGAACGCCAGTCCAAATCAGCGCAATGGCAAAAATAAGGGCTAACCCGACCCAAATTCGATAGCGGTCACTTTTGTACCACATGGCCAAAAAGGATTTTTGCAGAAAGACAGATAAGAATAAACCGACAATGGATTGGACGATGACGTGGGCGAAATAGGTGAACTGGTATTGCTCGAACCAAAGGTTTAGCGTGGTGTAAGATACCAAGGCGATAAACACCCAAAAGCCGATTTGGCAATATCGAAACAATTGTTCAGGGGCTTGGCCTAAGGTTTCTCTGATCAGCAGAGCGACATTTTGCATGCGGTTTTTCTTATTCCTCACGAGTTCACCTATCTATTCTAATCATCATTATTGAAATACCTACGGTACGCTATCCGCTTTAGCTCATATCCGTACCGCTTGACCGAATTTCAGTGTCTTACCCTTTCTCTCGTGATACAAGTTTTTTTGCAATGTTGTAGACCACTGGCTGGTTTTTCAAACGTTACGCCAGCAACATTGTGTTTTCATGTGATCGTTATTATGTTGTGTCCAAAGCCAATTCCTCAGTTGCAAGTTCCGGGAATTGGCTTTTTTTTGCGTGTGTAAAAGGCGGGTTAAAGCTGAACTCTCACCGTTTGAATGGCATTGGCATCAATGACGATAGATGCAAAGCGATCGCCAATTTGCAAGGCATAGGTGATGGGGTGTTTGGTTGTGTTCAGCAATTGCACGCTGAGCTGATTGTCGTCGTTGATAGTGGCACTGGCGTGCAAGTCGTCATCGTTAAGTTGAGCCAAAAGTTTATCCGTTTGAACCGCTTTATCGCCCGGCCGAATGGTACGACTGAACTGCGCCAATACATAGTAGATTGGCGTGTAATAGATTTCAGACGTGTTAGTGTCGATCATAATTGGTGCACCACAGAAATTGCCAACGTGGTTCGGTCCACCTTGGTGATCGAGCACTATGTTCCAATCAATCCAACCTTCCATCCAATGATTTAAGCTAACAATAATGTTGCGCGCGTATCGGTGAACTGGGGTGTAAATAGGGTGGTCTTCTGGGTTAGGTGCCCATGTGGCGGTGTAAGCCCAGTCTGTGGCATTGTCATTCCACCAAAAATCGTCGTTGGCGAACCAATTTTTTTCTTGAAAACGCTCTGGATCTAAGACACCGCCAGGGGCGGGTTTACCCAAATCATCAATGGTGCCTTCGGTGTGGATGACAGGAAACTCAGGGTAGTGCTTGTGCACGTACTCAAGCGCATCCTCGTTGACCTTAAACGTACTTTCGTACCAGTGCACCGCGACGCCATACACATAAGGTGTGGTTTCTTTGTCGCTGAGGATGACATCGGCCCATTCTTTCAAGTGATTACGGTTTTGATCGTAGATCAGCAGCGCTGTATCTTTGTGATCGCTTTCATGCAACTTGGGCCCAAGGTGGTTTTTTATGAAATCGCGCTGCGACTGTGGCGTAAAGTGCATGCTTTCCCATTGGCCACTATTGCCTCTGGGTTCGTTGACCGGCGTCAATCCCCATATATCCACGCCTTCGGCTTGATAGGCATCAAGGTAGCGAATTAAATAATCGGCGTATGTCGATTCGTACTCCGGTCTCAGGTGACCTCCTGTGCCTTCATAGTTGTTTTCTGGCTTAGGTGGGATATACCAAGTATCAATATCTTTCATCCAAACTGGCGCAGTCCAGGCCGAAGCAACAATGCGAAGGTCGTTGTCGTCTTGAGCGGCTTTTATTGCTTGCGCCTGTTTGATCATAGGCAGCAAATCGTAGCTGCTGTCTTTGATCCCTGGGTATTTGGCGGGGTCGAAACCGTCTTTGTCGGTCTCAATGCTGAAATGTTTAAGTTGCGTATCGCCCGGGATATCGGCATAGGTGAAGTTGCCTTCTACGGCGAAGTCGGTGGCGCCAATAACTGTGCGTGTCAGCGACATATTGGCACCTTGTTCACCGTAAACGTTAGCCATTACTTCTGATCTTTGCTCGGGGGTCAAATGGGCAAGCACAAACGCGGATGATTCGGTGAATGAAGAGCCAATTCCGGTAATGGTTTGTTTAAGCCGCTCTGGTTGCACGTGAATGATGCTTCCTGTGGGTTTACCTGATTGAAACTCAACGTTTTTCTTCTGCTTTAATTTGTCGCCAGCTTCACTGGTTACTATGATTTCTAGGGTGCTGGTTAACTCAGTCAATTCACTCGACCTCAGATGTTTGGGTTGATCTGAAGCGACATCGCAAGCACTGATGGATGTCGCCATGACGACAGCGCATAGCTTAGATAATGTCGCCTTGGGTGGTTTGGCAGTCATATCACGCCTTATTGGTTGTGGCGGCGGAGAACGCACATCTTTGTGGCATCCAATGGAAATCGATGGGTATGCGATGAGATGGACTTAAGTGTTTTGATTCGCCGGTTAAAAAGGACAATAAACAGATGATACTGCACATTTTTGGGGATGATAGGTGGGGGAAGTCCGCTTTAACTTTTTTCCAATCCGCCTTGCCGATTCTTACCGTCTTGTTGCGAAACTGCGTGTTAAAAGTGTAAAGGAGAAAAATTGCAATAGTTATAAAAACAATATTTGGCTGCTAGTAATACATACGTATGCATCGTTCGTATAACTGGATAAGTCATGAACACATCAACGGGAGAATACCATGTTTAAAGGGCGGGCAACTCAGCTTACGCGATTTAAAACATTGATGCTTACCGCCGCGGTCGTCGCAGCGTGTGGTGATGACATCTCCACAGAAACTAAAGTCGTCGAAATAGACACTCGCACACCCACTGAAGATTGGCAGTTGGTATGGAATGACGAATTTGACGGTACTACCTTGGATTCCAGTAAGTGGACACACGAAATTGATTGTTGGGGGGGCGGTAATGACGAAGCTCAGTGCTACACAGATTCACCTGACAACCTATTTGTAGAAAACGGTATTCTGAATATCGTCGCGCGCCCTGCGCCAGAAGATCCAGAGCTTACTAAGCCTTACACGTCCTCACGTATCGTGACAAAAAATAAAGGCGATTGGAAATACGGCCGGATTGAAATAATGGCCAAAGCTCCCACAGGTCAAGGCGTCTTTGCCGCAGGTTGGATGTTACCGACAGATGAAGTGTATGGCGGTTGGCCATTAAGTGGCGAAATAGACATCTTGGAATTCGTAAACACTGGGGTTGAACGTGCGGATGGTGACATAGACGCGCACGTTCATGGAACCTTGCATTACGGCCCAATGGTCGGCGGCAATCATGACTACACAGGTGGCGATTACAAATTCCCGGATGGCACCTCTCCAGCAGATGGCTTCCACCTTTACGCTATTGAGTGGGAAGAAGGTGAGATTC
>Ga0213831_1001078_pt1 | contig 10234 bp, 9 predicted proteins | sample SWATP12_FD_163421 | JGI IMG/M metagenome (GOLD analysis project Ga0213831, IMG submission 163421) | Coastal seawater microbial communities from Marineland, Florida, United States - SWA TP1 #2 | ecosystem: Environmental > Aquatic > Marine > Coastal | place: USA: Florida | collected 2016-08-06
ATGCCGTAGCGTGCGATATCCACCCTATCGATAATTTGCGTGTATTAAAGTACTTGGCTAACGATCTTGGTGTTGATGAAGAAGCAAAAACGACCTGGTATAAGCATTGGGTAGAAGTTGGCTTTGAGAGTATTGAAAAGCTACTTAATGAAGCGAATACTTTTTGTGTGGGCAACAAACCAACGCTTGCTGATGTGTGCTTAGTGCCGCAAGTATTTAATGCCTTGCGCTTTAAAGTTGATATGACCAAGTACCCTAAAATTGCTGCAGTATATGAGCAATGTAATAAGCTTGATGCCTTTATTGATGCTGCACCACAAAATCAGCCAGATGCAATTTAAGCTTTAAGATTTGTAGTTAAAAAGGCCCGAACACTTCGGGCCTTTTTTATTTGTTATCTAAGCGCTGAATTAATAACACTCACATGGTTAATTAAATCGAGCCCTAAGTCGGTTAAGTAGCCCCCATCAGGACTATCTGTAATACCTTTATCATAAAGACGTTTTGCTGCATCTTTAATTGAGCTTTCGGCATCGGAATGAATTTTAATTCCCTGCATTTGAGAGTTGCGAGGAAATTTTGCAAGCAGGGTTAGTTCGTCGATCATATTTTTATCAAATTGCATGTGTTCACCTTTTTATTATTTATTCCTTGTCATAAGCTTAGTGTAGTTATACAGATCTGCCCAACGGGAGGCGTATTTTGTTAAAGAAAATTTTACTGTTAAGTACTTTGTTTACTTTAGGGTTTCTAAACCAAGCACTAGCAAAGGAAAAACCACTAATCGTGCTTGATGATCAAGAGGCATTAAACAATCAAAAAGTGTGTTGGTATGAAAATAAACGCTATACCGAAGGTGCCTATATTGCCGTTGGCGATATTACGTTAATTTGCACTGCCAAACAGCCTAATTTTTCAAACAGTGATTTGGCATGGCTCAGACTAAATGCTAATGGCGAGATTATTTACCCTAAACAAGCGAAAACGATTCACGTCAATTAGCTTAAAACGCACAAATAGGGTACTATTGCGCGGTTGCAAATAACCTAAGATTTATCATGGACAATCAACCAAATAATCCGTTACATGGCGTTAAACTAGCCGACATCGTTACTAAACTTGAAGAAAAACTTGGTTGGCAAGGTATGGCAGCGCACGTAGACGTACGCTGCTTTCAAAATGACCCAAGTGTGAAGTCGAGTCTTAAATTTTTACGAAAGACCCCTTGGGCACGAGAAAAAGTAGAGCAGTTATATATTGATACCTTTATCGATAATGACCAAGCTGATGATGGCACTTTCCAATGGAAAAGCATCAAAAGGTAACCACTTAATCTTCAGCTGCTACAATCACCGAAAGCGATTTCGGTGATATCTCCACCTCTAGTTTATCTGCAGTTTTAACTTCACCATCAATAACATAGCTCAACCCTTTTTCTGCGCTTACTGTCACTCGTTTAGCATTTGTGTGGTGACTGTTAATAGCAAAACTAGTTTGCGTAATACTCGAGAACACTAACTCCGCAATACTTAAAGTACTCGCTTTAGAGTCGGCACTAGGTGTTAGCCAGTTAACATCAAGTAAACCATCTTGGTGATCTGGCTGACCTGCAGATTGAGCAAGTAAAGTAGTAAATGGCGCGGCGTTGGCGATAATTAAACTGGTGGTATTGATTGTTTGCTCTTCGTTATTATCAAGTGTAACAACATAGTCTTGCGCTTCATGCTCACCTAATGCTTGCCAAAATCCTTGTAAATAAGCTAATTGCCCAGACTCATTTTTAGCATCACGATGGGCTTTTTCAATCATTTTTTGTTCAAAACCAATCCCTGCTAGTAATAACATACGCTCGCCATTACACACAGCGGTATCTATTCGACTCGCCTGCCCTTCAATAATAAGCTCACACGCCTGCTCTACCGGAATAAGCTTCGATTGTATCCCCATCAACACATGAGCGAGGGCATTTGCAGTACCTAAAGGAATAATCCCCAGTTTACACTCTGTATTAACAAGTACACTTGCAACCTCTGTTACTGTACCATCACCACCACAGGCGATGACTACATCAGGGTTCAATTCAAGTGCTTCTTTGGCCAACTCAGTACCATTTACCTGTTCTGACGTGGTGTAAACAGTTAAATCGTAATACTCAGACAAACGAGATGTAATTTGCTTACGTTTAGCTTCCCACAGTTTTGTGCCAGAAACAGGATTAGCAATGAGCACAGCTTTATTTTTGATTAACAAGTCACCTCTACGATGGCGACGCACAAGATGACGCAGCTGGCGCTTGTTTAAATTTGCAGTTTCTCGTGTCTCTTTAATTTGTGCGAGTACTTGGTGCACATCGGCATCTTTGTTTTGGCTAAGTAAGTAAGCTGCCATCACAAATACTGAACGGCCACGCCCTAAAGCGCAATGCACTACAACACGTCTATCTGCTTTTACTTGATGGTCAATCCAATTAATCGCTTGGTGTAGTTGCGCGCGTGTTGGCACGCTATGATCAAGAACAGGGATATTTAAATAACGAATATTCTCTTGCGTAGAAGACCATTCAAGGCCATCAAACTCGCAAGTTACATCTAAAATAGCTGTAATACCCATTTCTTTCATGGTGTCTATATCTGAAGGAAATAAACGACAGGCTAAAAATAAATGCTCATTAATTTGTTGTAATGGTGGCACTTTGTCGTGTTTTCTCGACCAAGCATTGTAAAGTTGTGCACCCAATAAAAATGGAATAAAAGCCCAACGAATATAGATAGGAATAACGCCATTTTCACGTTTTCTAAAAATACGTGCAATATTAAAAAAATATGCGCCACTAACCAAAAGTAACGACAAAGCCGTCCAATAAAAAAACAGCGCAAAGTAAACAGTTTCTACCCGAATAGCCGCAATTATAAATACAATCGCTAAAGCTAAGTAACTAAATGCTGCCCACATAATCACTCCTTGTTATTCTAATTGCATACTACGTTGCAAGTTTCACTCCAGTAAAAGCCGTTCAATTACCCCTACTGGCTATTTAAAATCAGTAACTTAGCATTTATAAAAAAGCTTACTATTTTAGTTTAGGACATTTTTTCACAATTTTATGAATAACTTACAATAATTTACATAGAACCAATTTGATAGATTTGCCAAGTACTCTTTCCCTGCTAGTCTAAGTTAAAAGCCATGCCTAATAATCACAGGTTTTTAGTAGAGCTTTCGTTAAAAATTTAAATCAACCCGAGCCTAATTCGTTATGAAATACGATGACCAAACGCTACTTAATTTACTTGCAGCAGAATATGTTTTAGGCACTTTACATGGCCATGCCCGAGATAGATTTAGCCGCTTAATGCGTACCTCTCCTCGAGCCCGATACGCAACCTCCTTATGGCAAAGACATATAAAAAACCTAGAAAACGCGATTGAATCTAACCCACCTGATCAGCAAGTTTGGGATAAAATAACAAAACGGATTGACCCACTTTTTTACCAACACAGAAGAAAGCAAAAGAACCTAAATATGGAATATTTAAGGCTTGGGCTGCTATTGCAACAGCGGTTTGTATTGTGTTGGTATTAATTACTTGGCAACCGCAAGAGTCGTTTAGTGATAAAATCAATCACTCGGTAACGTTTTATGACTCAGCAAATAAGCCAGTTTGGAATTTAGATATAAGCGATCACAGTATTTTACTTAAAGCAGCTAGCGGCATGAGGTTACAAACTGATTATGATTACCAGTTGTGGATCCGTTTAAAAGGCTACCCGAGCGCCATCCCTATTGCTTTACTACCAAAATCAGATAGTAAAGAAATTGCCCGAAATGCATTATTTAAACCACAAAATATCACTTTACTTGCAATAAGCCGTGAGCCAATTGGCGGCTCACAATCAGGTAGCCCAAGCGAAATTATTTTTACAGCCGTACTCGATGCGAACTAATCATACACAGACTAGAAACAATATAAATACGAGCAAAGCCATTATTTCTAAGATAAACGACCTATTCGATAAACCTTTGTACTTGCTATAGTTACAGCCTCTTTTTATATCCGCTTTAAAAAATAGGCGGTAATTCGAGTATTAGACTCGTCTCCTTGTATTATCTTAGGAATAAAAATGAAAAAGTCGTTGTTGTTTACGCTATTTCTATTAATTTTTAGCTCTATCTGTCACGCCCACCAGCAAAGCACTGCTTATCTTAATTTAGAACAACAAACGAGCAATAAGCTATTGCTCGTAGGCTCTTGGCAAGCCTCGGTGAATGATCTCGATAAAGCGCTCAACTTCGATAAAAATCAGGATAATGTAATTACATGGCATGAAATTACATCACAGCAGCAAGCAGTATTAGACTATCTAAATAGCCATTTTAATGTGTTACAACAAAATCAAAGCTGCAAGGTCACGATTGATGGTGCACTCAGTATAGATAACCACTTTAATCAGTCGTATATCCATGTGCCACTACAAGTTGATTGTCCATCTGATAGTTCTATAACAGTTAATTACACAGCCCTATTTGATATAGATGAGCATCATCAAGCAATTGCTGCCATTGCTAAATCAAGCCGCGTATTTGAACAAAATACGCCAAAACAAGTTATAAACTTTAAAGAGCAAAGCTTCACCACAACGTTTATTGAATATGTACATCAAGGCATATTACATATTTGGATGGGCACCGATCATATTTTGTTTTTAATCGCACTGTTACTAGGCTGTGTGTTAGTTCGCAAGCAAGGTGAGTGGCAACATGTCGAGTCAAAAAAACAAATTCTAATTGATACAGCTTGGATCATAACCGCTTTTACACTTGCTCACTCAATTACCCTAACAGCGACTGCTATGAATATCATATCGCCAAACACCCGATGGGTAGAATTAGGTATCGCGCTTTCTGTATTATTTGCAGCAATAAATAATATTTGGCCAATGATTGTGCGTTTAGGCTGGATCACATTCTGTTTTGGTCTACTGCACGGGATGGGGTTTGCGAGTGTTTTAGGTGAGCTTGGTTTATCAAATGAATACCAGCTAATGAGTATTTTAGCCTTTAATTTAGGGGTTGAGATTGGTCAACTGGTTATTTTAGCAATCTGTTTACCACTACTAATGCTACTTAGAAATAACTCTTGGTACAAAAAAGCCATTATGCCAGCAGGCTCAGTGCTAATTGCTATTATGGCAATCCAATGGTCTATAGAGCGCTTTTAATAAGCGCTTTATTCAAATGGTAACAATAAGGTTTTCATTGTTGGACGTAGCGCTTTAAGTAACTCATGAATATCTAAATCTGGGTTGAGCATTTTACGCAGTAACAAGCCACCCATTACTGAAAACATCACTTCAATACGGGCATTTACTTCTTCAAGTGCTGTGCCTTGTAATGGCCCTCTTTCACCCACTAATAATTCACGCATAGAATCACGAGCGTGGCTATCTGACTCACGTAATAACTTAGCCACTTTTTCATTACGAGCAGCTTCGGCGAGCATTTCTAAATCAAGCGCACCTTGATTCAAATCGGTATGACGCTCAACGCCTCTGCCTAGACCATCTAGCAATACAGTGACACGATCGCCCGGTTTATCAGCAAACTCTTTAAAGATTGAGAACATTTCTTCCATATCACGCTCAACAATCGATTCTATAATCGCTTCTTTACTGGCGAAGTAATTGTAGATGTGGCCAGCACTCATACCCGCGGTTTTAGAAATTTCTGCCATTCCCGCGCCATGATAACCCTTACGTCGAAAGCAATCCGCTGCGGCACAAAGCACTTGATTACGTCTTGCCTCAGCAAGCGCAGGGTCATTGTGTCTTTTCGTTTTTTGCGTCATGGTTTCTCCAAGCTTTACTGACTAGGGTTAACTTTAATTTAAACAAGGTTTACAGGATCTTAATCTTTGAGGAGAGTCAAAACAACTAAGAACCTGCAAAACCTTAAATAAATTATGCTTTTGCTGATTTATTGCACAGATTTTTGTGCATTCCAGCCGCCACCCAGTGCTTTATACAAATTAATTTGGCTCGCCAGATACGCTTGCTTACCCAAAATTAACTGTTGTCCTGCACTGTACCAATTTCGCTGTGCATCCAATACTTGCAAGTAGCTGTCGGCGCCCTTTTGAAAACGCGCATCCGATAAAGTAAAAGATAGCTCATTACTTTGATACAAGTCATTCAGGGCATCTAGCTGATGCATATAACCTTCACGGTCAGCAAGGGCATCAGAGACTTCTTTGAATGCCTGTTGAATGGTTTGCTCGTAACTGGTTAGTGCTATTTCTTGCTGAGCTTTTGCAACATCGAGATTAGCTTGATTGCGACCCATATTAAAAATAGGCAAGTTTACCGAAGGCACAAAGCTCCAAGTACCTGAGCCCGAATCAAAAAGGTTACTCAAGTCAGCTGAAGCTGTCCCCGCATTCGCGGTTAAACTGATGCTTGGATAGAATGCCGCTTTTGCCACACCAATGTTTGCATTGGCTGCCAATAAATCATGCTCTGCAGCTTTGATATCAGGTCGCTGAGTCAATAGCTCAGACGGTAACCCTACTGGCACATCAGGTAATCTCAGTACATCATCTATATTTTGTGATGGTAATAGATCCTCAGTGACAGTTTTACCCACTAGAAAATCGAGGGCATTTTTATCACGCTTTAATAAACGCTGATAGTTTGCAATATCGACCTTAGCGGTTGCTACTGTGCTTTCCAGTTGCGATAGCGTTAACTGAGAAGCTGCACCAAGGGCAAATGTTTTACGGGTTAGCTCTAAAGACTCCTGCTGAGACTTCAACGTCTCGTTTGCTAAAGCCAATAGCTCTTTATCCGTCGCATAGTTAAGCCATGCATTCACTAATTCTGAAATCAAACTAATGCGTACACTGGTTAAACTGTATTCGGCCGAATATAGGTTTTGCAAAGCTTGCTCTGATTGATTGCGTACTTTGCCCCAAAGATCAATCTCATAAGCGGTTAAGCCAACAGTCGCTGAATAATTTTCAGAAATAGTCGCTTGACCTCTACCAGATAAATCTGCCGGAAGACGCTGACGGGTACCCGATGCATTTAGGTCTATGCTTGGGTAAAGCGCTGAATCTTCAATCTGATACATTGCTCTAACCTGCTGCACATTCAGTGCAGCAGTTTTAATATCTTTGTTGTTTTCCAGCGTTAGCGCAATTAGTTGTTGAAGTTGCGCATTACTGAAAAATGACTGCCAATTGAGCGTATTTATATCGCCTGCTGTACCTTGGATATCATAGTTTTGAGCAACGGGTAATTCACGTTGCTCCATATCTGGCGCCATATTGCAAGCAGATAACATAAGTGCAGCAACAGACACTGAGATAAGTTTAGCTTTCATTATGCCTGCTCCTCATTAGTTGATTTTGTTTTGCCTGGGAATACTCGGCGCACCAGTACAAAAAATAGCGGCACAAAGATTACCACAATGGTCGATGACGCAAGAGTACCGCCAATAACAGCGATACCTAGTGCGTTTTGTGCACCTGAGCCTGCACTTGATGCAATTGCCAGTGGTAGTACACCACACACAAATGCCATTGATGTCATAAATATTGGACGTAAACGTAGACGAATAGCTGCTACCGCGGCATCGACAAGTTTCATACCTTCATCCATTTTATGAATAGCAAACTCTACAATTAGGATGGCATTTTTTGATGCCAGACCTATGGTGGTTAATAGACCCACTTGTAGATAAATATCGTTTGATAAATTAAATACAAATGACGCAATCGACGCACCAAATACACCAAGCGGTACAATTAGCATAACCGCAGCAGGAACTGACCAGCTCTCATATAACGCCGCTAAACAAAGGAATACAACCAACAATGAAAGTGCATAAAGTAATGGTGCTTGACCACCACTTAAGCGCTCTTCATAAGAAATACCTGTCCATTCGAACGCCACGCCCGGTGGTAATTTCTTAACCATTTTCTCAACTTCAGCCATCGCTTGACCTGTACTGTAACCCGGTGCAGCAGCACCTTGGATTTCCATCGCTGAGAAGCCGTTATAACGCTCAAGACGTGGTGAGCCATAAGTCCAATAAGAATGAGCAAAGGCAGTAAATGGCACCATGTCACCATTGGCGTTACGTACATACCATTCATCTAGGTCTTCTGGCACCATGCGTGATTCAGGCGTACCTTGTAAGTACACTTTTTTCACACGACCACGGTCAATAAAGTCATTTACATAGCGACTGCCCCAAGCCGTTGATAACGTATTATTGATATCTGCTTGAGTCAGACCTAATGCTTCAGCTTTTGCTAAGTCAATATCAAGCTCCAGCTCTGGTTTATCTTCTTGACCATTTGGGCGCACACCCGATAACACAGGGTTTTGTGCAGCCATACCTAAAAACATGTTGCGTGCTTCAAGTAACTTTTCGTGACCTAGGCCAACCCTATCTTGTAAGAACAAAGTAAAACCGTTTGCAGTACCAAGCTCAACAACCGCAGGAGGTGGGAAAGCAAACACGAACGCTTCTTTAATCGTTGAGAAGTATCCCATGGCTTTACCAGCAACCGCACCGACGGTTAAATCAGGACGCTGACGCTCATCCCAATGTTTTAACCCAACAAAGCCGATTGCCGCATTTTGACCAGAACCTGCAAAGCTGAAACCTGTTACTGTAAAAATAGACCTAACCGCTTCTGATTGATCTTCTAAGAAGTGGTGTTCCATCTTTTCAACAACTTTTAACGTTTGCTCTGTTGTCGCACCCGCAGGTAAGCTCACTTGGTTAAACAAAATACCTTGGTCTTCATCTGGTAAAAATGCCGATGGTAATTGTGAGAAAATAAACACCATACCACCCACGATTAAACCGTAAATAAGTAAATAGCGTTTACTGTGTTTGATCATACGAGACACAAAGCCTTGCGCACCCGAGTTCGTTCTGTCAAAACCACGGTTAAACCCAAGGAAGAAACGACCAAATAAAGATTTATCGTTATGTACATGACTTGGTTTTAGCATTGTCGCACACAAAGCTGGCGTTAAAATCAATGCAACCAGTACTGATAAACTCATCGCAGTTACTAAGGTAATTGAGAACTGGCGATAAATAACCCCTGTTGAGCCCGGGAAGAACGCCATAGGCACGAATACTGCCGACAGCACCATCGCAATACCAACAAGGGCACCTTTGATTTCATCCATTGATTTACGTGTTGCCTCAAGAGGAGATAAGTTCTCTTCGGTCATTACACGTTCAACGTTTTCAACGACGACGATTGCATCATCTACCAGTAGACCAATGGCAAGTACCATCGCAAACATAGTCAAGGTATTAATTGAGAAACCAAACAATTGCAAGATGGCAAACGTACCTAGCAATACAACAGGTACTGCAATAGTAGGAATAAGTGTTGCTCTGAAGTTCTGTAAGAATAAGTACATTACCAAGAACACCAGCACAACAGCTTCGATTAGAGTACTCACTACTTTCTCAATTGAAAGTGATACGAATGGCGTCGTATCGTAAGGAACAACCGTTGTTAAACCTTCAGGGAAGAAAGGCTCAAGTTCAGCAAGGGCAGCTTTTACGCCATCAGCTGTATCAAGTGCATTAGCACCACTGGCAAGCTTAACACCTAAACCTGATGCCGGTTTGCCGTTAAAACGCGCAACAACACCGTAGTTTTCACCACCTAATTCAACATCAGCAACGTCACTTAAACGAACAACTGAACCATCAGCATTCGTTTTTACAAAAATATTTCTAAATTGCTCAGGTGTTTGTAAGCGGCTTTGTGCAGTCACCGTTGCATTTAATTGCTGGCCACTCACCGCTGGCAACGCACCTAATTGACCTGCTGAAACCTGCGCATTTTGAGCACTGATTGCAGCACTAATATCAGCAGGAGTTAACGAGTATTTAAGTAACTTAGCTGGGTCTAACCAAATACGCATTGCATATTGAGAACCAAACAGCTGTACTTCACCGACACCGTTTACACGCGAAATAATATCAAGCACGTTTGATGAAACATAATCACCGATATCGATGTTGTTCATACTGCCGTCTTCAGATACAAAGCCTACAACCATTAAGAAGTTACGAGCCGATTTTGCAACCGAGACACCCTGACGTTGTACTTCTTCTGGTAATAACGGTGTTGCAAGCGACAATTTGTTTTGTACTTGAACCTGTGCGATATCAGGGTCTGTATCTGCACTAAAGGTT
>Ga0213831_1001080_pt1 | contig 10195 bp, 14 predicted proteins | sample SWATP12_FD_163421 | JGI IMG/M metagenome (GOLD analysis project Ga0213831, IMG submission 163421) | Coastal seawater microbial communities from Marineland, Florida, United States - SWA TP1 #2 | ecosystem: Environmental > Aquatic > Marine > Coastal | place: USA: Florida | collected 2016-08-06
GTTGGTTAGAGCATCCGACTCATAATCGGCAGGTCCCCTGTTCAAGTCAGGGTGGGGCCACCATTTTTTCTAGTCTTCCAAGTAAGTATTCACCAACATTCCATATATCTTTAGCGTCTTGCAGCTAATTTGTAGCAGAAGGAAAGTAAAGCTAGTTGGGTATAAGATTGCATTTGCATCTAGGTAATAATTCGTTGTATTGTAAATGAGCTTGGGCGTACCGCCCATTCTTTGCAGCTAAAGAAAATCATGATGAAGATTTAGTTTCGTAATTCGAAACGGCTCTTTTTAGAGCTTTCTACAGGACACCTTCGGTCGCCGCGCTCGCGACTACGGCAGCATCGCTTCGCTCTGCTGCCTGCGCTTACTTGGCAGCGCACCTTCGGTGCTGGGTTTGATTGACCAATAGATTGTACAGGCAGCTGTCTTCTTCATCTCTAGCTAAAAAGACTGTACTTATCTTTTGACCATACAGGTTAGGCATTTTGCTTGGTCAATCTCATCTCTATGAGAATGTACATGGAACAGTGCAATTATATACACCGACCGATAACAACTATTGAGTCTCTTGCTTCAGCACTAGGTAAAGAAAAAGAACTCTTATTAGAAGTCTCTAGCTTGGATGATGCGAGGAAATACCGTCGTCCAAAATCTAATGTCTACAAAAAAGATGGTTCGCGCAGAAATATTATGACTCCAGTGCGCGAAGTACGTTCAATTCAGTACCGAATCAATCAGAACATTTTTAAAAAGAGCATCTCTTGGCCCAACTATCTATTTGGTTCCATTCCAAAAGCAGACTCTTTAGATTCACCTCAAGACTATATAGAGGCTGCGCACATGCATTGCGGTGCGAAAACTATTTGCTCCCTAGATGTTTCAGACTTTTTTGACAATGTTCATTCTGATGATGTATTCGATATTTTTAGTCGGCTATTTAGATATTCAGAAGAAGTTTCAGATATTTTGACTAAGCTCGTAACATATAAAGAGCACCTAGTTCAAGGAGCCTTGACTTCTAGTTATTTAGCTATGCTGGTTCTTTGGGAAAGAGAGCCATTAGTAGTAGAAAAACTAAAACGCAAAAAAATCGTGTACACACGGTTAGTTGATGATATTACATTGTCAGCAAAAAAGCATGACTATGATTTTTCATTAGGAATTAAAGAAATCGAGAATATGTTGCATGACAAGGGGTTATATTTCAATGCAACCAAGATTGATAGACAATGCATATCAAATCAACTGCTACTGGTTCACGGTCTGAACGTAACAAAAGATCACCCAGCATTACCTAAAAATGAAGCGAAGAAAATAAGAGCCGCTGTTCGAAATATTGAAAGTATTGCGTTAAAAGGTATTGATAGAAAAGAATTATGGTACAGAAAAGAGTATAACCGCTGCTTAGGAAGGGTATTTAAGCTCAAGCGCTTTGGAAAGTTGAAGTCATTTAAAAACTTAAAAAACCGTTTGGAAAAGATAAAACCAATTCCCTCACAAAACGACGTAAGATATTCGAAGATAAGAGTTTCAGCTTTAGAAAATGACTTTGTGAATATAGCGAAAAGAGATTCATACAATTATCTGAGACGATACTCCATAGCTAACCACAGGGTTTCATTCCTGAAAGATTATTTTCAGGAAGATTATCTCGAACTGAGAAGGAGATTGAGATTAATATTGCCGACCTACCAAAAATAGTTAGCGATTACGTTTCGACCACTTATACTTTTTTGAGAAATCACCCATTATGGTCACTCGTTTCTATTTACTTTCTATATTGCATAACTTTTGTCCTTGTAGAGATTTTCTACACAAAAAAGTTAAGTTTTGGGCTCTGTTTTTCCGAGAGTTGTTTGGAAACTCTAGCAGCAACTATCCCTAATTTTTTAGAACTTAATAAATGGATCGTCACTACTTCTGCAATAGTTATAGCGGCACGGTCGCTAGCTTTGAGCTATAAGAGTTTCGAAGTTTCTCGTAAGAATAGTATTTTTAATAATCACATGTCGAATAAGCGATTTTTTTCTGAGCACGTTAACATTGAATTGAGTCGATGTAGTTATCTGACTAGCGAGAGCATAGACATCAATACGTTTTATTCCTTTATCTTTCCAGACTCTTCAAATGGAAGCTACATTCCATCCGAAGAATACGCCTCCGCCCTCTTAGATTTACGAAACTATTTAATTCGAACTTCTAATCGTCAAAAAGCGAAAGAGCACTTCAACTATAGAGCTCATCAGGCAACAATATCTAATAAATTGAAACCATTGGGCTTCGAAATAAACTCGCTTCCTAAAAAAGATTTTTACTTAATTGAGAGTGATTTGTTTAGATTGATTGACTCAATGACGAAGCTTGTTACCACATATGGAAAAAAATACTATCTCAACGAAGTCGATATTCATTATAGATAGCTTGTCAGTACACTTATTTACAGAACTCCAAGTAAAAGCGAAAAAGCCCTAAGCGGCTTGTTCCTGTCTGCGTTCAATGCGCCATGAATGCTCACGCATGATAATTTCTTTACCTTCATATTTAAGCCCCTTTATTTTTACCGTGGGTTCTTCATCAAAATAGCTTTGTTTCACTTCACCTGTGTCTGAGTCTATCGTGATGTCGTAGTAGGGGCGTATTGCCATTTCATCGCGTTTACACATGACCCCGCCCATGGTTGTAACGAACTCAGCCCAATTACCTTTATCGGCTGCTTTGTGAATGGCTTGGAACTGTTCGCTTTCTTTTTCTGCTTTTTTCAATCGTCGCATTTCACGCCAAACCGTAACCGACGTATTACCTAGTTGTTGAAACTGTCTTATGCCCCAACAACTTGCCCATGCTTCAACTCTTCTAGCAGCTTCTGTTGCGTCACCACCGTTTATATCGGTATCTAGGCCCCCACCGTCTATGTTTTTACTTACGTACTTGGCAACGTAACCTGTAGCTGAACCCCGTTGAGGGTCAATATCTACAAACGTAATTCTATTTTCAGCTGCGCCATTTTCTGCCCCGTCTTCTTCCATGGCGTGGTGTGTGTAAATGTCTATTAACGTGTCTTTGTGTTTAGGTTCGATAAAAACCAATAAATGCCAATGGGGTGTACCATCGTGTTGTGGCTCGGCAATTCTAAATCCGTACTGTTGAATAGCTTGTCTGGCTAACTCTGCACGTGTTTTTCTCCACACTGCGTTTAAGTATTGTTGTGCTTCATACTCAGTCGCGCCATTCCATTTGGGGTTTCTGTCCCCTGACTTGGCATAGCTATTATGGTATTTAGACGGGCAGGTAACAGTAGCGAATAAAGCAATGTGCCCTAACTCTTTTGACAGTTTTTCAAAGCCGTTCATACGGGTCATTAATTCGTATCGACGGTTAACAGGGTTAGAAATATTGGCTTCAAACACCTCGCGTAGTGCCAGTTCTTCACCTAATTCATTAATCATGACGAGGTTGTCGAGCAAAGTTTCACTTCTTCACGAGTACGGTTAATCTTTTTGCGAAGCTTCTTTAACCACCAATATTTGTCTTCAAAACGTTTAAGTAAATGACGGCTTTCTTTGTCTTGCCGTAAATCAGTAGTATCGATGCCGTACTTGTTTACGTATTCAATACACTGTAAAGCTGCGTAATCATTCGCTTTTAAGCGCATGTCTCCGTTAACGAAATCATCAGCCTGTTGAATGTCGCATTTTTGCGTAGTAATGCATAACGCTTCGTTAGCGGAAAAATCTGCTTCATTTGTGGCTTCATGCGTTAAAAAGCGGATATGTCTGTTAGCCAGCCGACGGCAATATTGTGCGCAATCATCCGCAAGCATCTGTAAATCGTCTTCACTTGCATCGAAGTGTTATACCAAACGATGCGGAATAATCTGATTTAATTCGATCACTTTCGAACGTAAATAGGTATTCGCTTCATAGCCAGCTGCGCGCTTTTGGTACTCTTCTATAAGCGTTTGCTGTATTAAAAATGGGAAGTGTTCAATTTGCTTACCCACAAAGGCACGATCATCTCTTGAAAGATCATCATAAAAACGCTGCGCTTTTGGGTTAAGTTGGCTAATAAACTTATTCAGCTCACTTTCTTTAAACTGCATCAGTCACCTCATCTGCAAGCGCTACAACGTTAGTGCCTTTGCTTGATAGCGAAAATACTGCCCAACGAAGTCCTAAACTGTACTCTTCTCTCGCTCTTACCAATCCCCAAGTATATAAGGTATCAAGAACGGCTTTGGTAACACCTTCGGGTTTACCGTGGCTGAAAGTCATTTGCCCTAATGCGCGGCCTACAGAAGTGCATACTTCAATGACATTGCCAGCGTGAAGGTAGTGAAGCGCATCAAGTTGCTTTGGTGATAGCTTTTTCACTTATGCTACCCCCTGCTCATAAAGATGCGTTTGCTTGACGAAACTATTTAACCAAGTATCAAGGTCGGCTTTGTCGTAGCGAACTGCTCTACCAATTTTGATAAAGGGAGGTGCAGGGGTATGGTTGTCTCTGTTGCCACTCATTCTTGCCTGACGCAAGAACGAACGGCTCATGCAGGTATAAGTAGATGCTTCTTTTTCTGATAGTAATCGTGGTTGTAATGTAATGCTCATTTTTAGATTCCGTTGTTCATACCTGTTGGTGAAAACGAAATCTACCGTTCCCCAAAAAGTTGGAAACGATTTTGGGACCATTATTTTTTCTTTTTGATATCGCGATATCTGTTAATAAATGTTTTCTTCTGCCATTTACGAGGTTTATGAGTATGGTCAATCCATTCTATATGGTTTGTGGTTACCTCAATTAAAATCTCATAAGGATCGAGTGTTTGGTTATCCTCATACTCTCGCTCTAGAAGTCGCCACAGCTCTGTTGCGGTATAATTTGGGTATCGTGCAACTAAGTTCTTTAGAAGTTGAATCATTCTGTTGGATTCATCTGGCTTGGCATTTTCTTTTGACGGGAGAACATTCGCTTTTTCCAAGTCTCCTTCGGCAATAAGTAAATTTTCATAACGAAAACATATCGTTTTAGGGTACAAAAGCTTTTCAGGTACTTTGGATAACACATCGTCAAACTTTTCGTGTATGCCGTTTTCTTTAACACCACTATCTGCAAATGCACTTACAATTTTTGCAATGCTGTTAACAGGCGAATCCAAAGAATGCGCCATCGGTCTAACTACCAATGGTTTACTAATGAACTCTTTGAGGTATTCAGGTTTCCACTGCGCGATATAATTGTTGGGCACAGCCAAATCAAAAGGGTAGTCGCTATCAAAGCAAGACGGTTCAATAGAGTCTCTTAAATAAAACAGACTGGCATCGACTCTTTTTTTTAGCGCCAACGTTTTTGTATCATGTGTCTTAATGGTTATTACACCGGAGTAGTTCCCTACTCCCATTGCCATAAATTGTTTCTTTTGCACCAACCAAACACCTATTAAAATTTGAATATTTTTTACTAGAAAAGATACTGGCAAGCGGTTCGATTCTAGCTCAAAACGCAAGGCATCCGGCTGAATATTGAACTGAGAGTAAAGTGCTTCACGGTCGAAATATTTGTTCAAGGAGGAACAGACTATGTCATTCATTAGTGAAGCATATAGAGAAGGGCAAAAAGCCGCAAAATACGAATTAAATCCATACCCAAAAAACTCTAAAGAGTATAACGACTTTGAAAGAGGCGTTACACAAACGATACGAAGCTCTAAAGTAGAGAATTTTGGTGGTTTTGGAAGTTACTGGGGTGACGACGATAACGATGTGACAGGCTCAGTTCCGTATAAAAAGTCAGCGAATAGCTATTTATTGGCTAGGAAAAAATGAGTGATGTATTATTAGATAGATACTGACCGCGATTTGACTGCATAAAAAGCTTGGAAAAGTTAACTCATAACATGAAATTTGTTGATTGGGCTGGGTATAACAACTAGGTTGTTGGTTAGTATATATTGAATATTTATAGTCTTTATCCTAAGGACAGGGCCATGAGAATATTGCTTGAACGATGTGCTGCATGGGAGAATGTTTTCGGTACGATTGATACTCCTAACCTCAGAATCACACTAAACGATGAACGTTTCAAGCAAGGTTATGTGGGGTACAAAAGGAAGTTTCTCGACCTTCAACAACTCCAAGAAATTAAAGTCTACCAACCTTCGAGAGCCCCTCAAACGTCAGACCCAATAAACGACTTGGCAGAACTTTTGCCATCTCCTAGCAATCTTATTATTAGGGCATTTAATAGGATTGGCGGTAGTGATACCGTTTTCCCGATTAACCTTTTTTTCAAAGACGGAAATTCCGTAGTATTGCACAATTGGACATGGGATGATGAAGGGCTTCCAGATTCGTATAAAAATCTTCCTCCAGAGTTAGATAGGATAAAAAGAAAAGCGGACTATCTAAATGTGAGTAATATAACTCCTTATTTGGTGGAAAGAGAGTTAACGGCTGCAGAGATAAAAATAGCGGAACAGGCAGCTAAAGACAGTCTATGGCTTTGGCTTCAAAAGAATGAGAAAGTGCCGCTTTTCAAAAATAGAACAAAGTATCTGGAAACTATATTTTTTAAAAAACTCGAAAAAGGATATGGAAAGCCAGTTGACTTGACGGCTCATTACAGTTCGGAAGATGAGATAAACGAATTTATTTTTAGTAAAAGAAATTCCTGAGACTGTAACAAAAATTTAGCGCGTATTTACAGCTAAGGCCTCCTTCCTTGAATTGTAATCTATATCAAATTAACCGCAGCTGCCTTATGCTCTGGTGCTAAATGCGCATATCTAAGCGTCATATCGAGCGAACCGTGACCAAGTAACTCCCTTACTGTATTTAGGTCAACGCCAGCCATTACAGCTTACTTGCAAAATGGTGGCGCAGGTCATGAAAACGAAAATTTGAAATACTGGCTTCATCTAACAGCTTTCCCCAAGCTTTTTTAAAGTCCAATAAGTGATTGCCATTTTCCCCTTCGAACACATAGCAGTTGGCTTTTGCTACTTTGTTGCTACTAAGTGCTTTTTCACTGTAGTCATTTTCAGCACTGTGTCGCTGAACATCAGCTAACCACTTTTCAAAAGCACTTTTAGCAGTTTGATTTAACGGAACGTGCCTCGCCTTGCCTGACTTGGCTTTACTACCAGTTATTGTGAGAAAGTTATTTACCAAATCTACATTTTCCCATCGAAGGGAGAGTAATTCGCCTTTACGTAAGCCTGTATTCATCGCAATGAGAACAATTGGTTCTAGGTAGCCTGCAAAGTTAAAATCGCGCAGCTCAGGAAAAAGAGGGTAATTCCGTTTGTACCTATACAGGTTAGCGCTTTCCCTTTCGTCTTTTATCCGCTTATCACGTGTTCTGAGCGTTTCTAGCAAGCTACTTTCTTCTTCCTTATCAAGAAATCGCACTACCGCATTATCAGTTCGTAACGCCTTTACTTTGTGAAGATCGTGCTGTTCTACTAACCCCCACTCTACAGCGCGGCTCATTGCTCCTTTGAGTGGGTTTACATAGCTGTTAACTGTTGCAGGTTTAGCTCCGCTTTTACGCTTGTCGTTACGCCACTTTTCGATAGTCCACGCATCAATAGAGGATAATTGCTTGTCTAAAAGCTGAGGAAAGCCCCTTTTTATGTTTTCCACCGTGCGCTCTGCGGTTTTTGCATTGCGAGTTTCAAGCCATGGCAAATACTTCTCGTCCAGAAACACCCCAAGCTTGGTAAGCCTAGCCAATTGAGCCTCGCGCTTAGCGGCTTTTTTCGCGGCTTGCACATCAACACCATTAGCCACTTCTCCAGCTTTTGCTTTTGCAAGGTCTCTGGCTTGGTTTGGTGTAATTTCCCCGTGTATTCCTAACTTGTAATTGGCCTGCTTGCCATTGTGACGATAGAACAAATAGTAGGTTATTTTTCCTTTCGGACTAATACGAGCATGGTAACCTGGAACCTCTGTATCATTAATCCTCTGATCTTCCACATTCAGGGCCTTGATACTAGAAATCGTTATCATTTCTCGCTTCGCCATTTTTGTCCCTTCTTTCGCAAACTTTCATTTTTGTAGCAAATATGTAGCACCATAAATATGCTTACAAGAATGTCAAAGTACAACAATGAACAAAAAAACAAAAATAAATACATGTTTTAAATGGAATTTTTACGTCAACAAAATTCAACAGTGTTCATAGAAGTTCATTAAAAAACACTGCAAAATCTCACTCATAATCGGCAGGCCCCCTGCTCAAGTCAGGGTAGCGCCACCATTTTCCCAAAGCTTTCCATGAAAACCTTTATCCGCACACAAGTCAGATAGCTTTTTTACTCATTGCTCTGTGCTTGTTGTAACTCACCTTCAAATTCCGGAATTGGACGCTGGTCAGCCTGTTCTTGCGTTGTTACCTTACCATTTTTTTCAATATCCTTTATTAACCACTCCATCTCCTTTATTTCCTTTCGCTGAGCTTTGATGATGCCATTTGCTAACTCTCGCACGCGAATGTCTTCCAGGTTCGAGCGCTCGCTGGTCAAAATGGCTATTGAGTGATGAGGAATCATTGCTTTCATATAGGCAGTGTCTGAAATAGTACTTTGTGAGCGAACCAGATAAAGACACCCAGCGAAAATTAACGCTGCAATTATGAAAATTGCTGCATTGAGTTTTTTGTTGCTATACATACCTAACATGAAGGCTAACATTATGATCGCCATACCTGCTCCCATGTAAAGCGCCATATAAGTCCTTGTTTCACTAAACCAGACATGTGAGATAGCGTACGTATTAAGGTACATCATTAAAAACATTGTTACTGTGGAAGCAATAATCATTGCTGCAAATTTAGTGTATTTCATTTGTAATCCTTACTTAAGAAAAACCACTCTGTGTAATATCTTTTCACCTTACGAAGAAAAGTTAATGAGTATTAGATTGTTCAAAAACCATACCAACCAGTAGTGGTTTATCGATGAAGCAAGTAGCACAAATAGGTCGTGAGGAAGCTTTCTTTTGAAGTCTTGTCCAATGGTGGCAATCGCTAGCGAACTTGTTTCGAACCAGATAAATATTATACGCAACAGAAGTATCGACGCTTTTGACAGGCAAACTGCGGAATACTTTCCTTGCTCTTAACTTCATTAACCTCGTTTAATTTCTAAAATCCATCCCCATAATGATGAGGCTTCCGAAGTGGTTGGAAGTAATTATTGTTAAAAGGATATTAGAAACAATGAAACGTACTATTCTCGCCAGTATCTTTGGCGCGCTTTCTTTGAATGCTTTCGCAGCTTCGCCTTCATATGACTTCGTTAAAGCTGGATACGTACAAGCAGATATTGAAAACGCTGGTGACTTCGAGCCAACGGGCTTTCAAATTCAAGGCTTTAAATCACTTAACGAAAATGTATACCTGACAGGTCGTTATGGTCAGTTAAGTGAAGATGTATCTGGTGTTGATATTGATTTGGACTACGTGTCTGCAGGTGTCGGTTATAGATATGGTCTAACTCAGAATACGGACTTCTTTAGTGAAGTTACTTACGAATATGTAAATCTCGATATCGAACTAGACTCTATTTCTGGTGAAGACGACAACGGCTACGGCATTACTGCTGGTATTCGTTCCATGCTGTCGGAGCAATTTGAGCTTCGCGGTGCTATCCGCTATATCGACATTGAAGAAGATGAAACGGCTTTTGAAATTGGTGCAGATTATTTCTTTACGCCACAGTTTTCATTTGGTGCGACTTATGTGATAGCAGATGATGTTGACCTACTAGGCGTATCTGCACGTTACACCTTCTAACACCTTTAATGGTTTAACGTACTCGCAACAAAGCCACGTTACACAACGTGGCTTTTTTATTGAATTAAATAAACTCTCACCGAGAGTCACCTAAAAAGGTTTAGAACAAGTGCAACCGACTTAATCTAAATACACCTCAAACTCTGCAATTTGTGGTCTTTGCGTTGCAGAATCGATGATAAAGTTGATTTTATCCAAATTGGTATTTGAAAACGAAATCGTACTTGGAATTGAGTTTCCTGATGCCAATACGCTGCCTGTGTCATTGTTCACAAGTTGCCATGAAGTTACCGCACCCTGAGTAGAAGAGGTCTCAATTATCCGTACAGTATTTACTGTCGTATTCAAGCGTTTAATGCTAATTCTTCCCGTCGTTCCGCTCGGAGACCAGTAAGTAGATACATCC
>Ga0213831_1001081_pt1 | contig 10193 bp, 10 predicted proteins | sample SWATP12_FD_163421 | JGI IMG/M metagenome (GOLD analysis project Ga0213831, IMG submission 163421) | Coastal seawater microbial communities from Marineland, Florida, United States - SWA TP1 #2 | ecosystem: Environmental > Aquatic > Marine > Coastal | place: USA: Florida | collected 2016-08-06
AGGTTCGCAAAGACGGTACGTTGCCTTGGTTGCGTCCAGATGCTAAGTCTCAGGTGACATTTGCATATGAAAACGGCAAGCCTGTAGGCATCGATGCGGTTGTTCTTTCTACACAGCACTGTGACACAATCTCGCAAGACGATTTAGTTGAAGCCGTCATGGAGACCATCGTTAAGCCAACCCTACCAGCAGAGTGGCTAAACGAAAACACCAAATACTTCATCAACCCAACCGGTCGCTTCGTGATTGGTGGCCCGATGGGCGATTGTGGTTTGACTGGTCGTAAAATCATCGTTGATACCTACGGCGGCATGGCTCGTCATGGCGGTGGCGCTTTCTCGGGTAAAGATCCTTCGAAAGTTGACCGCAGTGCGGCCTATGCAGCGCGTTACGTTGCCAAAAACCTTGTGGCTGCAGGTCTTGCGGATAAAGCGGAAATTCAGGTGTCTTACGCCATTGGTGTTGCTGAGCCAACGTCTATCAGCGTTGAAACCTTTGGTACAGGCAAGCTAGAAGAAGCGAAGTTAATTGAATTAGTTCGTAACCACTTTGACCTTCGTCCATACGGCTTAATCCAAATGCTTGATCTTGAACGTCCGATTTACAAGCCTACTGCGGCATATGGTCACTTTGGTCGCAACGAGTTCCCTTGGGAGCAAACGGATAAAGTTGACGCTCTACGAGCCGACGCAGGCTTATAAGAAGCTAACAAAAACGCCGCTAATCGCGGCGTTTTTTTTGTTTAAAATTCGAGTAATTGACCAAGAATCACTTTGTTTTTGCCCTGTAATTTGGCTTCACCGATTGCGCGGTCCGAATCCTGGTGCAAGTTGGTATACTCTGAATCGCTGTCGCCACCAGTAACCCCAACACTTACCGTGATACGAATACCGTCAAAATCCCTCTGGGCAATTCCCTCGCGCACCATGTCTGCGATCTGCAGTGCCGTATCGAGCGGAGCACTTGGCAACAACACCATAAACTCATCCCCTTCCAGACGCGCCACTGTGTTCGACTCGCCAATGGTTTGTTTTATAAACTCACCAATGCGTCTTATCAGCCCATCTGCGGCCACATGACCGTATTCTTCGTTGACGAGTTTAAAGTTATCGCAATCGATGTGAATCAAATGGAAATGTTTATCGCTACCCGCTAGGTTGCTCTTTACGCGCTCAATTTGCTTAATCAAGTACTGGCGATTTAACAAACCTGTTGATGGGTCTGTTTGCAGTAGCTCTGCCAACTCTTGCTGTTTATCCATCAAACGTTGGAAAGTGCGTTTATTGCGGATCAAGTTTTGGCATTTGATTAGGAACAACTCTATATCAAACGGCTTATGCAAAATATCCGAAACGCCGTTGCGCATTAGCTCTTTGTTGCGCTCTGGGTCGTTGTAACCTGTGATTGCTAAAATTGGTAACGAATACCACTGAGTGGTGCGACGGATGTTTCGAATTAAGCCAAGTCCCGTCATATCACCTTCTAACATGTAATCGGTGATCACTAGGTCTATTTGCTCAAAGTGCAACACCGTCAGAGCTTCACGGCCGGTTGGTATGAACATCACCTCAATGTTGTTCTTTTCAAACAAGTCTGTGACCATTGAAGTCATCGCTTTTGAATCTTCAACTAACAGAACTTTGGCTTTAGTTTCACTGGCCGCCGCACTCTTAAACGAAACAAAATTACTGACAAAGTTGTCTATCTGAACAAATTCTGTAGGGGAAAAAACGTCAGTCACACCAGAGTTGACATAATGTTCGATGTTATCGATGTCCTGGTCGGTACTAACAAGTAAAATTGGTCCAGTAAAATGTTGGCGTAAATGCGAGATAAATTCAGTCGGGCTCATGCCCGCTTTGATCGCTGACTCTTTGCCGATAAAAATGAGGTCGGGATCATAATCCTCGGCCGTATCTGCCAATAAACACAAACCGTCATCATAGACTTGAGTATCGATGTGGTAATCGTCCAAGACTTTTTTCAACATCATTTGAAAAGTGCGACTTTCCAACATCAATGAAGCGTGCAATTGCATGGTTGACACCTAATCCCGTAGCGTTTCGTCAAAAAGGCGGCGATTATAGCGCCGCTTTCATCAATAGTTAATAGCGAGTTAACGCCCATCCCCTTCCCAACGGAAAAGGACGGTTCCAAGACCCAAAAAGACAAGTGTCATAGTGACTAACACGGCAATATGATGGCTCAATTCCATAAGCCCTGCTCCTTCGGTCATAACCGCTCTTGCCCCTTCAACTAAATGAGTCAATGGCAAAAAGTATGCGACTTGACGAATGAACTCCGGACTTCCTTCCAAAGAGAACCAAACGCCAGAGAGTATCATCATAGGCCAAGTTGCCATATTTAACAGGCCGCCGGTTAATTCTTCACTGCGACTTCGCGACGCGATAAGCAACCCCAATGAAATCAGCGAAAACGCGCCCAATACTCCGATTAAAAACAAATCGAAATAGCTGCCCAACATGTAAAAGTCAAACATCCAGTTACAACCGATGAATACCGCCGAAGATAAAAACATCACAATGAACAACCGAGAGACGATCTGCGCGGTCAAAAACTCAAAAGCCGTTACCGGCGTCGCATTTAAACGCTTGAGGACCATGTTTTTTCGATATCTAACAATCACGTAGCCGACACCAAAGAGGCATGAAAACATCATATTCATCCCTAAAATGCCCGGCAGCACCCAGTCAACGTAACGGATTTGTCGGCCGTCAACTGAATCTTTCTTCCAGTCCTTTGCGTTTATCTTAGACAATAAAATTTGTTCCATAAAATAACCGTTTGGCGAAGACTCGTTTAGCCAGTACGTTTTCGACTGGTAATTTACCAATAGATCCAAACGGTGTTGGCGCAATTTATCCAGTGCATTTTGCTCAGACTTGTATGAGACGAACTCAACAAACTTAGTTTGGGAAAACTCACTGACTTCTGATGTTTTGTTAACAACACCCACTTTGTACTGACTTTTGCCATCGCCGCTAAACACCAAGGCAAAACCCGCCAATAACAAAACAGGAAACAAAATGCTCCAGCCCAAGGATGAACGATCGCGGAAAAACTCCAAATTACGAGCCTTCAAGATGGCGGAAAATCTTCGATAAAACTGCCTCATATGCTTTCTCCCGCCTCGGTTTCCGACGTCTCTTGTAGCTGGTGTCCGGTTAACTTAATAAACAAATCGTCAAGGTTCGCCGATTTCACTTGTAACCCTTCGAGTTTGATGCCGCGGCTCAATAAGTCGCTGATCACTTGTTCAACGTCTGCCGCATCAATGTCGACGTGATGCTCGCCAAAGGGACGGCCGATGTCAGATATCGCGATGTCGCCTAGATTCGCAATCGGCAACCGCATGATGGCGCCAGAAAAATGATCGGTGAGCAATTTTTGCGGCGTATCCTGCGCGATGATGTTGCCTTGATCCATAATCACTATTTCATCGCATAGGTATTCCGCCTCGTCCATGTAATGAGTGGTCAAAATAATCGTTTTTCCGCGTTTTTTGATATCACTGATGAGATCCCAGAAATTACGTCTGGCGTGCGGGTCAAGTCCAGTAGTTGGTTCATCGAGAAACAATATCTGTGGGTCGTTGATCAGTGCCAATGCCAACAATAGTCTTTGCTTTTGCCCACCTGAGAGCTTTTGGTGACGCCTATCGGCAATCTCGTGTAAGTCGCAAAGGCTCATGACTTCGTCTTTGTCCGCAGGCTCAGGATAAAATGACGAGAACAGCTCTAGCGTCTCATTCACGGTTAAGTAATCCTGCAGAGCTGTGCTTTGGAATTGAATGCCGATTTGCTTTAAGGCTTCCTTATCCAACGCTCGGCCAAAAAATGCAATTTCTCCTGAGGTCGGTTGGATTAAGCCTTCCATCATTTCGATGGTGGTAGTTTTACCGGCTCCATTGGGACCTAACAGACCAAAACAAATACCTCGATTCACCCCAAAACTGATGCCATTAACGGCTGTTAAGTCACCGTATTGTTTGGTCAGGTTTTGTACTTCAACAATGGCGCTCATACTGAACATATACCCTTATTAAATCCTTTGTTCTCAATCCATTGTGACGCCGAAACAGATTTATTCAAGAGCAGATGGCGACAAAAAGTAATCAGTTAGTTGCAGCCCCTAGATATCTCATAGGCATAAGCAAAAAGGCTTGATAAACTTAACAAAAAAATCACCTAGGCAAGGCCAATGCGAATTCCTCGAATTTATCACCCGGACGCGATTACACTCGGTCAGACGTTTTCACTCAACGCAGACGCCGCAAACCATGTTGGTCGGGTTCTACGAATGACACCACCACAGCAAATAGTCATCTTTAACGGCGACGGTTATGATTATCATGCGGAGCTGGTCGATGTGGGCAAAAAACAAGTTCAAGCTAAGCCTATTTCACAGTCAAAAATAGATAATGAGTCGCCAATATCGATTCATCTAGCCCAAGGCGTTTCGCGCGGCGACAAGATGGATTTCACAATCCAAAAGTCGGTCGAACTGGGGGTGACCGAAATCACTCCAATTTTTACCGAACGCTGTGGCGTTAAGCTAAAAGGCGAAAGATTAGAAAAAAAGCTTCAACAATGGCAAAAGATAGCAATCTCAGCCTGCGAGCAAAGTGGTCGTGCCGTAGTGCCAAAAATACACCCTGCAATTACGCTAAACGAATTTTTGGCCCAGAAAACTGAACAACTTAAGTTGAATTTGCACCCTAGAGCCACCACAACAGTAAAAGGCTTAACGCTACCTGCGAGTGGCGTGCGATTTATCATAGGCCCTGAAGGTGGCCTCAGCTCAGAAGAAATTGAAGTCACGGTCAATTCCGGCTATCAAGAAATTCAATTGGGCCCAAGGGTACTTCGTACCGAAACGGCAGCACTAACTTTACTCTCCGCTTTGCAAATGCAGTTTGGCGACTTGGGATAATAAGAGGAACAAAAATGACTATTAAGCTCGGCGTTGTTATGGATCCGATCGCGGACATCAACCTAAAAAAAGACTCTAGCTTTGCCATGTTGCTAGAGGCTCAAGCCAGAGGTTACGAGCTCTATTATTTAGAAATGGCAGATCTGTTTTTAGACGATGGCCGAGCGTATGGTAATGCGGCCAAATTAACAGTGCAAAACGTTGAAGGCGATCACTATGCGTTAGAGCCGCAACAGGTCATGCCTTTGTCTGACCTTAATGTCATATTGATGCGCAAAGATCCTCCGTTTGACACAGAGTTTATTTACGCCACTTACATGTTAGAGCGCGCTGAAGACGAAGGATCTCTGATCGTCAATAAGCCGCAGAGTTTGCGCGACGCCAACGAAAAACTGTTCACCAGTTGGTTTGCTGAGCACATCCCACCGACTTTGGTGACTCGCAGCGACAAGTTGATTCGCGAATTCCACGCCAAACATCAAGATATTATCTTAAAGCCATTGGACGGAATGGGCGGTGCATCGATTTTCCGGGTTAAGCCAAACGATCCCAACGTTGGTGTGATCATTGAAACCTTAACTGCACATTCAAATCAGTACGCAATGGCGCAAGCGTTTATTCCTGATATCAGTAACGGCGACAAACGAATCCTTATTGTCGATGGTAAACCAATGCCTTATTGCTTGGCTCGTATCCCTGCAGAGGGCGAAACACGAGGCAATTTAGCGGCAGGAGGACGAGGTGAGGCTCGCCCACTTTCGGACACTGATTGGCGAATTGCCAACGCTATAGGCCCCAAACTTAAAGAAAAAGGTCTAATATTTGTAGGGTTAGATGTTATCGGCGACTGCGTGACCGAAATCAACGTTACCAGTCCAACTTGTATCAAAGAAATTGAAGCAGCATTTGATGTGAGCATCACTGGCGAACTGTTTGACGCCATTGAAGCCAGATTAAAGCAGGCTTAACTGGAGGTAGCATGGCGAATCAACACAGCGGTATGACAAGCTTGGCAAATCAATTTTTGATCGCAATGCCATCTCTTGATGACTCCTATTTTGGCCGAAGTGTCACCTACATTTGCGAACATGATGATGAAGGCGCAATGGGGTTAGTCGTTAACAAATCGACTGACATGTCGGTTGGACGATTGTTAAAAGAAATCAAAATCAACGATGAGGTTAATCCCCTGCTCTCTGATCAATTGGTGTTGGCAGGCGGGCCAGTTCAAACTGATCGCGGCTTTGTTTTGCACTCAGGTTGCCGTGAATGGTCTTCTTCATTGCATCTAAACGACAATATTATGGTCACTACCTCCAAAGACATACTTGAAAACCTTGCGACTGAAACAGGACCGAAAGAGTTTGTCTTAACCTTAGGTTATGCCGGATGGTCTGCGGGTCAACTGGAAGAAGAGTTGGCTTCTAACTCTTGGCTGACCATTGACGCGGATCCAGAATTGATTTTTAACACCCCAATCGACCAACGTTGGGAAAAGGCGGTACAGATGTTAGGTATCGATATCGCTCAGCTGACAGCATTTGCAGGTCACGCATAATGACCAACCAAACCATAATGGCTGTGGATTACGGCACCGGCAGTATTGGTTTTGCCATAGGTCAACAATTGACGGGAACAGCATCACCTTTAAAAGCGGTCAAAGCCAAAGACGGCACACCGAATTGGGACGAGGTGGAAAAGCTCTTAAAAGAATGGCTCCCAGACCTCGTCGTGGTTGGCCTTCCTCTCAATATGGACGGTACAGAACAACCGATGACTGCGCGTGCGAAGAAATTTGCAAATCGATTGCATGGCCGTTTTGGAGTGCAAGTCACAACCCATGACGAACGCTTGACGACAGTAGATGCTAAAGCGCATTTATTCGAGCGCGGTGGTTATCGAAACCTTAAGAAAGGCAACATAGATTCTCAATCTGCGGTTGTAATTTTAGAGAGCTATTTCGAAAATCTATATGAGTAACAAAACCGCCGTCGTCATTGGCGCATCTGGTTTAGTTGGGCGAGAGTTGCTCAAGCAATTGAGTGTCAACGACGACTACAGCGCAATAAAGACGTTTACTCGCAGTCCACTGCCTGAAAACCTTATCTGTGACAAGATTCAGCAGCATGTCGTTGATTTCGTCGAGATGGCCGATTGGTCTTCAAAGATCATTGGCGAACAGGTGTTTTGCTGCATTGGCACCACCTTAAAACAAGCAGGTAGTAAAGAAAGACAATATGTGATTGATGTCGACTACCCTTCGCAGTTTCTTTCCTATGCAAAAGACAATGGCTGCAAGGCTGCTGCCGTTATCTCGTCCATTGGCGCGGGCTCACCCAAATCGTCGTTTTACTTGGGCCTAAAGGCTAAATTGGAACGATCTTGTGTCAACAATGGATTTGAGCACTTGGTGGTTGTGCGTCCGTCAGTATTGGTCGGCGAACGTCAAGAGTTTCGATTGGGCGAGGAAATAGGGATTGTTGCTTTAAGAGCACTTGCCTGGCTGCCAGGGATTAAAAAGTATCGCCCTATTGACGCCGCACAAGTGGCAAAAGCAATGCTGCATTTCATCAATCAACCAAGCCAAGAACAATACATCTTTGAAAATTTAGAGCTTTTTATTTGAGCGACTGCTCAAGTTTTTCATTGAGCTCTGCAACTCGTTTAATCAAACCAGCGATCAATTTGTCTTTGATTCTGTCCCGCAGGGCCACCGGCATGAGTTTTAGTGTTTTGTGATCTATCACCATGACCACCACATCATCTTCTGCCACGACATTGGCCGTGCGTTGCTCATTTAAAATAAACGCGACCTCACCGAAAAATTGCCCAGGCTTGAGTTCTGCCACTTTAGTTTGCGACTTGGTCAAGATATTCAAATGCCCAGACATCAGCATAAAAAACTCATCGCCATTGCCACCGTGTTCGATTAACACTTCACCGCTTTGGTAACTTCGTACTTGGACAAGTTGCTCGTCTATTAAACGGCGTTTGTCGTCAACACTCAGCGCGCGAAAGAAATCAAGACGATTCATAATCTCGGCCATTTTCAGCGGGTTTATTTGCTTGAACTGTTTCATCTTAGTGCTTTTTCTAACATTTCCTTTTTGTCCTACTGGCATTATTACCACATATATTTCATACGAATACCCTATATATGAATTAATTTTACTTATTAACCCAATTAATCCTTGTAATGCGAAGGCAAATTAGAGTAAAAACACAAGTAGCTACGTTCAACAGACTTAAGAGTGAAAAATAGATGGATAAGAATAATTCTCCCATGTTATCTGGCGCGGAAATGGTGGTTCAATCGCTAGAAGATTTGGGTGTCAAATACTTGTTTGGCTATCCCGGCGGAGCCGTGTTAGACATATACGATGCCTTGTTTGAGCACAACAAGATTGAACATATTCTCGTCCGTCACGAGCAAGCCGCGGTGCATGCAGCGGATGGTTATGCCAGAGCAACCGGAGACGTTGGCTCAGTGTTGGTAACTTCCGGCCCAGGTGCAACAAATACCATAACGGGTATCGCAACGGCGTATATGGACTCCATCCCAATGGTCGTGCTATCTGGCCAGGTCCCAACGACCGTCATCGGCGAAGACGCATTCCAAGAAACCGATATGGTTGGTTGCTCCCGCCCTATCGTTAAACACAGTTTCTTAGTAAAAAAAGCGGAAGACATTCCCGAGGCAATCGCAAAAGCTTATTACATTGCCAAGACCGGCCGACCAGGGCCTGTTGTCGTTGATTTGCCAAAGGATATCGTCAATCCAAAAGTTAAAGCGCCGTACCATCTGCCAAAAGAAATCAAAATGCGTTCCTATAACCCAACGGTTAAAGGGCATCCAAAACAAATCAAGAAAGCCGCTGAACTTCTGTGCAGCGCGAAACGACCCGTCTTGTACACGGGCGGCGGTATCGTTGCAGCCGAAGCGTCTGCTGATCTGACCCAACTAGCAGAGCGCCTAAACGTGCCGGTTACTAACACCTTGATGGGTCTGGGTGGCATTTCCGGTACACACAAACAATTCGTTGGTATGTTGGGTATGCACGGCACGTACGAAGCCAATAAAACCATGGCCAATGCCGATCTTATATTCGCCGTTGGAGCTCGTTTTGACGACCGTGTTACCAATAACGTAGAGAAATTCTGTCCAAATGCGACTATTGTCCATGTTGATGTCGACCCAACGTCTATTTCGAAAACGATTCGAGCACACATCCCAGTAGTTGGGGAAGCTAAGCAAGTCCTACAACAGCTCAACGATTATATTGACAGTCATAACTTGAGCACAGATGAAAGTGCAATGAGTGCCTGGTGGCAAACCATTGACCAGTGGCGTGCTGAAGACAGTCTAGGCTATCAAAAAGATGCTGAACGCATACTGCCTCAGCAAGTCATAGAAAGCTTGTACAAAGTCACCGACGGTGACGCCTATGTTACCTCAGATGTTGGTCAGCATCAGATGTTTGCAGCCTTGTACTACCCATACAAAAAACCTCGCCAGTGGATTAACTCCGGCGGCTTAGGCACCATGGGTTTCGGCCTGCCTGCCGCGATGGGTGTTAAGTTGGCGTTTAAAGATTCGCACGTTGCCTGCGTTACAGGTGACGGCTCTATTCAGATGAACATTCAGGAACTGTCGACTTGTATGCAATACGACATTCCAGTGAAAATCATTAACATCAACAACAGCTCATTGGGCATGGTGAAACAGTGGCAAACCATGTTCTATGATGGCCGTCATTCTCACTCCTACATGGACTCATTACCAGACTTTGTTCGTTTGGCTGAAGCTTACGGTCACGTTGGGATTCGAGTGACCGATCCGGCAGAGTTGGACGCCGCTATGGAAAAGGCGTTTGCGATGACAGACAAGTTAGTCTTCATGGACATCATCGTTGATCAGCACGCGCATGTTTATCCGATGCAGATTAAAGGTGGCAAAATAGATGACATGGTGTTAGCACCGAAACCCGTTGCGAAGACGTCTGAACAAGAGGAGAGTGAATAATGCGTCGTATCTTATCCATCTTACTTGAAAACGAAGCCGGTGCCCTATCACGAATTGTTGGACTGTTTTCACAGCGCGGCTACAACATTGACAGCTTAACCGTTGCCAATACAGACGACCCAAGCTTATCGCGGATCACATTGACCACCCATGGCGATCAGAAGGTATTGGAGCAAATCACTAAACAAGTCAACAAACTTGTCGATGTGTTAAAAGT
>Ga0213831_1001083_pt1 | contig 10164 bp, 6 predicted proteins | sample SWATP12_FD_163421 | JGI IMG/M metagenome (GOLD analysis project Ga0213831, IMG submission 163421) | Coastal seawater microbial communities from Marineland, Florida, United States - SWA TP1 #2 | ecosystem: Environmental > Aquatic > Marine > Coastal | place: USA: Florida | collected 2016-08-06
AGAAATGGTATGAAAGTAGCCGTGTTAGGTGCTGCCGGTGGTATTGGTCAGGCGCTGTCACTGTTGTTAAAAACACAACTGCCAGCAGGTTCTGAGTTAGCTTTGTATGATGTTGCGCCAGTTGTTCCTGGTGTAGCGGTAGATTTAAGCCACATCCCCACTGCAGTTAAAGTTACCGGTCACGGTAAAGACGACCTGGCAGAAGCTTTAACGGGTTGTGACGTAGTATTAATTCCAGCAGGTGTACCTCGTAAGCCTGGTATGGACCGTTCAGACCTGTTCAATATCAACGCGGGTATCGTTAAAGCACTGGTTGAAGGCATTGCTGATAACTGCCCTTCTGCATGTACCTGTATCATCACTAACCCGGTAAACACCACGGTTGCTATCGCTGCTGAAACACTGAAAGCAAAAGGCGTTTACGACAAAAACAAACTGTTCGGTGTAACGACTCTGGACGTAATCCGTGCCGAAACTTTTGTTGCTGAACTGAAAGATCTGGATCCGGCGAATACTCACGTACCGGTTATCGGCGGTCACTCAGGCACAACTATTCTGCCTCTGCTGTCTCAGGTTGAAGGCGTAGACTTCTCTGACGACGAAGTAGCTTCTCTGACTACTCGTATCCAGAATGCGGGTACTGAAGTAGTTGAAGCTAAAGCTGGCGGCGGTTCTGCTACACTGTCTATGGGTCAGGCGGCTGCACGCTTCTGTCTGTCTCTGGTTGCTGCTATGCAAGGCGACAACGTAGTTGAGTACACTTATGTACAAACTGATGACAGCGACGACGCTGCGTTTTTCTCTCACCCTGTACGTTTAGGTCCAAACGGTGTTGAGGAAATTCTGTCTTACGGTGAACTGAGTGCGTTTGAACAGAAAGCCAAAGAAGACATGCTGGAAGGCCTGCGTGGCGACATCAAACTGGGTGTTGATTTCGTAAACGGCTAATTTGCACGTTTTAAATAACCGTCAGGTTTTAAAAGCCAGTCAGTATGTTACTGACTGGCTTTTTTGTTGGTTGCAGGCCTATTTTTGCTCACTTCTGCATGGATATTTTTCTGTCGGCATATCAGGGCATTACCGTAATAATATCAATAAGTGTACAACAGAATACAAAGTAAACAGTTGAGCAGACCGTGATTGCTCCTATAATACACCCTCAATGTAGCAAAAGTGTGGGTTGTAAACAGTCACCGTAACAGAGTGATTTCGGGGAGTAGTAGCGGTTTGAGAATGAAGTGTAGTCGTCTCTGGCTGGGTGTTTTGAGTTTGCTGTGGATACCAGTAACCCTGGCTGAAGTGGTATTACCGGTTAACGACTGGCAAAGCATACGTTACATCACGGATAGCCCTAAGTTTAGTCGCGCAATAAGCCAGAATACAAACGACGATAATATTGTTGCAATACATAACCTGCTGTTTGCCAGAATGGTAATTAACCCTGTGATTGAAGTGCTTCCAATGGCTAAAATAACAGAGGTTCTTTCGGCACAGGCACCTGCCTGCACCTTTTTTAAACTTAAAACCCCAGCGCGACAGTCCCGTTTTATCTTCAGTTTACCTACCGACTTTTTGTTAACTCATCATCTTTACACATTAAAGCACAATGCGCCTCTGGTCTCCGCGGTGTTAAATAACAACGGTGAGGTGAGTAGCCTGGCTGAATTATTCAGGCAAAATCCTGATAAACATATCATTTTATTAAAAGATCGCTCCTATGGCGCTGAACTGGATAACCAGATAGCAGCCCTGCCGGACTCTGCCGTTTACTGGCGGTGGGGAACAAATCAATATAATGATGATGTAAAGATGTTGGTACGTGAGCGAGCCGCATTTGTGCTGACTTTTCCGGCGTCGGTTGATCATTTAACTGCACCGACGGGTGAAGGAAATAGTGAACTAGTGGGGTATCGTATTGCGGGCAGTCCTCTGTTTAAAAGTGGTCACATCATGTGTAATGACACCCCACAGACTCAGGCGTTTATTTCTGCTGCAGATAACTCACTGCGCAGCCTGTATTACGAACCGGCTTACCGAAGTGCCTTGCTGAAAGGCAAATCGCGGCAGCGAGCTGCTACATTAGATCAGGTATTGGGTATTATTCAGCAATATTAAAAAGCCGGGCATGTGCCCGGCTTTGAGTTATTTTAATTACTCTGTGATGGATTAGCCGGTATTGCGCATACCAATAGCAATACCACTGATGGCAACCATCATGGCTTTATCCAGCGTGGCATCGTGCTCTTCGTCTTCTAGCTGACGCAGACGCGATAACAGCTCGATTTGCAGGAAGTGCAGAGGCTCAAGGTACTGAGCGCGAATATTCATCGACTCTTTACCCTGCGGATCGGCTTCCATAATATCGGCCTGACCATTAATATCTAACTGCAGTTTAATGGCTTCCTGTAGCTCTGCGCGCAGCGCTTCACCAAAGTGCTTCAGTTCAGCGGGCACCAGGCGGTCATCGTACTCAGCGCTGATCCGCGGGTCGGCTTTTTGAAAGACCATATCCAGCATGGATAAACGCGACTGGAAGAAAGGCCAGTTCTCACGCATTTCCTGTAGCTTTTCGTGGTTACCTTCCTGACGAACGGCTTCGATGGCCTTCATGCTGCCTAACCAGGCTGGCAGTACCAGACGGGTTTGTGCCCAGGCAAAAATCCACGGAATAGCACGCAGGCTTTCAATGCCGCCGGTTGGTTTACGTTTCGCCGGGCGACTACCTAACGGCAATTTACCCAGTTCCTGTTCCGGTGTGGCAACCCTGAAGTAAGGGACAAATTCCGGATCCTGGCGCACAACGCCACGATAGAAATCGCGACCCTTAGCAGCCATAGCTTTCATCAGTTCACGCCACTCGTCTTTAGGGGCCGGTGGCGGGAACAACATGGCTTCTATAATCGCGCTGGTGTAGATACCCAGGCTGCGTTTAGCCAGTAACGGCATACCAAACTTATAACGGATGGTTTCACCCTGTTCGGTTACCCGGAAGCCGCCGTCCAGTGAACCCGGAGGCTGCGAATGGATAGCTGCGTGCGCCGGCAAGCCGCCACGACCAATGGTACCGCCGCGACCATGGAACAGGGTCAGCTTGATGTCGAATTCCTCAGCCAGCGCAACCAGCGCTTCCTGAGACTCATACTGTGCCCAGCCTGCGGCAATGGCGCCTGCATCTTTGGCGGAATCAGAATAACCAATCATGACAAACTGCTTACCCTGGATATAACCCCGGTACCAGTCGATGCTCAGCAATTTACGCATCACGGTTGGTGAGTTATTTAAATCGTCCAGGGTTTCAAACAACGGCGCGACTGGCATTGGCCAGTCAACGCCCATTTCCTGCAGCAGTAACTGTACGGCCATTACATCAGACGCTTCACTCGCCATGGAAATGGTATAGATACCAAAGCCGTGCTTACTGTGACTGGCGATAACCTTACAGGTGTCCAACACTTCCTGAACATCTGCTGAAGGTTCCCAACAACGAGGGAACAGCGGGCGCTTAGAGCTTAACTCACGCAGCAGGAACGCCTGTTTGTCGGTCTCACTCCAGTGTGCGTAGTCGCCTAGTCCCAGGTAACGGGTTACTTCGCTCAGTACATCAGCATGACGCTGAGAATCCTGACGCACGTCCAGGCGTAAAAGGTGCACACCAAAACACTTAACGCGGCGGATGGTGTCGAGCAGCATGCCGTTGGCAGTAACTTCCAGGCCCGACTCACACAGTGAGCGGTAGCACATCAGCAGCGGCTCTAACAGTTCATCGTTAGATGCAATCCACTCGCTGGAATCGTAAGGACGACCGTTGAAGAAATCGTAAATACCGTCGCGGGTATCTGCACAACGTTTCACTAACGGACGCAGTAATGCGCGGTACGGCTCATATTGCTCGCCTACGGCATCTTTCAGTTCGTCGTTGCAGTCGTTCATCGACAGCTCAACCTGCAGACGATCAAGATCGATGGTCAGCAATTTGGCGGCACGGCGACGGGCCAGTAGCAGTACTTCTTCGGTGACCTTGGCAGTAACAAACGGGTTACCGTCGCGGTCACCGCCCATCCACGAACTAAAATGAATGGGGGCTGCGTCGATTGGCAGTTTTACGTTGTAATCCTGCTGTAAGCGCTCATCTAAGTCGCGCAAAAACTCAGGTACCGCATCCCACAGAGAGTTTTCGATAACTGAGAAGCCCCAGCGTGCTTCGTCAACCGGCGTAGGGCGTACCGAACGAATCTCTTCGGTGTGCCAGGCCTGGCTGATTAGATCGGCGATACGAGTTTCCAGACGGTTACGCTCGGTATCACTTAATTGCTCATGGTGAATGCTTTTTAAGCAGTAAGCTAACTCTTTATGCTTATGAATAAGGGTGCGACGGAATACTTCGGTAGGGTGAGCGGTAAGTACCAGATCAATATCCAGCTTAGCTACCGCCTCTTCCACTTCCAGGGCGCTCAGTTCAGCCTTATCGAGGTGTGAAAAGAGTGAGTCGATGGATGCATCGACATCCAGTCCGGCGTTGTATTCCTGCTCGGCGATATTGCCCAGGTTAAGAAACTGAGCGAATGCTCTGGCTACTACCAGTAATTCACTGTCGGACATGGTTTTGAAAGTTTCTTTCAGATTTTTACTGGAATCTGTATCACCCTTAAACGATGCACGACCGTCAAGGCGAACTTTCTCTATTTTCTCTAACCAGTCATTTCCCAGCTGAGCTTTGATTGTTTGTCCCAGCGTTTTTCCCAAATAGCGAACAGTATCTTTCAACTGCGCGTCATAATGTGATTGCATGGCGTCCTCCAAAAAACAGTGCTATCAACATACTGTCTCTTAGTTAAATTGTCTAATAGCTTTTTATCTAACAGCCCTTAGAAACGGGCTCTTCAAACCGGTCGGAACAATGTCGCGGGCACGGATTATCTGGCTGTGTTACACTATGCCAGCGAAAAATCGAAGCGTAATAAAAATTTTCAGAATACTACGGGTTTTGATTAATAATTGCGCAAAAAGTGTAATTTTATTTCAGGAGACACTGTGTCAGATTTATTTAAAACAGTAGAAACCCAAGCTAGTTACGGAATTGGTTTCCAAATGGGTCAGCAATTACAATCAAATCCATTTGACGGATTGGATCTGGACTCTGTTGTAGCAGGGTTGAAAGATGCATTCACTGGTCAGGCTCCACAGGTTGACAACGACGCTCTGCGTGCCGCGTTTGGTGAAATCCATGAGCGTATGCAGGCAGCTAAAGCTGAGCAACACAAAGCCGCTATTGAAGAAGGCGAAAAGTTCCTGGCTGAAAACGCTAAGCGTGAAGGTGTGCAGGTCACTGAGTCGGGCCTGCAGTACGAAGTAGTTAGTGCCGGCGACGGTGAAGTACCGACTGCAGAAAGCACTATTCGTGCTCATTACCACGGCACACTGATCGATGGTTCTGTATTCGACAGCTCTTACGATCGCGGCCAGCCGGCAGAATTCCCGGTAGGTGGCGTAATCAGAGGCTGGACCGAAGCACTGCAAATGATGCCGGTTGGTTCTAAGTGGCGTTTATACGTGCCGCACAGCCTGGCATACGGTGAGCAGGGCGCAGGTGGCGCGATTGCACCATACAGCACGCTGGTATTTGATATCGAGCTGCTCGACGTAATTGCCTAAGCAATTATCTGTCACTTATAAAAGCCCGCGGTTGCGGGCTTTTTGCTATTTTAGCCACAGGCATTGAGGAGTGGTTTGCAATCGGCGAAAATAGCATTAGGCTTACTCCAGCTGTTCAGAGTTGTTATCAATCGCCGGTCATTTACAATACGCGCTAAAATAAGAAAGGATAGAGTCACTATGGTTATCAAGCCCAAAATTCGAGGCTTCATTTGTACAAATGCACACCCACAGGGTTGTGCTGCAGTGGTTGCAGAACAGATTCAATATATTAAAGGTCTTGGCGAGCTCGGTGACGGGCCTAAAAAGGTACTGGTTATTGGTTGCTCTACTGGTTATGGCCTGGCGTCGCGGATCACTTCAGCGTTTGGTTATGGTGCCGACACGCTGGGTGTATGCTTTGAGAAGCCGCCAACAGAGCGTAAGACCGGTACTGCCGGCTGGTACAATACCGCTGCGTTTCATGAGCAGGCAAAAGCTGCCGACCTGTACGCCGAAACCATTAACGGTGATGCTTTCTCTAACGAATTAAAAGCGCAGGTTATCGATAAAATCAAAGCCGACCTGGGTCAGGTGGATTTGGTTATCTACAGCTTAGCCTCACCTCGTCGTACCGATCCGGCCACAGGCGAAACGTATAAATCTACCCTGAAGCCGGTGGGTCAGGCATATACCACTAAGACTTACGATACTGACAAAGACAAAATCCATGACGTCTCACTTGAGCCTGCTACGGCAGAAGAAATTGCCGATACCGTTAAGGTAATGGGCGGTGAAGACTGGGAGTTATGGCTTAATGCGCTGGCCGATGCAGGCGTGCTGGCAGAAGGCTGTAAAACCACAGCCTACACCTATATTGGTAAAGAACTGACCTGGCCAATTTACGGTTCGGCGACAATTGGTAAAGCCAAAGAAGATCTGGACCGTGCCGCCACGGCAATTAATTCTGACCACGCTGATTTACAGGTTGATGCACATGTATCATCACTTAAAGCGTTGGTGACCCAGGCCAGTTCGGCGATTCCGGTAATGCCGCTGTACATCTCGTTAATCTATCAGGTCATGAAAGAAGAGGGTACTCACGAAGGTTGTATCGAGCAGATTGCAGGCCTTTATACAGAATGCCTGTACGGTGACAGTGCCACACTGGATGAGCATAATCGCTACCGTATGGATGGCAAGGAAACCAATGATGCCACTCAGGCGAAAATTAAAGCGCTGTGGGATCAGGTAACCCAGGAGAACTTTCACGAGCTAAGCGATTACGCCGGTTACCATCATGAATTTCTGAAACTGTTTGGCTTTGACGTGTCAGGAGTCGATTATGACGCCGATGTCGATCCATTGGTTAATTGGTAATACCACTAAATAATTAATATAAGCCGTCTTTATGACGGCTTTATTATGGCGTTTTGTTAATACTTTAGTGCATAGCGGTATGTCGACAATATTGAGTGCGCCGGGCATTGCAAGCCAGACAGAGTGGCCCCTGTGATTAAATATAAGACTAATGTGGTAGGTTAGTTGTACAGATAATTGGGATAAAAATTACGGATTATCTCTAATCAACGTAGCGTAAGTTGCTATGTTGATGCTAAAATTCCGAAATTAAGTGGGGGACCTTGTTCAGGATCCTGCACCTGGTCGTGACAACAGGCGATACAGCAAGCGCCAAGCACTAAATAACCACGACACATTCTAACAACAATAACAATTCAGCTGGATTGCAATTATTGCGAAGTGGAAACGAAGCTTTGTAGCTTTGTTACGGTTTTAAACAACCAAATTTTACTGTGTGTACGAAGTACGTTTTTGAATTGTGGCTCTGTTGGCAGCTTTGCCGGAGCGCAGCAAATTCAAAAGGGTATTTCTATTAGAGTAGTGCGATTACGTATGATAAAAATCAAAAAAGGTCTCGACCTCCCTATATCGGGAGCTCCGACGCAACAGATCCAGGATGGTCTGTCTGTGTCTCGGGCTGCCATACTGGGAGAAGAATATGTGGGTATGCGTCCTACCATGCACGTGCAGGTTGGAGACAAAGTAAAGAAAGGTCAGCTGATTTTTGAAGATAAAAAGAATCCTGGCGTTAAATTTACTGCTCCGGTTGCGGGTGAGGTGGTAGAAGTAAACCGTGGTGCTAAACGTGTTTTACAATCAGTTGTTGTAAAGCAGGAAGGTAACGAAGCTGAAACCTTCGAAGCCATTGCTGCTGACCAGATTACGTCAACTGAGCGTGAAAAACTTGAGCAGATACTGGTAGACACCGGACTGTGGACGACACTTCGTACACGCCCGTTCAGTAAGTCTCCGGCACTGGGGTCAACCCCAAGCTCAATTTTTGTTAACGCGATGGACACTAACCCGTTAGCAGCTGACCCAGCGGTGATTATCGCTGAGCGTCAGGACGATTTCGCTAACGGCTTAAAAGCGCTTAGCATCTTATCCGGCGGCAAGGTTTATCTTTGTAAGAAAGCCGGCGCAAACGTATCTGCTGGCGACAGCAAAGCAGAAACCGCTGAGTTTGATGGTCCGCATCCTGCTGGTCTGGCTGGTACTCACGTCCATTACCTGGATCCGGTAGGCGCCAAGAAAGCCGTATGGACAGTAAACTACCAGGACGTTATCGCCATTGGTAAAACACTGACCAGCGGTGAACTGGACAACAGCCGTGTTGTGGCAATCGGCGGTCCGGCAGCGAAAAACCCTCGCCTGGTACGTACTGTTGTTGGTGCAGACCTGACAGAACTAACTGCCAGCGAGAAGAAAGACGGTGACGTTCGCGTAGTGTCTGGTTCCGTACTTAACGGTACTACCGCACAGGGCGTTCACGGCTTCTTAGGTCGTTTCCATTTACAGGTATCTCTGTTACTTGAAGGTAAAGAGAAAGTCCTGTTTGGCTGGTTAACACCGGGTTCTGATAAACACTCAGTAACCCGTGCTTACACCGGTCACTTCAGTGGTAGCAAGCAATTCGATATGACGACTACCACTAACGGCTCAGAGCGTTCGATGGTACCAATTGGTAACTACGAACGTGTGATGCCTCTGGATATCCTGCCAACGTTATTATTACGGGATTTAATTTCCGGTGATACTGACAGTGCTCAAACACTGGGCTGTCTGGAACTGGACGAGGAAGATTTGGCGCTGTGTACCTATGTGTGCCCCGGCAAATACACTTATGGTTCCATTCTGCGCGATTGTTTGACCACCATTGAGAAAGAGGGTTAATTCATGGGCTTAAAAGCGTATTTAGAAAAAATCGAACCTAACTTCGAGCCCGGTGGAAAGTACGAAAAATGGTATGCACTGTATGAAGCAGCCGCGACTATTTTCTACACGCCTGGTCACGTAAACAAAGCTGGTACGCATGTGCGTGACAGTATCGACCTGAAACGCATCATGATCATGGTGTGGATGGCTACCTTCCCTGCCATGTTTTTTGGTATGTACAACATTGGTTTCCAGGCTCAGGAAGCAATCGCTGCTGGCGCTGGTACCTTACCTGATGCCTGGCAGGCGGGTCTATTTGCTGCCTTGGGTGGTGACATTTCAAATGCCGGTACACTCGGCCTGATGTTCTACGGTGCTTGTTTCTGGCTACCTATTTATGCAACGACGTTCGTTGTCGGTGGTTTCTGGGAAGTCCTGTTTGCCTCTGTACGTAAGCACGAAGTCAACGAAGGCTTCTTTGTAACGTCAGTGCTGTTTGCACTAACACTGCCAGCAACTATTCCACTGTGGCAGGTTGCTCTGGGTATTACCTTCGGTGTGGTTATCGCGAAAGAAATCTTTGGTGGTACTGGCCGTAACTTCCTGAACCCGGCACTGTCTGGTCGTGCGTTCCTGTACTTCGCATATCCGGCGCAAATCTCTGGTGACCGCGTATGGGTTGCTGCAGACGGTTACTCAGGTGCGACTTCACTGAGTGAAGGTGCATCAGGGTCATTAAACTATGCCGACACCAACGCGTGGATGGACGCGTTCATGGGCTTCATTCCTGGCTCTGCCGGTGAAGTTTCTGCGCTGGCGATTATGCTGGGCGGTCTGTTCATTATTTACATGCGTATTGCTAGTTGGCGAATCGTGGCCGGTGTTGCACTGGGTGTAGCTTTCTTTGCAACCCTGCTTAACCTGATTGGCAGTGATACCAACCCGATGTTCGCCATGCCGGCGCACTGGCACTTTGTAGTGGGTGGTTTGGCCTTTGGTATGTTCTTTATGGCTACAGACCCTGTGTCTGCGTCATTTACCAACCAGGGCAAATGGGCGTACGGTTTCTTTATCGGCTTTATGACCGTGTTGATCCGCGTACTTAACCCTGCATTCCCAGAGGGTGTCATGCTGGCAATTCTGTTTGCCAACCTGTGGGCGCCACTATTCGACTACTTTGTCGCTCAAAGCAATATCAAGCGGAGGATAGCTCGTGTCGGCTAAAAAAGAATCTTTAGGAAAAACGGTCGGCGTTGTACTGGCAGTTTGTTTAGTTTGTTCAATTATTGTATCGGG
>Ga0213831_1001090_pt1 | contig 9988 bp, 3 predicted proteins | sample SWATP12_FD_163421 | JGI IMG/M metagenome (GOLD analysis project Ga0213831, IMG submission 163421) | Coastal seawater microbial communities from Marineland, Florida, United States - SWA TP1 #2 | ecosystem: Environmental > Aquatic > Marine > Coastal | place: USA: Florida | collected 2016-08-06
ACGACGATTTGAGCTCATTTGTAGCGCAAATTATTGAATCGGTAGAAACGCCTATTTCGTTAGCCGAAGAAGTGCTTCGTGTGTCCTGCAGTATTGGTGTCGCTTTTTACCCTGAAGACGCATCGGAACCTGCTGAGCTTATTAAGCAAGCTGATGTGGCCATGTACAGTGCTAAGAAAGACGCGTTAAGCGGGTTTACGTATTTTACTAGTGATATGAACGAGCGCGCGAAAACTCGACTACAGCTAGAAAACAAAGTGAAGCGCGCCTATTCCGATGACTGTTTCTTCAATCACTATCAACCAATTGTAGATGCGCGTACGAACACTACCATTGGGGTTGAGTTACTGCTTAGAGGACGACTTGAGAATGAGCCTCTTTACCCCGATCAGTTCATTCCGGTACTCGAAGAGTTGAAATACATTATTGAAGTGACCCGCCAAGCCATGCGAAGAGCTGCTGAAGACTTATCTTCGTGGTATCGCCAAGGTTTTAATGGCTATGTATCGATTAACTTATCTGCACTTCATTTTAAGACGGAATTTGATTTAAGCGGTGTATTAAGCTTATTAAACGAGTTTGACTTACCCAAGGAAGCGTTCAGGTTTGAAATTACCGAAGGCGTACTGATGGATGACAGTGACAATGCGTTAAGACAGATAAGTCGTTTTGTAAAAGAAGGGTTTGTTCTGGCGCTGGATGATTTCGGTACAGGATACTCGTCACTGAGCTACTTAAAACGCTACCCGTTATCTGTACTAAAAATAGATAAGAGCTTCGTAAACGAAATGGCTCCCGGTAACGCGAATGAAGCGTTAGTAACTACGACGATCACGCTTGCAGGTAATCTGAACATGAGTTGTGTGGCAGAAGGTGTAGAAACTAAAGCGCAGGCAGATGAATTGATAGGCAAGTCGTGTTATTTCCATCAGGGGTATTTCTACGCTAAACCGTGTACGGCAGAAGAAGTGATGCCTTTGTTGTTTAAAACGTGGTCGTAGTGTTATCTCGGCCGCGTTTTTTCAACAGATAAGACCATAAAGATTCAAAAGCCAAATCTATAAGAAAACTAAATTTAGCCGCTCAAGCCTTGTTATTCACCGCATGGAATGTAAACGCTTGTTTAAAAAGCTTGTTTTTCAATAAAAAATAAGGCTTATTAGAAGTCTGTGAAATCATTGTAAAAATGAGCTACATTATAACAACATATGAGTGACCTATGCCGCTAGACATGACAGCAAACGCAAATACCACGGAAGTAATAACATCGCCATTAAGTATGTTGTACCACTGGGAACAAAGCCGTGGAGACGACGTATTTCTTACGCAGCCAATAAACGGTGAATACCACGATTACACATGGAAACAGGTCGCCCACCAAGCTAGGCAAGTAGCGGCGCGTTTACGTGAGTTTAATTTCCCACAGGGCAGCAGAATAGGCATCTTTTCTAAAAACTGTGCTGAATGGTTTATTGCTGATTTAGGCATAATGATGGCGGGTCATGTGTCGGTGCCAATTTTTTCTACCGCTGGGCCAGACACGGTTCAGTACGTGTTAAAACATGCCGACGTTCAACTACTTTTCGTGGGTAAGTTAGATAATACTGCAGAGCAGGTTGCATCTATTCCCTCGGAATATTTAACGGTTGCCTTTCCTTATCCAAACATTGCTACCAAACAGCAGTGGAAAGCGTTTATGGATATTGCACCTATTGCTGACTCTCCTGTTCCTGATATGGATGACCTGATGACCATCATCTATACCTCAGGCAGTACTGGTCAACCAAAAGGCGTGGTTCACAGTTTTAATACGGCTTGCTGGGCAGCGCGCAATTCGCTCGAACAATTAGGTATTAATCAAAACGACCGTACTATGAGTTATCTGCCATTAGCGCACATCACTGAGCGTGTTTTGGTTGAGCTTTCAAGTTACTACAGTGGTGGAAAAATACATTTCGTTGAAGATCTTTCAACGTTTCAGCGTGATGTCGGCCATTGTCAGCCAACATTATTTATATCTGTACCTCGTCTATGGACTAAGTTCCAAATGGGCGTGCTGGCAAAAATGCCGCAGAAAAAGCTAGATACGTTACTCAAAATTCCAATTTTGAACAAAATCGTGGCGAAGAAAATTCGCAATGGATTAGGTATTAACAACGCTCGCTTGTGGGCAAGCGGCTCAGCGCCACTCGCACCAGCGGTAATTGAGTGGTTTGCGAAAATCGGGATTTACATTTCTGAAGGCTGGGGAATGACCGAGAACAGTGCTTACGGCACCGGCAGCGTACCATTCCGTCATGATAAAATAGGTTGTATTGGTAAGCCTTACGCTGGTGTAGACATTCGCACGTCAGAAGAAGGTGAGATACAAGTTAAATCGCCATGCAATATGCTGGAGTATTACTTAGAACCTGAAAAGACAGCAGAAGTCTTTACTGAAGACGGTTATTTACGTACCGGTGACAAAGGCGTTATTGACGCCGATGGTTACGTTAAAATCACGGGTCGTTTAAAAGATATCTTTAAAACAGCGAAAGGAAAGTACGTTACACCAGCACCTATCGAAGCGAAGTTTATGGAAAACCCCATTGTGGAGCAGGTGTGTGTTACCGGTACTAACTTGCCTCAGCCGGTAGCTTTGCTTGTGCTAAGTGAAGAAGCGCGGAAAAAAGACAAAGCGGGCATTGAAGCAAGCCTTAAGAAAACATTCGATGCTATTAACGCAAACTTAGAAAGCCATCAGGTAATGGACCGCGTGGTTATAATGAAAAATGAATGGAGTATTGAGAACGACTTGCTTACCCCGACGTTAAAGGTAAAACGTCACGTACTAGAAGACCGCTTCGTCGATATTATTCAAGGTAGCTATAGCGACAAATTGGTTTGGGTAGACGCGTAAGCTAAAGCAACGTATTCAACCAACGTATGGGAAAGCTCTGTCAATGACAGAGCTTTTTACTTTCAGCAGATTTAAACCAAGGGGTTTAAAAGCGAGACGTTACCCGGCGTTTTGCCAGTATGTCCTTATGATCTCACGAAAGCGGCGATGGCGCTTAAGAAGGGTAGCGAGAGCGTAATCCCTCATACACTAAGTCGCTAAACTCAGGCTTAGTTAAATCAAGCGCGTCCATTACTTCTACTAGGTGCTCGTTGTCTTCACGACCTTCCCATACTTTTATGTACGTACCTTCTTTATAACCGTTGTCTTGACGGAAGAAGTTAAGCACATTTTTACCTACATACTGACGATACAATTCGTCAGCCGACATTTCGCATTGGCTAACGATGAACATAAATAGCGGCACGCTGAAACGCTTTGCGGCGCATAGGCCTGTCATTAGCTCTAAATTATCAAGAAGCGACTGATTTGATGCGTCGTACTCTTTCCCGTCGAACGTCACTGAAGTGTTGCCACTTGCTAATTCAGAAGCAATGCTTTTTGCAGACTCAGCGATATCGCCTTTGTATTCGATAATGCAGGCGCTAAGCGCGAAGTGCCAAATATCAACTAATTCCATTTGCAGTTGTGGTAGATCTTTTTGCTGCGCTTTCCACCATTTCCAGCCATGATGTTCAATTGCTTCAACCGACTCAACCATTGCTGCACGTAAGTATCCGTAACCTGCGTTTAGCCAGTCTGGGTTTACCTTGGCGTTCATTTTATCTTGAAGAGAAAGCATGGTGGCGAGTTGTTGCGCGGTTAACATTGTTGCTCCTGACCGTGAAATTGTATTGCGTTTTATAAAGGGGAAATTGTACTTGAATGACGCTTGAGGAGAAACTGCTAAATTGGGGCGGATGATAGTGACGTATATTCTTTACTATGTGCCTGCTTGTGGTGCACTTGCACCACGGTAAAACTGTCACCTAATGGTCATGTTTTTCTGTATTTTATAAGTGTTTGATTTTTATGGTTTTAAAAGTTGGCACTCAACCTGCAAAACATAAAGCGTTAACAGTGCTGCCCAGTAGCGTTAACGTGAATGAGTGCCAGGCAACGCTTATTCACGTTGTTACTGGGAAGACCGTAAACCTTACCCACACAGATTTTTCGTGTCCTGAGGTCTGTGTGGGTTTTTTTTAATTAATAATGCCTCCATCCTTCTTCTCTCTGCTTGTCTACCATCTCACAAACATTCGCATACTGGTGCGCCGATTCACTTACGCAAAATTGTGCACAAGGCGAGCCATTTAATTTTTGATTTATCCCTTTTTGAACGTTATGTATGTGTAAGGTTTTCGCTTAGTTAAAAATTGGAGAAATAACTTAACTACTGAGCCCAATGCGATACACTAAATCATAAGGTCGACGATACATGAACAGTCTTTGTACAGTATCTAAAAGCTCGTTCTACAAAGGATTTTTCGATTGCTTGCGCTATATCCCTCTAATAAATTAGAACATTTAAGTTTTCTTCTTACCACGCTTCTACGTCAGCAGCCCTTGGGTGTATTTACGCCAGAAACTATCTTGGTTGAAAGCCCAGGTATGCAGCACTGGGTCAGTATGCAGCTTGCCACTGAACATGGCGTGGCGATGAATATTGATTATCCCTTACCAGTGCGTTTCATGTGGAATACGGCACGTGCGGTATTGGGGCAGGACACAGTACCTAAGCAGTCACCTTATCGCCGGGAAGTACTAACCTGGCGCATTGACAATATTCTCCAAGATGGCTCGCTGATGAGCGGTGATGCCTTTGAACAAGTTAATCGATATTGGCAAAATGCCGGAAGTGAACAAGAGCAGGGGCTACAGCGCCTTCAGCTTGCAACTGCCCTTGCTGACGTGTATGAGCAGTACTTGTTGTATCGGCCAGACTGGTTGTTTAAGTGGGAAGCTAACGAACGTGCAGTGTTTGACGATATGGAAATATGGCAGAGTGAAATTTGGCGTATTCTAGCTAAAGAGCAGCCGTTACATCCAGCACGCTTGCACCAAATGACCCTTGAAGCATTAGACGGGGGTCATATACCCAATCAGCATCCAACGAGTAATCTACCTAAACGTGTCATAGTGTTTGCCATCAATACTATGGCGCCGCAATTGATAGCATTCTTTGACGCCCTCGCGCAGCACATTGATATTCATATATTTCATCTGAACCCTAGCGTAAATTACTGGGGAGAGGCGAAGAGCAGCAGTGAACAAGCAAAGTTATTGCGTTTAGAAGGCCTTAAAAAATGGATGGAAGAAGATCAGTCCAACCCGTTGCTTGGCAACCTAGGTAAGCAAGGCAGAGAGCTTTTCAATTTACTGACCGAACTCGATACCTTTGAAATAAGTGCGTTTGATTCGCCAGATTTTGATGAGGGGGATAATAATGGTGAGAATAACCGCAGTCGCGGTTTGCTCGAGTATATTCACAACGACATTTTGCGGGCTGCTCCCCCTAAACCGCTAGACTGCGGGTTAAAAGGCGGTGATGTAAATGCCTCCGCTCTAAAAGAAAAAGATGATAGCGTCACTATCATGTGTACCCATTCCGCGCTTCGCGAAGTGCAAGTGTTACACGACCACTTGTTACACTGGTTATCTCAGGATAAAACGCGCACTCCCTCAGATATTCTTGTGATGTGCCCCGCCATCGAAAACTACGCCCCGTTTGTTGATGCCGTATTTCACAGGGTAGGCACTAAATCCTTAGCTGGCACTGGACAGGTCAGGCTTCCTTGTACCATTGCAGACAGAAGCCCTATGGATGCAGAGCCATTGATTGCAGCGTTTATGGCGCTGTTACAGCTGCCAGATAGCCGTTTTGGCGTGTCGGACATCATGGATTACCTGCAGCTAGATTCAGTTCAAAAGCGTTTCTCCGTGTCCCAAGACGATATAGAGCAAATGGTAGTCTGGCTAAAACAAGCGCATATTCACTGGGGTCTTAATAGCGCGCATAAAACTGCTGTCTCAGAAGGTGTTGATTTAGACGAAACCTACAGCTGGTGGTGGGGAATTCGCCGCTTGATGATGGGCATGCTCGCACCAGATAGTGAAGTCATTGTTAGTGACCTACTTACTATCCCCGACGTAGAGGGGCAAAGTGCGCTTACACTAGGCAAGCTTATTGATGTTGTGGCGCTACTCGGCGAGTTTGCCCAAGCGTTGACAGCCCCAAGGACGCCGTTGCAATGGTCTAAAGCCTTAATAGCGCTTAGAGATGCGTGTTTTATGCCGATAAAAGAGCAGCAGCAAAGTTGGGATCTTATTGCCAAAGTTGCAGCTGATCTTGCTGCTCGATGCGAAGAGGCAGGTTATGAACACGAACTCAGTCTTCGTCAGGTGCGCGACCTGCTACTCAATCGGTTTTCGTCGCCAGACGCCGGAAACCACTTTATGACCGGTCAGGTCACGGTTTGTTCTATGCTGCCAATGCGAAGCATACCGTTTAAAAAAGTGTGTATTTTAGGGCTGAACGACAGTGAGTTTCCTAGAAAATCAAGCCCACTAGGTCTCGATTTAATGGCGAACTCTGGCCGCCAGATTGGCGATCGCTCACGGCGCTTGGAAGACAGGTATTTATTTCTCGAAGCCATTATTTCCACCAGAGAGAGCTTATACTTAAGTTATCAAGGGAACGACGTAACTAATAACAGTGAGCGCCAACCCAGTCTGGTATTAGCTGAGTTCATGGATATGTTAGAAAACAGCTATGAACTGGATTTATCCAAATACAGCGTTAATGCGCCGCTACATCCATTCAGCGAAGCGGGGTTTACTGGGCAAATTCCAAGCTACGAAACAGGATGGCTACGGCTCGCTGACGCGCTACAGCAAACGAAATTACATGGTGATAACGCAGAGGGTGAATCTGCTGATGAAGGCAATACAGCGGTGCTAGCGCCTTCAGCCGATACGCTCTCATCACAAACTCTTCGTTTATCAAGTAGCCAAATTGCGCGTGCCTTTAAAGACCCACTAGAGTATTTTTCCATCCAGCGGCTCGGCGTGAACCTGTCTCAATCGTTTACTTTACTCGAAAATAGCGAGCCGTTTGAAACCAATGCGCTGCTGCGTTATCAGGTGCTCGACGCTATCTTTTCTTCTCCAGAGCGCATAGCGCCAGAAAAAGATGATGCCACCCAGCTTTCATATAGTGAAAAAGTGATCACGTTTGCGTCGCTTAGGGGGGATATCCCTAATAATCCCGTTGCCAGAGATGAAGTTGACATGTGGAAAGAGGGGGCGTTGGCACTAAGTCAGGCAATGGGCCCTCACGACGCGGAACCTAAAAAAGCGCATTTCCAAGGTAAATATATTACCTTTACTTCATCGGCTTTATTAGGCAGTGAAGCTTTAGTCGAGCTTTGTGCAGGAAAGGTCGACGCTCACCGAGCGTTGAGTTTTTTCATCTCCCAATTAGTTTTTTCAAGCAGCGATGAAGAAACTAGCTACAGCAACTATCCACTGGATATCTATTCGTGCGCTTGGGAAAAGGGCGAAACCATTTTGAAAAAGCAGCGCTTCCCCGCTTATGACAGGGAGACCGCAGTTCGTTTACTCTTGTTTATTGAGCAGCTTTACATGGCGGTTTATACGGCGCCGACGCCTGTGTATTTAAGCTTGTTCGGTACTTTTATGCCCGGCACTAGAAACTCAGACACTAAGGCTGTAGTGGAAAGCGTAAAGCCTGAAATGTTTACCGATATCCTGCGTGCGCTACTAGATAGTGCGGACGGTACTAATGAAACCGACAAAGCGATACTTCGCCAAGTTGAGCAGGCAGTAGATGAGCTGTGCCCATTCATTGATAAGGAAGACGATGTAGCCAGCGAAACGACAAGTGAAAAACACGAAAAAGCCAAACGAACATTGGATCAGGCCGTAGCGCTTATTGACTCGATAGAATTACAGCGAGCGTTAACTGACTGGCAGCAAAGTAACGGGCAATTTAGTGCCGATATGGCAAACAACCCTTATCTTAACTGGCTGTTTCCACAGGGCGTTAGTTGGAACGATGTGCCGCATTTAAGTGCTTTTGTACTGCTTGCTATGGTCAATAATGCATCTCAGGAGGAGAAGCTATGAGTTACAATTCAACATCCTCTGACAATCCAATGAGCAAGCATACTCAGCCGGAAACCGACGATTATAGCGGCACCGAAGCGCAATTACTCGATGTGGTCGCTATGCCGTTAAAAGGGCGGCACCTTATTGAGGCTAGCGCGGGCACGGGTAAAACTTTCAATATAACGCGTTTGTACCTGCGTTTGTTGCTTGAAAAAAAGCTCAACGTTAAAGAAATATTGGTGATGACCTTCACCAAAGCCGCTACCGAAGAAATAAAGGGGCGCATTGCCAAAACGCTAAGAGAAGCCCTTCTTATTTGGCAGCAGGCCAAAGATAATGGTAACGAAATAGACAGTAGCTGTGACCCTGTTTATAAGCATTTATTTAATAGTTGCGACACCGACGAGAGTTTGGCTCTTTTAAAAGCGGCGCAGCTAGAGCTTGATGAAGCCTCGGTGTTTACTATTCACGGCTTTTGTCAGCATGTTATTACCCAATTAGCATTTAACAGCGGCTTTGCTATGTCGCTCAACTTGGGCAATGACACCAGCGATTTATACCTTGAAGCTGCCGAAGACTTCATTCGAAAAATAAGCAAAAGCGAGGACGAGTTTAGACTACTGGCAGAGTCAGGCTGGCATATACCTGAAAAGCTGTTGCGAGAGTTTAACGCCAGCATTAAAAGTACTCTGACCCCATTATTGCTGAGTGAAGAGGATATTGAGGCGGCGTGTAAAAAGCAGCTAGATGAAGCGCCGCACACGTCTTTAGCCTACGTGAAGTCTCTATTTCAAAGCGTAGAAGACAATGAAGGGCTATTGGTAGAACAGCTCATCAAAACACCGGCCCATAAAAAAGAGCGGCCGCAGGAGTTGGCTGCACTTAAAGCTTGGTTGCGTTCTTGTGTGGATGAACAAAGTTATTATCTTCCTCCACCGGAAGCGGAGGCTTTTGTTAAAGGTAACCGATATGCGCGAAATTCATCTGGCGTAAAAGAGATTTTAACGCCTATAAAAGACTTTGCAGGGGCGCTTAGAAAAGCATTTGGCGAGAAAGATAAGGCACTTGGTAAGGTGCCCGTATTCAAACTAGTGGTTGAAGCTATTGCGTTCATAAAATCCCGCGTTGAAAAGCAGAAAAAACAGCTTGGCGTTATCGACTTCGACGATCTTATTCGTATGCTAGCCGATGAGGTGGTGAAGCCGAACAATACCCTTGTGCCTGAGCTTCGTAAGAAGTTTCACGTAGCGCTTATTGACGAATTTCAAGATACCGATGCAAAGCAGTACGCGATTTTAGATGCAGTTTATCCTAATCTTGCGGATGCTAACGAAAGTGCATTATTGATGATAGGTGACCCCAAGCAGGCGATTTATCGCTTTCGCGGTGGCGATATTTTTACCTATTTAAAGGCGGGTAGGCAGGCAGATTACCGCTGGGTGATGAATACCAACTGGCGCTCGGTAGAGGGAATGGTTAAAGCCTATAATCGGTTATTCTACGGTGCGCCTATAGCATCAAATAAACCCGCCGATGTGTTTGGCTTTAACATCAAATACAACCCTGTGGAATTTACGCCAAAAGCGGCCGCGGCTAAAACGCCACTTATCGACCCTGCCGAACAAGACAATGTAATGAAAAGTGCTGTAATGAAGAGCGGTGTAATGAAGAGTGCTGTAACGAAACGCAGCGCGATGAACTACGTTAGCATGTGTCTGGATGACAAAGAAAACACCAGCATTATGCGTCGTAAAATGGCTCAATGGATTGCGCAGGAGATTTACCGCTTATTGAACGAAGCGCACTTCCAAACAGCGAATGGTGGCACCGCGCCGGTGAAGCCTAAGGATATTGCTATCTTGGTGAAAGACAGGACCGAAGCTGGCGCTATCAAAAGTGTACTGCAGCAAAAAGGCTTGGCGTGCGTTTATTTAAGCGATCGCAGTAACTTATTTGCCAGTGCCGAAGCCAAAGATGTAC
>Ga0213831_1001093_pt1 | contig 9982 bp, 9 predicted proteins | sample SWATP12_FD_163421 | JGI IMG/M metagenome (GOLD analysis project Ga0213831, IMG submission 163421) | Coastal seawater microbial communities from Marineland, Florida, United States - SWA TP1 #2 | ecosystem: Environmental > Aquatic > Marine > Coastal | place: USA: Florida | collected 2016-08-06
AGCGGCATTTGCTCTCTCGCAGCGAAATAGAATGGCTCTAGATTGCTAGGCAAGTCGCCTTGTCCGGTGGTTGAAGTTACGACCAATACAGCATCCGAATTGGTCAAATCGGCTATTGAGGCTGGCGTATTAAACACGACGTCAAGATCAACTGCAGTAATGGCGCTGTGGATCTCCTGCGCGACTTCTTGCGCTGCGCCATACACCGAACCCATAATAATTGCTATTGTCGCCATGTCTCACTCCCAGAGGTTTTTCAACACGGTATCACAATTATTAAATTGGCTAAATGAAATCCATATGAAGTTTGTCGTGGCAGACACTGCAGACAATAGCGGTTTGTTCGGTGGGACAATCCACGTAAAAGACGTGTCGACCGTCTTTTATAATCTGCTCGTGTTTGGTCAATGAATCGTTGGTCTTTTGCGCGCCATACAAACCCGCTTCCCACGTTGAAAACCCTAGGACAAACAATGAAAGCATGACGATAGGTGTCCAAGTGTAGGTGTCGGCAAGGTTGGTAAAAAGACCGGCACTAATGGTTAAAATAAACAACAAGATACCAACAGCGAAGCCTTTTGACAGCCCTGATAAAACATTGGTTTTTTCAAATAAGTTCAATGTGTGAAGACCTTTTGACTCTGCCTTTGCGTTGTCATTGTCATTTGAAAACAGGTGAAAATGATGGGGTGATACCCCTGATTGGGTCAGGATCCTTTCTGCGTCTTCAACTCGCTCCAATGAGTCACTGGCGAAGTAAATACGGTTCATGAGGTTGCTCCTAAGGGCAAAAAATAACAATGTTCATTACGTGTCGCATTTGTGGAGTGATCACTTTAAATCTCGGTTGCCCATCCACAGTGAGTAAAAACGCGTACCAAACTGTCGTCTAATTTGCTCTCCACACAAATGTTGGCACCGGTCACCGGATGTATGAACTCGAGACGTTTTGCAACAAGGGCTAGGCGGTGCAGCCTTAAATGTTCCCTGGCGGCCAGGTTCTGCTTGCCATCGCCGTGGTTGGTATCGCCAATGATAGGATGACGAATATGCGCCATGTGGCGACGTAGTTGATGTTTTCTGCCCGTTTCTGGCGTTAGCTGCAGCAAAGAGTATCGAGTTTTATCGTATCGTCCCGAAGGAAAATCCAGTTCGCATGTAGCAAGTCGTTGCAATCTGGTCTGTGCAGATTGGGGGCCCTTGTCTTTGTTCGCCTGTTTATCGGATTTTTTGTCCAAAATCTCCTTCAGTGGATAATCAATATACAATTCATCTGGAGCGTAACCTCGCACAACGGCTAGGTATGTTTTCTTAATTTCGCCATGGATGAACATTTCAGACAATAGACGAGCAACGTCTGAGTTAAGCGCGAACATCAAAGCGCCAGAGGTCGGTCGGTCTAAGCGATGGACGGGATATACTCGTTGACCGATCGTGTCTCTCGTTAGCTGAATTGCAAACAGTGTTTCCCGTTTATCAATCTCACTGCGATGTACTAACAAGCCTGAGGGCTTGTCAATTATGACCAGGTGTTCGTCTTGGTAAAGTATTGGAATTTCAGGGGGCTCTGAGAAAACAATGTTACGCATGTTGCCCACTCAATAAGGCGTCTATTTTGGCAAGTGTTGAAAGCACCATCGGGGCGTCAATATTGCGGGCAAAGAAAGTTTGCTCTGCCATTGGCAATATTGCTATCGCCTTGGGCAACGCCTGCGATTCCTCAATCATTTGACGAAGTTTAGGAACAAACACAAATTGCAACCATTGCTCGAATCGCATGGTGTCCACAGCAAAAGGCTCGGAACTGGCAAGTTGAGCAGTCGTAGGGGGCTGTTCACTGTATAGATTTGCATGCGCCAGTTGTTCCATCAACGTATCGAGTAGAAATGAGAGAGTGGATTGAATTGACATAATAGACCTTGGAAAATAATTGCCGATAGGATACCACTAATCTCATTTTGACCCTATAATGCGCGGCTTAAATCTAGATTAATAAGGTTTGGTATGACAACTACATCAGCAAATAATCCGGTTCCTACTCTTGCGGCGTTAATGTCGGAAGCGAATGCAAATTGGCGTGTGTTTGATCTAGGGCGTCGAATCCAAACCATCGGCAAATCAGATTTCGAGTTAATCGAAAACAACCAAAAGCCTTATCCATTTCCATTGCAACAAAAAGCCCGCTTTGCGATGGTGTTTTGGGACAAATCAGAAAATGCCCAAGCAGCAATGAAAAACCCGTTTATTTGGTTTTTGCAATTTGAGTTGGATGAAATGGGATTGTTGAAGCTTCAACAGCGAGACCATTTTATTTCATTGGTGATCAAAGAGCTTGGCAGTAACTTGATCAACGCCAAGGACGAGCAAAACAGTCTTGATAATCACCCGTACAGTTTTACCCCCGATCAGAATCGACAAGCGGCGTTTAATGCCAATGTTAAACTTGCCTTAAAGCAACCCGCTTCGATGTATTATGAGCATGCTCAAGCGTATTTCAAAGGCCAACTAGAGGCGGACAAATGGCAAGAACTGACGGTTCAGGGCATTGCAGATTTTGCTGCTCGAATCGATGACAAGGAAAACGAGCAAGCACTGATTGCGAAGCTAGATGACATGCCGGTGCAAATTCTATCAACACTGGCTGCAACACTTGAGCACCAAGAGATTGGTGTCGAGCTGACACAGCGACTCGTGGATGCACAAAATGATTTTATCGACAGTGGTGATAAAGAGCAGGTGATCAATACTCTGCGCTGTATGGCGGGCAGTAAGTCAAAGTCTTTGGTGGCGGGACAATTACATGCACTGTTAAAAAGCTTTGAGGCAGAAGATGAGGCTCTGTTTATCGTTATAGCAGGGCGTTTTTGGCCATATTTGAACGACACTAGCCTGTTGCACTTGTTTTTCGAAAAAGCTGCTGGCCACACCAATCAGCAATTATTTGCAGGCTTGTTTGCCGATCTTGTTGCGGTCCCAGAAGTAAGAAAAACGGTATTAGGACTCTTGCGCGACCCTATGCGGCCAGAAGCTGTATCTCGCGCAATTGGCGCGGTGTTTGGCAGAGCTTAACGGTTCGCAACCAAAGCCATAACTTGAGTAACGATGGCGTGAAGGCCGTTGGTGCGAGAAGGGCTGAGTTGACCCTCTAGGCTGAGTTCAGCGAAATAGGCTTGAGTATCAAAGTCTTTGATTTGGTCAGCGGGTTTTTGATTAAAAGCCGCTAATACCAGCGCTATTAGGCCTTTTACAATTTTGGCGTCGCTGCCAATCGCTAGAAAGAGGCGATTTTCTTTCCATTCATGTTGCAACCAAACGTTACTCTCACAGCCTTGTACTTGGAATTCTTGCCGTTGCCACTCGACAGGGTAAGGCGCTATTTTTTTACCCAACAACATCAGGCTTCTATATTTTTCTTCCCAACTTTTAGAACTCAGCAGTGTTTGTTTGATGTCGTCAGTACTTAACGTAAATTGCGTGCTGTAATCCACAATGTTCATTATCAAATATCCAGTAGTTCAATAGTTTTGCTCAGCGCGTCGATAAACCGATCAACATCCATTTCTGAATTATAAACGCCCAGCGAAGCTCTTATGGTGCCGGCTAACCCAAGCGCAGTCATTAGCGGCATCGCGCAATGATGACCGACACGCACGGCAATGCCCTGTTGATCCAGTAGTGCGCCAACATCCGCATTTGATTCATTATTAATGTAGAACGAGGCCACACCTATGTTACGTTCTCGATTGCCAACCAGTTTTACATTGGGCAGCGCTGAAAGTTTATCCAACATATATTGGTACAGTTTTGCTTCAGATTTCTGTGCACGCTGAAATTCATCGCTTTGGATAAACTCCAGAGCCGCACTTAACCCAATGACACCTGAAATATTCGGTGTCCCAGTTTCCATAAAATGAGGGAAAGGGCGGAAGTTGGTGTTCTGTTTTGTGACGACGGAGATCATCTCACCACCAAACTCGCTAGGAAGCAATTTGGGCGCTGCATTTGGGGAGACGTACATTACGCCAATGCCGGTTGGTGCATACATTTTATGGCCAGAAAATACATAGAAGTCGCAACCGATATCGAGTACATCAACCGCTAAATGTGCAACCGCCTGTGCGCCATCAATCAAGGTCATTGCTCCGCTGGATTTCGCTTCTTCAACCAATCGCTCGATTGGGTGAATATTTCCAAGAGCATTGGAACAATGCTGCATACAAACAAGTTTCGGCTTTAAGTGCATCAACTGACGAAAATGGGTCATATCAACGTCACCATTGGCCAATACGTTAACGACTTCAAATCGCAACTGCTTTGTCGCCGCAAGTTGTTGCCAAGGTACAAAGTTGGCATGATGCTCCGAGCCTAGAACCACGATGACATCGTCTTTGTCAAAAGTGTGGCTCAAGCTTCGACTCACCTTGTTGATCGCAGCGGTTGTACCTGACGTCCAAATTATGTTTTCAGGGGCGTCCGCATTGATGAAGCGAGCAACATCTTCTCGAGTTTGCTCGTACAGACTGGTGGTTTGGTTCGCGGATTGATAAGAGCCACGGTGCACGTTACTGTTTTGGCAACTGTAGAAAGTACTAAGTGCGTCAATAACAGATTGTGGTTTCTGGCTGGTGGCTGCCGTATCAAGGTATACAGTGTCAGTTTGAGTAAAAAAAGGAAACTGTTGGCGAATAGTCATACGTAATAGAAAGTCGGCTTAATTGCCGGAAGTATAACATCGAAGGGGTACAACGAACATTGCAATTGAAGGTTAAGTCGCAATAAAAAAGCCGGACGAGGCCGGCTTTTTTTTGTTTTATTAACATTCGATAATATTAACAGCCAAACCGCCTCGGGCAGTTTCTTTGTATTTGGATTTCATGTCATTACCTGTATCCCACATGGTCTTAATGACTTTATCGAGTGAAACTTTCTGACCGCCAGTACCGCGAAGTGCCAAACGTGCAGCATTGATAGCCTTAACCGCTCCCATTGCGTTGCGTTCGATACATGGTACTTGAACTAAACCGCCGACTGGGTCGCAGGTCAAACCAAGGTTGTGCTCCATGCCAATTTCCGCTGCGTTTTCAACCTGTTCAACACTCGCCCCCAAAAGCTCCGCAAGGCCAGCTGCAGCCATAGAGCAAGCGACACCGACTTCTCCCTGACAACCCACTTCAGCGCCAGAAATAGAGGCGTTCTTCTTGTAAAGAATACCAATAGCACCGGCTGTTAAAAGGTATCGAACGACGAGCTCATCGGTTAAAGGCTTTACGAATTTGTGATAGTACATGAGTACCGCGGGAATAATGCCAGCCGCACCGTTTGTCGGCGCAGTAACTACACGACCACCATCAGCGTTTTCTTCATTCACCGCGAGAGCAAACAAGTTAACCCAGTCCATTACGGTTAAAGGGTCGCTCGATTGTTCTGCGTTTAATTTACGATTCAAAGAAGGCGCGCGGCGTTTAACTTTAAGGCCACCGGGAAGTATGCCTTCAGTGCGAATGCCGCGTTCGATACACGCTTCCATGACGTGCCACAACTTGACTAGCTCGGATTTGATCACGCTTTCCGATTGGAAAACAATTTCATTTGCCATCATCAAACCAGGAATTGAGAGTCCATGTTCTAGGCACAGATCTAACAGCTCTTTACCGGTAGAAAACTCGTACGGCACTGGCTTGCTTGCAATTTCTTCTACAGCAGCTTGTTTCTGTTGCTCAAATTCTTCGTGTTTTACAATAAAGCCGCCGCCTATCGAATAATAGGTTTGTTCGTGAACGAGTTCGTCCCCGGAATATGCAAACAATGTCATGCCATTTGAGTGCAGTGGCAGAGTTTTACGGCGGTGGAAAACAATGGCGTCTTTGTTAGGAAAAGCAGCACTTTGACGACCCATTAAGTTAATTTCCTGGCTACGCTCAATCTCGGCCAGTTTTCCCGCTACTGAATCCGGGTCAATGGTTTCTGGTTTTTCACCCAACAAACCCAAAATGACGGCTTTGCCACTGCCGTGACCAATACCAGTCTGACCTAATGAACCATAAAGCTCGGTTTTTACAAAGGTGATGTTGCCTAACAGGTTTTTATCAGCAAGTTCTTCAACAAACTCCCGGGCCGCTCGCATTGGACCAACGGTGTGTGAACTAGACGGCCCAATGCCGATGCTGAACATATCAAAAACACTTAACATAAAAAGTCTACGAATAATGAAGTTATGGCAGTATTGTAGCCTACATTGAAAGGATTCACATTAGGCTACATATGAGAAATATTTATTCGAAGTGTGACGCGAGTTTGTCTAATATAGCGGCGGTGGCGCCCCAAATGAGCTTGTCGTCATAGGGCATGAAGTGCACGGTTTGGCTTGCGCCATGCCTTCTAGGCTTTATGCTTGTGTGTGATTTTCGAGTAAGGAAGTGACGTAACGGCGCGGAGAAAACTTCTGCAACTTCGTCCTCGTTAATGGTGAATGGTCTGTCCTCTTTGATTAATCCAACTAATGGATAAACGGTGTAATTTGATATGGTATGAAGAGAAGGGAGCCATCCAAGCACAGAAACGTTGTTTGGGCTGAGGCCAATCTCCTCGTCGGCTTCACGTAACGCAGTTTCGATCAAACTGTCGTCGCTATCGTCTCTGCGGCCTCCAGGAAAACTGATTTGACCTGGGTGATGGCGCAAATGTAATGCTCTAGTGGTGAAAATGACATGTAAGCCATCTTGTTTGTTTACAATTGGCACGAGCACTGCAGCGTCCTTTGAGTGGGCGTTTGGCGTAAAAATACCATCAAATCGGCCGTCTAGATCGGCGGATTGATGCAAACTAAAGCGGCTAGAAAACTCGTCTAAATTCAATGGAAGCCCTTATAAATTAGCCAACGTTGGCAGTATCTTTCCGACCTTATCAAGTGTTTCTTGATACTCGGAATCGCATTCAGAATCGGCAACTAGACCACCGCCAGCCCAACAATGAATCTGTTCGTTGCTACAAACTAAAGTTCGGATAGTGATATTAGTGTCCATATCGCCATTCGGGCGAATGTAACCGATTGCGCCACAATATATACTGCGAGGGTGGGGTTCAAGCTCATGAATAATTTCCATTGCTCGAATCTTCGGTGCGCCGGTAATTGAACCTCCCGGAAATGCGCCGCGGATTAAATCTAGGCATGTGAACGGCGGTTGTAGCTTGGCTGTGACGGTACTGACAAGGTGATGCACCGCGGGGAAGCTTTCAATCGCAAAAATAGATGGCACTTGAACGCTGCCTGGAGTGGCCACTTTGCTAAGGTCATTTCTAAGTAGGTCCACAATCATAAGATTCTCCGCTCGGTCTTTCTCTGCATACACAAGCTCAGCGGCAAGTTTGGAGTCTTGGTTTTCATCGCTTGAACGAGGACGAGTACCTTTAATAGGTTTTGTTTCAATTACACCGTTAGAGACTTGCAAGAAGCGCTCTGGTGAGACACTTAACACGCAACCTTTATCTGTTCGAATAAAGCTAGAGAAAGGCGCTGCGTTTTCAACTCGCAGTGCTTGATAGGCTTGCCACTCATCGCCTTCATAATCGGCACTAAAGCGCTGTGCTAAATTGATTTGGTAACAATCCCCCGCACGCAGGTATTCTTGTACCTGAGAAAATTTTTCAGCGTAGCTTTCCTTGCTCATATTAGAGCGCCATTGAGACGTTAATTTAAAGGCGTTGTTCGCGATATTAAGTTTCGCATTTTGCTCTATCAGCGATGCATATATGTGTTCAGCATCATCGTTCGAACTGACAAAGTGCGCAGCTTCATTTTCCTGGTCAATGACGATGGCGGTATCGAAGATTCCAACATACATATTTGGCAGTTGAATCTCTGAAGCCTTTGGAGCCGGCAGTGTTTCGAATCGGCCACCGAGCTCATAATCAAAATAGCCTATGGCACCACCACTAAACGGTAAGTTGTCATTGTCCTTTGGTAACGATGCTAAATATCGACCAATCACTTCCAGTGGATCGTCGGTGCTTTGTTCAATAGTTTGACCGTTTTCCGTTACCGTTGTTGATGTGAGATCGGCACTGATTATGTACTTTGGACGCCATGCAAACACTGAAAAGTTGCTGTTTTCATGGTGCTGCGAAGCAGAGTCTAGATACACGCATCCCGCTGCTTGTTGCAACGATGTAAAAAGTTGCTCAATTTGTGATGGGTTGAGATTTAACGCTTTTACCAACATGTGAATTCGAAATAAATATAGCTATCTGGTGGAAATCTAAACAATTTCTTCTAATTAATTAGTCGAATTGTGGGCTTAACACCTTGGTTTAATTTACGCACAAGAGTATCATTCTCTCACCCAAAATTCAGGGGCTAAATGAAATTTAGCGCCTTGTTTGCGCGAGATTTAGACGCAGAGTGTCAGTTTGAAGAGACACTAGACTGCGCAGGCGTGAACAATCCAACTATAATCATTGAGTTGAAATCAACTAGCATAAACAGAGGTCGTCATGACGGTTATCCGCCAATCCGATTTTATCGAGAGCATCGCAGATGCCCTGCAATACATTTCTTACTACCATCCGCTTGATTACGTAAAAGCGGTAGAACAAGCCTACAACAAAGAGCAAAACCCTGCGGCGAAAGACGCAATGGCGCAAATCTTGATCAATTCAAGAATGTCAGCAGAAGGTCACCGACCTATCTGTCAGGACACTGGTATCGTGACCTGTTTTGTAAAAGTGGGTATGGATGTTAAGTGGGACAAAACCGACATGACGGTTCAGCAAATGGTGGATGAAGGCACCCGTCAGGCGTATATGAATCCAGACAATCCTCTGCGTGCATCTATTGTTGCTGATCCTGCAGGCGCTCGTAAAAACACTAAGGACAATACTCCTTCAGTGGTTCATATGGAGTTAGTAGCAGGTAATGAAGTCGAAGTTATGATAGCGGCGAAAGGCGGCGGCAGTGAAAACAAATCAAAGATGGTCATGTTAAACCCTTCTGACGACATTGTTGAGTGGATCAAGAAAACTGTTCCTACAATGGGGGCGGGCTGGTGTCCGCCGGGCATGTTAGGTATTGGTATTGGCGGTACGGCTGAGAAAGCCGCTGTAATGGCGAAAGAGTCATTAATGGACCCTGTTGATATGCCGGACCTATTAGAGAAAGGTGCGGAAACCACTGATGAGAAATTGCGTGTAGATATCTACAATGCGGTAAATGATTTAGGTATTGGTGCACAAGGCTTGGGCGGTCTTACAACGGTTGTTGATATTAAGATCAAATCTTGCCCAACTCACGCGGCGTCAAAGCCAGTGGTTATGATCCCTAACTGTGCTGCAACTCGTCACGTACATTTCCACTTAGACGGTTCAGGTCCTGCGGATCTTAAGCCGCCTCGTGTAGAAGATTGGCCAGAAGTGACTTGGGAGCTTGGTGACAACGTTCGTCGCGTAAACATTGATGATTTCACTAAAGAAGATATTTCTGAGTGGAAAGCTGGCGAAACCGTACTTCTAAGCGGTAAAATTTTGACTGGTCGTGATGCCGCTCACAAGCGCATTAAAGACATGTTAGATAAAGGCGAAGGTTTACCAGAAGGCGTTGATTTCACAAATCGCTTTATTTACTACGTAGGTCCAGTTGATGCGGTAGGTGATGAAGTTGTAGGTCCAGCTGGCCCAACAACGGCGACCCGCATGGATAAGTTTACTGACATGATGTTAGAGCAGACTGGCCTAATTGGCATGATTGGTAAATCTGAGCGTGGTCCAGCGACAGTCGATTCCATCGCTAAACAAAAAGCGGTTTACTTAATGGCAGTTGGTGGCGCGGCATATTTAGTTTCTAAAGCGATTAAGAAGTCTCGAGTGGTTGCGTTTGAAGACCTAGGTATGGAAGCAATCTACGAATTTGAAGTAGAAGATATGCCGGTATCTGTTGCGGTTGATTCAACTGGCAACAACGTACACGAAACGGGCCCAGCAATTTGGCGCG
>Ga0213831_1001094_pt1 | contig 9978 bp, 11 predicted proteins | sample SWATP12_FD_163421 | JGI IMG/M metagenome (GOLD analysis project Ga0213831, IMG submission 163421) | Coastal seawater microbial communities from Marineland, Florida, United States - SWA TP1 #2 | ecosystem: Environmental > Aquatic > Marine > Coastal | place: USA: Florida | collected 2016-08-06
CTCGATTTGTGAATTGTTGGCGTGACAAGATTAACGATGTAATTCAATATAGAGTCTGCATTCATAGTGATTAGATGGTTGGTTTTGTTTGGCGATAGATCTGATCACCAATCACTATGAATGTTACCTAATTATTGATTTAATTTGATTATTTGTGGGGATACCTCAGGCTCTGGCCCCTTTTTTATTGGCCAACTCGCGGTAGCCCATCTCGCGCATGACAGTTATAATGTCCAAAATTCGCAATTGAGACACACGATGCCAAGAGCCTCTGCATATCACATTTTGGTTAAGACCAAAGAGCAAGCTGAGAAACTGAAAGCACAGCTTGATAAAGGTGCTAACTTTCAGCAACTAGCCAAAAAACATTCACTATGTCCATCGAAAAAACGCGGCGGAGACCTGGGTGAGTTTAATCGCGGCGACATGGTCAAAGCCTTTGATGATGTCGTGTTTAAAAAGCCATTATTCGAGGTTCATGGGCCAGTAAAAACTAAGTTTGGTTTTCATCTCATCAAAACCGTGTATCGCAGCTAGCACCAAACCACAGAATATAGTGAATTTATAACGAGTTATTGTGGCGACTTTGTTCAGAGCGGCTAATATTTGAAGTGTTGAAATAATGTCATGTAAAAAAGAGCTGTGAATCCAATAACTAAATTGACCATCGACTTAAGCAAGCCAAACTGTGACGCAAAACAGAAGTTGGATCTTGTTTGTCGCACAGTAAAAACGGCGGTGCCTAACGCCGATAGAGTAAGCCTTTGGTTGTTTGATGAAAACAAGCAGGAAATCTATTGCTTGATGTGCTTGGACGAGAATGGCGAGTCGTCGCATGGCATGGAGCTTAAGCGGGAGAGTTTTACAGACTACTTTGACTTTGTTCTTGAAAACAAAGTGTTGAGTGCGTCTAAGGCGAGAGAAGACCGCAGAACCAAATGTTTTAACGAAGCTTACTTCGAACCACTTAATATATTTTCCTTGTTGGATTATACCTTTCATATTGATATGGAGCCAGTCGGAGTTATCTGCTGCGAGCATGTAGGCGAAGCGATTTCTTGGACCGAGGATGATGCCAATAGTCTGACCCGCATAAGCGGCGTAACTTCTATGTTTTTTTCTGAGCAAATTACCGCCCAAGGTGATAAAGCCAGCATTTTGAATTACATCTATTAATCAAACATACTCCCTCACCCTATTGGTCAAAATTTGACATACGCTTGAGATAGAATATCTTTTACATACGATGTTGTACCAATGGGGTATCGTGCATGTTTAAATCTGTTCTCCTAACTATACTGCTGAGCACTTTAGTTGCTTGCGGTGGCAGTGACCCTTCCACACCCGAAAACTCTAACGATGATAGAGTTGTCGATTCCGGCAACAACGATAGTGATAGCGGTGATGACAACGCTGATTCCACAGGCATACCTATGACGGCGTTGGATGCGGCACGTTTGTTAAACCAAGCCACCTACGGCGCTACATTGTCTGAAATTGAGGACATCACAGGGCAAACCAGAGAACAATGGATTGACGCTCAACTCGCGTTGCCAGCTAGCTACCATTTACCTCTGATTGAGCCATTCTCGGAGCGTGAGGAATTTTGGCGTAACTACCGAGTGGCAGCTTGGTTCAATCGTGCCCTTTATGCTGACGATCAGCTCAGACAACGCGTAGCATTTGCACTCAGCGAAATCTTTGTTGTGTCTGAGTTCAATGGCGTCTTATTCGACAGCCCAATGGCCGTCACGCATTATTACGATCTATTGGTCGAACATGCGTTTAGCGACTACCGAACCCTTCTGGAAGCCGTCACATTGTCACCAGCGATGGGCGTGTATCTAAGTATGCTTGGTAATGAAAAGCCCGATTTAGAACGAAACATCAGGCCAGATGAAAATTACGCACGTGAAGTTATGCAGTTGTTTTCCATTGGGCTGGTGGAGTTAAACCTCGACGGCAGTGTTAAGTTAGACAGCGAAAACCAACCCATACCGACATACGGACAAGACGAAATCAAAGGGTTCGCCCACGTATTCACTGGCTGGCACTTCAATGGTACGGCCGAAAACACTTGGTATTATTGGTGGGACAATATGGACTTGTTTGAACCTATGTCGGCCGTGCAAGCGTTTCACGATGAAAATGAAAAGCAATTGTTTCCTGGGGTGTTATTGCCAGCGGAGCAAACGGCAGAGTTGAACTTAGAACAAGCATTAGATGCCCTCGCAAACCATTCGAATGTCCCAGCTTTTATCAGCAAACAGTTGATTCAAAAATTGGTCACGAGTAACCCTAGTCCAGATTATGTGCAACGAATTTCACAGGTATTTGAGGATAATGGCTCTGGGGAACGTGGCAATCTCGGTGATGTTGTTCGCGCGATATTGACCGATGAAGAAGCGGTTGAAGGGCATATCAACGCGCCACAGAGTTTTGGTAAGATTCGAGAGCCAATTTTAAAAGCAACCCATATGTGGCGAGCGTTTGAAATGCACACAGATGGAGAAATCATTGATATGGGTTGGCCCGAGTACTTCTTTAATCAAGCGCCTTTAGCATCGCCATCGGTGTTTAACTTTTACCGTCCTGACTATTCGCCACCGACGTTGAAAAATGAAACCGGCCTTCTTGCTCCAGAGCTACAAATTGTGACGGATGCAGCGGTGACAAGAACCACCAACTTTTTGGCGTGGTTTGGTTTGTGGCGAGCGTTTACCGGGGACTTTTCCGACCTGGAGGAAGATGACCGCCAATCAATGTGGATAGACGTGAGTGAATACGTTGCGCTTGCGGAATCAAGTCCTAGCGAGATGATCGCTGCGCTAAACCTTGTTCTGACCGCCAATACCCTTTCTGAAGAGGCAATGCTGATATTAGAGGAAGAATACCAAGCGATGACTTGGGCAGAAGACAAAGACAAAGTTGCCAACTTGATTTTTCTGATCATGGCTTCACCGCAATATGCAGTTCAAAGGTAGGGTAAGATCATGAAAAGAAGAGACGTTTTAAAATCCATTCTAGCCATGGGCGTGGGTGCCACTTCGCTTTCTGCCACTGCGGGCCAGCTTCAGATCATGAATGCGCTGAGCCAGCAGGCGCGCCACAGCGACTTCAAAGCCCTGGTTTGTATATTTCTCTATGGCGGTAATGACTCGTACAATATGTTGGTGCCAACGGAAGCACAGTCTTACCAGCAATACGCTCAAGTTCGTCAGAATCTTGCGGTTGAGCAATCGACATTATTGTCTTTAAACACAACTACGCAGTTGCCTTATGCTTTGGGTGTACCAGATTACATGTCGCCCGTGGCGGAGTTGTTTCACAGCAATCAGTTGGCATTTGTCAATAATGTCGGGCCGTTGGTTGAGCCAACCACGAAATCGGCAATCCAATCCAGTAGCGCAAACTTGCCGCCACAGTTGTTCTCGCACAATGATCAGCAAAGGCTATGGGAGCAGGGCAATAACTCCTTAGTTGGGACTGGAGGATGGGCTGGGCGCGTGGCCGATCTGCTCGATGATGTGAATCCGCAAAGTAGTATTCCGCTGAACATCTCGCTCGCAGGAAATAACGTATTGCAAACTGGAAATCGGCCTCTTTATGCAATGACCGCGGAAGGTGCTGACATGTTTGGTGCTTTAAATCCGGAGCATGACTGGAATGAACGACGGATTAGTGTGTTTGATCGGTTAATTCAGCTCGATAGTCACAATCTAGGTGGCGCTTACCGATCGATTTTAAACGGTGCGCGAAGTAAAGCGTTGGTTGTTAACCAAGGGCTAGAAGCGGCTCCACGGTTAACAACTGAGTTTGCAGACAACAGTTTGCATAATGATTTAGCCATGGTGGCGAAAATGATCAGTATCCGGGAACAGCTTGGAATGCAGCGACAAATATATTTTGTGGGGTATGGCGGATGGGATACTCATGACCAACAAAATGACTTGCACCCTGAGCTGTTGTCAAATCTGGCGTCTGCTATGCAAAACTTTAATGCGGCTATGACTGAACTGGGGCTTGAGCAGCAAGTAACCACGTTCACCGCCTCGGAGTTTGGTCGAACCTTAACGAGTAACGGTGACGGCACCGATCACGGTTGGGGCGGACATCAAATGGTCATGGGTGGGGCTGTTAACGGCGGTCAACTCTACGGACAAATGCCGTCGCTGAGTTTGAACAGTGAAGATGATTTTGGCGAAGGCAGAATCATACCTACAACATCGAGTGAACAGTACGCTGCCACTTTGGCCAGGTGGTTTGGCTTGTCAGATAGCGAACTTGAGCTGGTGTTCCCACTGCTGAGTCGTTTCGACCAACCTACTCTCAGCTTTATTTAACTTAAATAAGGGGCGTCATTTACCGCCCCATATTTTTGCCACCGCCGTGTCGTTACCTAAAAGGCCAACAATTAACGACACACTGCCCAGCAGAAAAAATATCGCCACAGGTAAAAAGAACCCAGGGTCCTCGGCATAACTGGCGGCATACCCGCTGGCGAAAGAAAGTACCAAAAACAGACTGCCGACGACATTGAGGACAACTCGATGCGAAGGTTTGTAGTTTGGCGGTTTTGGACCACGTTCGAATGGCGCTAAAATTGGGCGGAAAAGGGTTCTAAATACTGCTTTCATAGCATACCTAATAAAATGTGACGATGCGCTCTGGGCTTTAAGCTACTACTTTATAGTCTGAGGAGTAACGCGCCAAGTGGCTAAACAGATGTATTTTTTTCACCTATGGTGATAATGGCTTGTTACTTCTGTATTTACATAATTTTAACTATGCTTGGAATTCAAAATTAGAGAGCTTAAGGGAGAAGTAGTTCATTAATGAACGACGTCATCACAATAATTATACTGACCGGGTTGGCCGGCGCTTGTATTCCTTTGGGCGGCACTCTGGCGCAATTTGCTCAAATACGTCCTTTATGGATGGAAAATGAATTAAGACATTTCATTATCGCCTTCGGTGGAGGTATTTTATTGGGGGCAGTCGCGTTTGTTTTGGTTCCGCAAGGCATATCAAGTTTGGGCGAGTCGATATTCGCGATAGTGCTCATTGTACTCGGGGCTATGGTATTTTTTCTCATAGAGCGCTCACTTGGTTTGAGGCGCAGAGAAGCACCTCAATTAATGGGCATGATATTAGATTATATTCCAGAGGCGATAGCGCTTGGCGGCCTTGTAGCAGTTGGGTCAAATGCATCGGCCTTGTTAGCGTTTCTGATTGCGATACAAAATTTACCAGAAGGTTTTAATGCTTACCGAGAGTTGCATGGTTTGCATCAAATTAGCGTTAGAAAAAAGCTTACAACCATGATTTTGTTGGTTCCGCTTGGCCCCATTGCGGGTGTTCTAGGTTATTATTTTTTAGCCGAGCATGAGTCAATTTTGGGCGGTATCATGTTGTTTTCCGCTGGCGGTATTGTTTACCTGATTTTTCAAGATATTGCACCTCAGGCTAGGCTAGAGAAACATTGGGCACCACCGCTGGGCGCAGTGTTTGGTTTCTGTCTGGCGCTCTTGGCCGAACTACTAGTCATGCATTAATGTCGATTATCAATGATGTGTCGGTAGTTGAACACCATTTTTAAATCTGCGATGCGACGGTGTCTCAGCGAATTGAATCGCAAATTATTACCATTGCACTTGTCGTTTTCAGCTATGACAAAGCCATTGAATTTTATACTCAAAAACTGAGTTTTGTTTTAATCGAAGAACCTGACTTTGGTGACGACATACGCTGAGTGCAAGTATCGCCCCTTAACTGCGAAGGTCCTCATCGATTATTGTTGTCACTCCCAACTTCCTAGCCGTGATTGCCGGCAGCTCCGCCGTAATTCCCAACTCCCCCGCATTCTGTTCCACCTTCCCGTGGTCATTCTTAATGTTCTTTAAGCGCTTGGAACGTTCTGTAATTATTCCCAACATTCCCTGTCGGCATTCCCAACGTCCCTTGTCGTTATTCCTAACTTGATTGGGAATCCAAACACTTTCGAACAATTCCCTATTGGGGGCAACTTTTGAGAGCAAGACTGAGTTGATAACAGGTCGATAAGCGCGACATTCGATATGCTTTCTTTTATTGGCAATCCGTCAATGACTCTGGGTAAAATGCAAAATAAGGGAAATGAGCAAGTCGCTCGTGGAAGATATTAGATCATTTAGGAAAGTACCAAGAATGAAGTGCCCGCACTGCAGCAAAAAAATTGGGTTGTTCTCTAAAGCGTTGAACAAATTTGGCAATCCTAAAACTTGTCCAAGCTGTCAGAAAAAGATTCAGCTAAGTCCAAATTTAAAGTTAGTTGCGCTGCTAATAGTGCCGCTTTTTGTAGCGTACATGTATATTTTCAAGCCCCTAGTCGAGGCTATGGGGTTTAGCGGAGAAGGAGTAGCCGGAATCTGGGCTGCACTTCTAGTCATATTGACGATGCGATTGCAAAGTGCAGAGTCGTAGTTTTTATACGATAGAGCACTCGCATTTTGAAATAGTGTTCTTAATTGTCTTTAAGCCGTTATTCAGCATAATTAAGCATAAGGAGGTGTAAGTGTTTGTGAAAAGAGTTGGTGTGGCCATACTAGCGATAGCGGTTGTCGGTTACTGGTTCTTCAAGCAGGTACATTTTGTTCCTGTTGAAGATGTACTCGAAAATGGGCAAGCTCAAGAACAGTTGGAATCTTCAAAACATTTCGATGAAATCACTGAGCAAGCAGAGGATACTTCTGTTTTCGATGTGTTAGCTGCAAGCAATCCAATCGACCAGCGTAACGATGCCTATCTGCCAAAGAATGAACCACTAGCCTCTAATACAGAGCCCAGAGAAATCTGGTCTCCATTTATAACAAAAGAATCCGAAGAATACAGCGAACTAATGAGAAGAGCGTCGGACTCTGATGCGCCAATCGTTATGGGGGAAGAAATATATTTTAGATTGGTGGTAGAAGGCGATGTCGTGTTTTCTAAGGTAACTGAAGATGAAGCAACCCAAGTGTTGCATGACCCGCTCAACGTATATACCAGTTTGGTTTGTAGTGGCATAGTGATTTTGGCCACCTAATTAGAGGATGTTATGATTGATTCATAGCAGTATTAGGTGAAGATAATGGCTAAGAAGTCACGTAAAAATTTCAGCCCAGAATTTAGATTAGAAACCGCACAATTGGTGGTCGATCACGGGTATACCCATGAAGAAGCGGCTAAAGCCATGAACGTTGGTTTTTCAACCATTGGCAAATGGGTTAAGCAGTTAAAAGAAGAGCGGCAAGGTAAAGCACCGAAAGCGACACCTATGACCCCTGAGCAGCTTAAAATACGTGAGCTTGAGAAAAAGATAGAACGCATTGAATTAGAAAAGGAAATTCTAAAAAAGGCTACGGCTCTGTTGATGTCGGACTCACTGAACAATTCGAATTAATCGAAAAACTCAATCAGAGCCATAAAGCCAGGTATCCGATTCAAACATTATGCGATGTGTTTGATGTGCACCGCAGCAGTTATAAATACTGGAGCTTGCGTGATACGTCATTGTCAGCAGAAGAAGTTACATTACGCGCTGAGGTTAAATCAGCGCATGAGCTAAGTGGTGGCTCAGCAGGTGCAAGAACCATTGCAGAGATAGTGACGCAGCGTGGCTTTCAGTTAAGCCGTTATCGAGCCACACGGTTTATGAAAGACTTAGAGCTAGTGAGTTGCCAATTGCCGCAGCACGCTTATAAGAAAGGCTCTAAAGAGCATGTTGCAATACCAAACTTGCTTGAGCGCCAGTTTGATGTGACTGAGCCAAATCAAGTCTGGTGTGGCGATGTGACTTACATTTGGACTGGCAATCGCTGGGCGTATTTAGCGGTGGTGATTGACTTGTTTGCTCGTAAACCCGTTGGTTGGGCTATGTCACACTCACCTGATAGCGAATTAACAGCTAAAGCACTAACAATGGCTTTTGAGCTGCGTGGTAGACCTGATAACGTTATGTTTCATAGTGACCAAGGCAGTCATTACACAAGCCGTAAATTCCGACAAAGGCTGTGGCGTTACCAGATAAAACAAAGCATGAGCCGTCGAGGTAATTGCTGGGACAACGCGCCAATGGAACGATTTTTTAGAAGTTTAAAGACGGAATGGATACCAACGGTAGGTTATCGAAATTTTAATGAAGCTAAGATAGATATCACGAAATATATTATTGGCTATTACAGCCAAGTTAGGCCGCATCAACATAATGGCGGTTTGGCACCAAACGAGTCAGAGAAAATATACTGGCAGAACTATAAAACCGTGGCCAATTTAACTTGACCACTACAACCTGCTAATAACGTAGATATAATAAATGATATTAAAAAAATTATTACTATTTGCAAATTAACACCATCCTTGACTCTCACTCTAACGCCTCATTCAGAGGCAATAAAATAGCTGGTTAAAATTAGCGAGGCACGAGCAAAAACCAGCTGTTTTTTGTCCTGCTGAAATGACTTGTTAGTTGGCTTTTACGGCACCGTTTATAGTTATACCTTGTTAAAGTTTTCTCCGAAAAGCGATAAGCCTTTAACTTCACCATCTTTTATTTTATACCTTAACACTTTACCCCCTTCATTCATTACAGAGAACTCGACCCGCATTGTATCCAACTTAGTATAAGCTGTTGCTATTGTACTTACTTCACCTAATCTCACTTCAAAAGCACCAGACTTAAGCAGTTTAATAGTTAATTGTCCCCAAAGAGGATGATGAAATACTCCAACATATTTTTGTTTATCCAGACTAAGTTGCATAACTCTAGAGGATGCTTTCTTTACCTTTATATCGTTCCATTTTTTAATCTTTGCTTTCTCTTCAGAAGCGATTGTTCGCATCGCTAAAATATGCTTTTCTGCCTTTTTATTGGCATCACCATCATCAAGTAAAATACTATAAACGATATCACTTATGGCATTGGTCAAATATTGACTAATATTACTTTCATTATTCAATACCACTAAACCAATATTATGCTCTGGAATAAAAGAGCTGTGGGTATGAGTACCAGCAACACCACCAAAATGATGAAGCATTCTACTTCCTTTGTATGGGCCTATTTGCCAGCCCCATGCATAACCAGTGCGTTTAAAATCAAGAAAACTTCCATTGTGTGAGACTAATTGTTGGTGAGATTTTTTAATGACTTCAGCAGGGAACACTTGTTTGCCATTTACTATTCCCTGATTGAGCTGCGCGATTAAAAATAGCCCAAGATCAGATGCAGTTGCAATAGTTCCACCAGCTGCATGCATAGTTATATCGCTTTTTTCAAACGGTAAAATTTCTGTAGGATCTTTACCTGTTAATCCATAAGGACGAGCTACCTCAATACTTTTTTTAGTGGCATCACTCATGTAGGAACTTGTATGATTCATGCCAAGTGGTTGATAAATTGTCTCTGATAACAACTTTTGCCAGCCTTGCGAGTAGAAGTCATCAACCCATACACTGGCAATATTAAAACCAAGATTGGTATATTCAAATTTCCCCAAAGGGTTTCTTTGATTTTTAACCGAAGCACTTAAAAGCTTATGACGCTGCTTAAGATTATGGTTGCCTGTGAAAGCTAAAGTATTTAAAAGTGCATCATTCTCGATGCCTGAAGAGCACGACATTAAGTGCTTTAATTGAACTTTATCTGCATCAAATTTCAGAAAGTCTTGCTTAGGGAACATTTCAGCCATTGAAGTGCTGTCTTTAATATCTCCATTGTGTTCCAACAGTAAAGTGGACAAAGCAAACATAGGTTTTGTAATTGAGGCAATATAGAATGCTGTTTCAGCAGTTACTTTCTTGTTTTCTTTGATGTTAGCGTAACCAAAATACCCTTCATAAACAATTTCCCCCTCTTTAACAACGGCAATAGCGGTGCCAGAAGGCAAGCCCATTTCCTTTTTCGCTGCGTTTACATATTTATCAATGGCAGAGAAATCATCCATAGCATAGGAGCTACTT
>Ga0213831_1001095_pt1 | contig 9974 bp, 13 predicted proteins | sample SWATP12_FD_163421 | JGI IMG/M metagenome (GOLD analysis project Ga0213831, IMG submission 163421) | Coastal seawater microbial communities from Marineland, Florida, United States - SWA TP1 #2 | ecosystem: Environmental > Aquatic > Marine > Coastal | place: USA: Florida | collected 2016-08-06
TTTAAAATGCTGGGCGCCACAGCAGTTTTTAGGATCCTAAATTTAAAGTTAGCAGCTTTTAAAAAAATGGTAGTTAAATAAATATTCTAAGTTTATTAAATGTTTGTAGCGTTTTTGTTGGTAAAAATATTTTTTAGCTTTGATGAAATGATTTTCAGGTTAGTCAGGTCATTTTTGTTGGAACTAAGTTTAAAGGATGGATAAATGCTAAAAGTTAAGTCTTTAGTTTGTGCTATGTGCCTTGTTTTACCAACAGTAAGTTTTGCTGAGCAACCAGTAAACGGGCAAGATTTTATCAATTTATTTGAAAAGCTTTCAGGGAAGCACCCCGGAATCAGAAAAGGTCACGCCAAAGGGGTGTGCGCTGTTGGCACATTTACACCTAATCAAGCAGCAAAGCAGTATTCAATCAGCCCTTTATTTAACGCACCGTCAAAAGCAAATATTCGCTTTTCTATGGGCGGGGGTAACCCTAATGCTGATGAAACATCACGCTCGCCGCGAGGAGTGGGGGTGCAGTTTGTACTAGAAAATGGTGATGTACACAATATTGCAGGGCTAACTACGCCTGTATTTGCAGGTAATAGCCCAGAAGCATTTTTTGGTTTGCTAAGTACCTTATTACCTGACGAGAAAACAGGGAAAATCGATTTTGCGAAAGTGAAAGCATACAGAGAGCAAAACCCGAGTACGTTAGGGCAGTTTAATTGGCTACAAAGCCATAACCCGCCAGCGTCGTATGTGTCTTCGCGGTATTTTGGTGTGCATACCTTTTACATGGTTGATGCAAAGGGCGCTAAGCATGCCTTTAGATGGACTATGGTGCCAGAAGAGCCAGAACAGGTGCTAACAGAAGAGCAAATGAAAACCTTACCAAAATCATTTCTGGCTAAGCGACTTGAAGAGGATTTAGCGAAAGGCAAGGTTCATTATCGTTTTCAAGCTGAACTAGCCGAGCCCGGTGATGCGTTAACGGATCCTTCAGTTCGTTGGCCCGCTGATCGCAAAACAGTTAATTTAGGAAAGCTCACCATAGAATCCACAGGTGAATCAGGTTGTGACCTCACTAATTATGACCCAAACCTTTTGTCTAAAGGCTTTATGCCAAGTGATGACAAAGTACTTAAATTACGCTCAACAGCTTATGCGATTTCATTTGCAAAGCGTTTAACGGGGAAATAAAAAAACTAAATCGCTTGGCGGTGCTCCCGATTATTTGATAACCAAATAAATTTGGTGGTTTAACGACCAAGCGATTTTAATTTAAAAGTTGTCGTAAATAGTTAAAGTCATATTTTTCAATTATGTATTGTTTTTATTCACTTTACCCATATCTATACATTTACTGAAAAATAAATAAAGGGAATTTTATGAATGTAACTTTGCGTGATGTTACGAAGGATAATTGGCTGGATGTAATTCACTTAGAAATAACTAAAGAGCAAGAGGATTACGTAGCGTTAAATTCAGAGTCTATCGCTGAATCAAGCTTCTATCCCCATTATGTTAATCGGGCAATATATCGTGAAGATGAGGTTGTCGGTTTTATTCAATATTACCAAGAGCTTGAAGAAGGATTACCCGATGAGTTTTACATTGCTCAGTTTATGGTTGATGTAAAATATCAAGGCCAAGGTATAGGTAAAATCGCAACAGAATTAGTAATTAACGAGATGAAAGAAATTCCAGAATGTAAAAAAATAACCATACTCTACATGCCTGGCCACCATATGATGCGTAAATTTTATTCTCAGTTTGGTTTTGTGGTCACCGAAGAAGACGATGAAGACGGTGTTGTAATGGAGCTTGATGTTAAATAGTTGGAACGCTTTTTAGGGAGCTTAGTTATCATCAACCTTAATTATACCTTGTCAGGTTTGAATAAAATGAATTAAACCTGACAGGCGTCTATGAGCGAGAAGAGACAGTTGGGTGAATAGTTCGTCAGCTGAATTGAGTAAATCTCGCATGGAAATTCCTATGGGATAACAACTAATTAAAAGAGCAACTACTTGTTTGCTACATTGCGTGAAGAATGAACGCCAGCCAGTATTTTTTCATTTTAAACTTTATTGTTAGGTTCGAACTCTACGACGCTAACTTTAACCACCTGATTAGAACAGCGTAATAATGGCCACGAAGCATTATATTGAACTTCAATAGGCTTAGTTTTTTTAACCTGTAATTCATTCCCACTCAACCAAGTCAGCTTGAACTCAGCATTCAATTGATAAGAAGCTAAGACTCCCGCACCACAAGTGCCGTTAGCAAAATCAAGAAATACTTGAGTAACATCGCCACTTACAGAACTTGTTTCAACAATATATGCTTTATGCCCAAGCGAAGAAGTTAAAACTTTAGACTTCTCCATCTTTAGCCCAGAAGGTAAAGTGTTTTTTCCACAACCCGCAAGCGCTGCAATTATAAATAGTGTGAGATACCATCTCATTTAAAAACCTTTTGCCCTGTTCAGGGAGTGATAATGTTAGTCTAAAATTGTGAATCGTAGCGGAACCAAGCCAAACTCTAGCAGTTCCATCACTTGGTGCGTTTGTTAGCTGTACTTACAACCAAAACTGCCACCACTTTTTTGATTTTTGTATTTTATAACCTGTTGGCTCTTTTTCTTGGGGGCTTCGATTATCATCGTATTCGATACCATGATATTCACCACTATGCCCCGTTATTACTATTTTCCTTGTGTCTAGCCACATTATTACTCTTTTAGCTTCTTCAGCAATGTTAGGGTAGAATTCATCAACTTTATCATTAAAACCATCTGGACAAGTTAAACCAAGACCGTAACCTAACCCAAGGTTATCCATGAAACCAAATCCTTCGCAATATAGGTCATAGCATTGCTCGATATATTTATCCACATCGTGCGGCTTAGCAATTATTTTATGGAGGATGTTGCGAATACTCCATTCATAATATTTACCCATAGAAAAATACTTTGAGAGCACTTTTTGGGCTTCATATAAACCAGCAGCCTTTTTGTAGTTTATTGAAATGATTTCGAGATAATCATCAGAGTCTAAGGTTTGTTCGAGTGTAGTTTCCGTGTACACCCAATTCTCGAAGTCATTTAATTCGATTTCTTTGGATACTAATCTATAGAAAGTTAACTCGACAGGGGGCAAACAATTCTCTCAAAAAGCTAACGCCACACTAAGCGGCAACTAAAACTTGGCTATAATTTGCAAGGAACAAGCGCGAGCCAAATGTTACGCGTCCGGTCAATTTTAAGTGCCTTGCTATATGTGCTTCAAAACTGAACCAAACCGATATATTAGTATCCATATTTGTCCGGGGTTTGGAAAATCGTTTTTACGATTTTTAAAGCTTCTTCTCTGGCCAGCTCACATTGAATTAGAATGTTCACTGCCTGATGAGTACTTTTAGATTTAATTGCTTTATCGAATGCTTCAAATTTATTGAGTGTAAAAAGCCGCTCATTTACAGTCATTCCTTTCAGCTCGTTCATTGCATCACTCCTAAACACAAATACATCGCAATATGGGGCGTATAAAGCTTGGTTAAAATTAGCGACGATGGAGTACAAGCCATGCGTTTTTTGCCCATATTCATTACGGACTGAACCAGATTTGTTGCATAGCTGATAAGAACTCTTCTGTAACAGGATAACCAGAATCATCGCCAATGACTGAATCTATGTCACAAGTTGGACAAAGAGCTGTATCCCCATCATCTGTCCAATATACGATATTTTTGTAATCGAATATATCGAGGCAATAGAAACAACCACATTTATTGCTATTTCGCAAAGAATCTCGATGATATATCGATTTTTTGTGAGCCGCTTTAGCAGCATATAATAGTTCAATATCCATATTTTTAAAGGGTATATAATGCCTCGTTTAGGAGGTAATTATTGGCTAAAAAACGAAAGCAGTGAGTAAATCCAACTGTTTTTCGTCCATTGATTGATTTGTTAGCTATACACATTCCATTCTGTAGCTCAAAGTTAAATTAGTTATGCTATCTGAGTTTGCAATGTAACGAATAATAGCCTTTTCGCTGTACCAGTCACCAGACCATTTAAATTTGAACTCACCATCTAGAGTTTCAGATTCATACGCTTCACCGTTTAGCATCAAATGTATAACGGAAGAACCGGTAGAGTTTCCATAGCCTTCTATCTTAATAGCTATAACTTTATCTCCACATGTACTCGTTAATGTAAAAGTTTGAGATTTTGTTAAATTCTTATAATTGGTTGTAGAAACTTGATAATCTTTACTACAAGCTATTAAACAAACCAATAAAAAATAGACTAAAACTCTCATTCGATTACACCATATAGCTAACGCCGCGATATACGGCAAAAAGTAGTTGCAAAATTTGTGACGCACGAACAAAGCCAACTGCTTTTGTCCGCACTTTTAATTTACCTTGTTAGGTGTATGTATTCCAAATTAGAGTAAACAAAACAAAAATTGAAAATGTTGCATACGAGACGATAGCTAACCAAAAGCAACCGGGTAATTCACTGCGCTTAACAGTTATTGCTTTAATTTCTATTTCTCCAGTTTTTACTGCATGAATGCAATAAACAAGTAAAAATGGGCTTAAAAATAAAAACACTATAAAAGCTACGAAGTCACCGAACCCCTCGGATTGTGGTGTAAACACAAATGCCAAGAAAGTAAAAATACAACCTAAAATAAAAATAGTTTTCAAAAGCCGCGAGGTATTTAACCTTAAATTAGTTATTGCTTTAATTACAACGTTATCATCGTTTTTAACAGAACTGATTGGTGACTTACACTTAGAACCAGTTTTCGGAGAGATTCCTTTATCTCTATTGTCTATTTCTTTAAGTACAATTTGATACCTATGATGATATTTATCCCGATCAATATGCTCTAAAACATCTAAAAGTTCCTCATGAGTATATTGAGAATAATTTGGTTCAGAAGTAAACACCAAGTACACCTAACGCCCTGTTAACAGGCTAAAAACAGTTGGTTTAAATTAGCGACAAAGGAGCAAAACCAACTGTTTTTTGTCCTTGTTTAACAGATTGTTAAGTTTCTATTGCGTCAAAAGTTGAGATTAAAAACAATGCCATTGTTCCTGCCAAGTTCACAGCTAACTCTGCATGTCTTGGTTTTGGTTTGACTGCTCTAGGACTTGAGCCATGCGCATCCCCATGTTTATTTCTAAGAGAACCTAAACCGTTTACTATACCTGAGCACCCCCCTAATATTTGTTTAAATATTTTTTCGGAATGTTGATCAGGAGAAAGATTAAGCTCTTTTGCAGTTATCTTATATAGCTCAGATAATTCGATATTGGTTTCATTAAAGTCAATATTTTTTGCATGCAATATATGCTTGCAAACTGACTCTAAAATACTTCTTGATATTGTTATTGCGCCTTCCGGATCTTGAGCTTTTCGTTCTAATGCTTTTTGCCAAGCAAAATGAATACCATCAGAATCAAATTTACTTAAAACTTCATCAATACTTTTTGCTGCGGGTAAAGTCTGTTTAGTTTCTAGGTATTCTAGAAGTGGATTTATTTCATCATATAAGAATTGCCTTCTCTCTGCATAGGATGGGAATTTATTTTTAATGTATTGCCAAAATTGATCAAGGTTTCTATTGGTTTTTACCCAGCGAGGAAGAATTTCAGCATAATTGGGGTTAGACATCAGATGCTGACGCATCAATAAATAATGATTGTCATCAGCATCACCACCAGTCGCTCGCGCTAACAGTATGCTTTGAAAATATTCTGCACGCTCAAAATCATTATTAATGAATTCAATTTCCATTTACATCAATACTCCATGAGTAAGCTAATAACTTTTTAAGAATATATCTCATCATCTGAGATAAGCTTGAGTGTTTCTAATGTATATTTGACTTGTTCGACCTCGACAACTTCAGAATCTTCATTTGTATAACTAACTATTGAAGGGTCAAATAGAACAATATTTTCGCCATTGCCTACTGTGCTATTAAACATAATTCCATCAAAGCCCATCTGACGTATACAATCAGCTATTAATTGTGTAAAGGAGTATTGCTGCCTTTCTGACGGTGGGATTACTTTGTTCATAAAATTAGATAGGGTATTCAATGGAATATATGTATCCAAAGATTCATCAGATGAATAAAAGTGAAGTAATTGGCTTTCAGACAAGTTAAATATTTTAGCTTTATTTGATAATGCAAACTTACCAATTGACACTTGATCGCCAGGGTGGGGTCGTACTTCTGAAACCGCAGTGTACTTATCAGTAGCACAATAAAAAAAAGCTACACCAGGTCGATTAATTCTTCCTGCACTTGCCATTAAGGGAGGAGGAGAGCCTATAGCACTTTCTGTATAAGGTGTGAAATGGTATTCAGTCTCAAAACCACCGCCTAAAGATCTTTTTTTGTCAGATATTCCTACACGTGCACGATAAAAAGTTGCCCCTTTTTCTAAACTAATTTTTGCTACATCAGCAAATTTAGCTAATATTTTTAAGAGTTCTTTTTCTACCTTAAAGTAATTTTCAGATTTTAATCTATTCGCCAATTTGACTAAGCTTATGTCGGACGATGATTTAATTGATTCCAACAACATATTTTGCATCCCATCAGGTCCATAACCTGCAAAAATAGAGATCCCTTTATCATAATCTTCATAAGCAGGGCCTTCTGTTATCGAAAGAACCAACTCTTCGTAAATATCTTCAGACAAAGCTCTTTCTTGTTCAAAGAAAACATTGTCTTCTCCATAAAATAAGCACTCGAGTCCATCTCCTCCCCAATGCCTGTTGTATTCCCATTCAGAGAAATTAAATCGTAATACTGCTTTGACTAATGAAAAAAAATCACGGTCTTCGAAATCTATTGATAAATGTTCTTCTTCACAAAGGGTGCAAGTATTTTTTGAACCATTTTTTATTATTAATTTCTTTATATTTTTATCTTTAACGCACTCAACACATACTTGTGACACAGAACCTCCGAGAAACTTAACATGTTTATAGCGAGCAAATTGCGCATTTTTCTTGTTGGTTTATTTTTAACAAACTTGTTAACTAATTGCTAGTGTTATAAAAATCTAGTAGTGCTAGCTTTTTAACTGTATAAAACGAGCGAAAGGGTCGTTTCTTGACTATGCGAGCCATTGAACCAAGGCTGTATGTACATACAGTTTTAGTTCAAAGAAATGAAAATTTAAGCGTGAAAATAAAATTGTTAATCTAGTCACATTTATGTGTAATGGATACATTATAAGCGCTGAGCATTACAGGGAGCTGTAGCATAAACAACACCCACGTAACTAACCGAGCATGTAGCAACTCAGCTCAATAAACTATTATGCAACACAAACAACTTGTCGTATAAATACCATAATGTTAGGTATAAAAGGAAAGTTCGTGAAAAAATCTATATTAGTGTTAATTTGTTTTCTTTTTTCATTTAATAGTAATGCAAATGATCAATTCACTTCAGAGCAATTAATTGAGAAAGCTAAAGCATTTGTAGCGGCAAAAAATGCACGCCAACAGCCAAACACAACCATTAAAGAAATAGACTATTTTATCTCGTTACTAGCTGATGATTTCACTGATGAACACGTCAAATTTAAATTTGTTTATTCAGATAAATCAAAGCTCCGTGAGGATATGATAAGTAAGCTAAATGATGAAGTTATCTATAGTTCAATAGAAATAAATGAGATTATGGTTGGCGCTGACGTAGTTTTTGTAAAAATGACTGAATCAGGTAAAGTTAAACCAGCTCATTTAGACAAAACTATCAAGTACAATAAAACCAATATTGTTTCACTTGAGTTTAATCAATTAGGTTTAATCAAACACATTCGTCGACATCACGGGTAATGTATATTAGATAAAAGAGAGGTTAAATTGAAGCGTAGTAATAATTTCAAAGTTCATTTGGGTTTGTTAGTGTTGTGCATAATAGGCTTTCAATTTCAATCTATAACCGTTGATGGCTTCTTTGTTAACCCATTTTATATAGGTAGCATGGTACTTGGTTTTCTATTAGTGGTTAAAGCTTTGCGTTATACCTGCCAAAAGTGTTTAAGAAATCAAATAATGCTAGGCTTTTGCAAATATCGTTTACCAACGTCAAAGTGCTACAACTGCGATTATGAAATTGATCAACATCATAAATAACAAAAAATTCACTGCAGAACAAAAACATAGAATTAGAATATGGTCCGCTTCACATTTTAGCTAAACATTCTTGCCAGTTACAAAAGCTTTAGCAAACATCTGATCTTTAAATCAAGTATAAATAACAAACCGCTCATCTAAACAGATAAAAGCCCAGCTTAACTGGGCTTTGCACTCTCATAATTTAATGCTTTTTCATTTTACTCATTTCAGCATGACAACTTTGAATTGTCAGCAGGGTTTTTGATAATGCGGCTTCACAGTCATGTGGTTGTGGTTTTTTAAGCGCGTGTTTGATTTCAGCTAGTGTTTTATCTTCAACTTCTTCAAGCTCGCTAACGTACGTGGCGTTTTTGTCGGCACCGAGTTTAGTGATTACTGATGTATAAGCTTTACGCGCTTCTACAGCAAAATCAGAGCCATTTTCTCGCTCGCCATTTTCGTTAATGGCATAAGGTTGTAAGCGCTCAACACTTACTTTACGCGCATCTATCATGCGTTGAAATAAGGCAATAATGCTTGGGTCGGTTACTTTTTCCTGTGCTTTTTCATAAAAATCGATACCGCTATTCATAACTTGAATGATATCTGCAATATGATGAACGTCTTGTCCTTGATGAGTATTCATAATGACCTCTTTTTGAATATTAAAAACAATGTAATTAGATACTTGCAAAGCATATTCCAGTTCATCACTTAAATATAAAGTTATTGTATTTCAGGTGGTTGTAGGTTTTTTACAGGAGGGGGATTGCTGATAAGTTAAGCTAACACGTTGCTTATCAGCAATAATTACAAATTCAGTGGTAAAATCTTACTTAAGCTCGTCGGCTACTTCTGCAACCTTTTGGCGTAACCAAATATGGCTTGCATCACGGTGTAATAACGGGCTCCAAATCATATCTAGCTCAAATGGCGGAATAGGGAATGGCGGCTCAAGAATTTTAAGACCCGGATCGTCTAAATAAATATTTGCGGCTTTTGAAGGCAGCGTTGCAACCAAGTTTTGTTCTTTCGCTAAGTGAATGGCAACGTGGTAGTTACGGGTAAAGGTGGCAATATTACGGTGTTTACCAAAGTGAGCGAGCGCTTCATCAACCCAACCTAGTTTTTGCACATCTTTAGGGTCCATACCCACACCGACACCAAAGCCTGTTTTACTTACCCAGATATGACGCGCTTTTAAATAGCTGTCGAGGCTGAAGTCTTTGATAATCGGGTTATCTGCTTTTACTAAGCAACAAAAGCTGTCTTTCCAGATTTGTTTGTAGTGAAACGATTGCGGTAAGTTTTCAAAGCGGTTGATAGCCATATCTACCTTACCGTTTTCAACATCGTGGAAGGTTACATCACTTGGGGTCAAAATATCGAGTGTGGTATCGGGCGCTTCTTCGTGTAATTTACTTAATAAGCGTGGGGCAAGGGTGCTTGCTGCGTAGTCACTGGCCATGATACGAAAAACACGTTTACTTTGTGATGCTTCAAACTCGCGGTTTGGTGCAAGTGTTTCTTCAAGGGTCATTAAAATGCCGCGGATCACCGGCTGTAACTCTTTTGCGCGCTCTGTCGGTACCATACCTTCACTGGTACGCACTAAAATAGGGTCGTTAAATAAATTACGGAGTCTTTTTAGGCCATTACTCATGGCAGGTTGGGTAATGCTTAGCTGGTTAGCAGCTTTAGTTACATTACACTCCCTTAGTAACGTATCTAGGTAAACAAGTAAGTTTAAATCTATTTTACTTATATTCATTGTGTGTCCTTGGTGTTTACCAATAATGGATAAATCGTTGTGCAGCAGGGT
>Ga0213831_1001097_pt1 | contig 9951 bp, 11 predicted proteins | sample SWATP12_FD_163421 | JGI IMG/M metagenome (GOLD analysis project Ga0213831, IMG submission 163421) | Coastal seawater microbial communities from Marineland, Florida, United States - SWA TP1 #2 | ecosystem: Environmental > Aquatic > Marine > Coastal | place: USA: Florida | collected 2016-08-06
TAGGAGTCTGGACCGTGTCTCAGTTCCAGTGTGGCTGATCATCCTCTCAGACCAGCTAGGGATCGTCGGCTTGGTGAGCCTTTACCTCACCAACTACCTAATCCCACTTGGGCTTCTCTAAAGGCGAGAGCCGAAGCCCCCTTTGTGCCGTAGCAATTATGCGGTATTAGCAGTCGTTTCCAACTGTTGTCCCCCACCTAAAGGCAAATTCCCAAGCATTACTCACCCGTCCGCCACTCGTCATCTTCAAAGCAAGCTTTGAAATGTTACCGTTCGACTTGCATGTGTTAGGCCTGCCGCCAGCGTTCAATCTGAGCCATGATCAAACTCTTCACTTTAAAAAGTTTAATCACTACTCATCGAATTCTGTTCAAAATAAATCTTTTGGTTAGACACTCGATAAGTAGATTTACAAGTTGTCGTCTTCTTATTACTAAGAGCGACTTGTTTGTTACTACTCTACGGAGTGCCCACACAGATAATTAATTACAATTTGTTAAAGAACGTTTTTAGCCTTGTTGGCTATGGGTGAGAGCCTTGTCTCAACCGGGACGCGCATTCTACATCGTCCGTATTTTGTGTCAACGTTTTTTTTGAAATCTTTTTAAAAGTTTTAATAAGTTTTCAAAACCGTTTTGAGACCAAATCAACTTAGAAGATTGTTTCTTTTAAGTGCTTGATGTCTCCCTGACAACGAGGCGGCATTATAGAGATCATTTCTCAGTGCGCAACTACTTTTTACAAAAAGTTTTTTGTTTGGCTATAATTGCTACAGATCGCATATTTATTGAGTTCTTTGGTCGAAAAGTGACACATTTGAGCCTTATTTAGATAAGAAGAAGCAAAACATGAAAAACTTAAAGTCTTATAAAGGTATAAAACCTCAATTAGGTAAAAACGTTTATATAGAAGAAAGTGCCGTACTTTACGGTGATATTAATATAGGAGATGACTCCAGTATTTGGCCACTCGTCGCAGCTCGGGGAGATGTTAACCATATACGAATCGGGAAAAGAACCAATGTGCAAGACGGTACAGTATTGCACGTCACGAGAAAGTCAGCGTCTAACCCCGACGGTTTTCCACTTATAATAGGTGACGATGTCACCATAGGTCATAATGCAATGTTGCACGGTTGTACCTTGGGAAGTCGCATTTTAGTTGGAATGAGTGCTGTTGTAATGGATGGCGCCATAGTGGGGGACGACATTATTATCGGAGCTGGCACTCTCGTTCCGCCAAACAAAACCTTAGAGCCGGGTTTTCTTTATGTCGGTAACCCGATGAAACAAGCGCGACCTTTAAAACAATCGGAATTGGATTTCTTAAAAGTATCCGCAGACAACTATGTTCGGCTTAAAAATGAATATCTAGCAGAACAGAATTAAGCGTCTCTCAAAGTGTGCCTGATATCTGTGGTATTGGGCATTTTTCCATGCCAAACTGAGAACGACTCCGCAGCTTGTTCTATTAACATGCCCAAACCATCTATCGTTTTTGCATTACTGTGGTTTTCTACCCATTGATTGAATAACGTCTGCTCTTTTTTGTAACACATGTCATAGGCAGAAACTGCACTCGTAAAGATAGCAGGATCGATATCGGGTAACTCACCAGTTAATGAACACGAAGTTGAATTAATAATGACATCATAGTCAGATGCCAGGTTATCAAACCCTTTCGCCTGGACTTGTCCAGCTGGAAACTTGGCTGCAATAGCTTCGGCCTTTGATACAGTGCGATTGCCAATAGTCAGAGAGGCTGGCTTCTGTTTAAGAATACTCTCTACGCTTCCTTTCGCTGCTCCACCAGCGCCAATAAGAAGAACCCGTCGATCTTTTAACTCGACACCGTGGAATAGATGGTCTCTAACAACGCCTTCGCCATCAGTTGTGTCGCCAACTACTTTGCCGTCTTTATAGATAAGTGTATTAACTGCCTCTGCTAATTTAGCTCTCTCAGTTAATTCATCGGCATAATTAAATGCATCGTCTTTAAATGGCATGGTCACATTCATTCCCAAACCACCGTTTTTGAAAAACTCATCCGCGGCCGTCTTAAAGCCCTCAACTGGTGCCAATATCTTGGTATACTCCAGCTCAATTCCAAATTGCTCAGCAAAGTGCTTGTGAATGATAGGAGACTTTGATTGTTCAATTGGATTGCCGATGACCGCAAATTTTTTCATGGTTGAGAACGAATTAGATGTTAAGAAAGATAGTGGACAAGATAGTGTCGAAAAAGCCTGAGCAACACAAGTCACATTTGAATATAAACAATACTCCATACGACTATATGGGAGAGCAGGGCGTTCGTGATTTGGCCAACACCTTTTACGACATCATGGAGTCTGATCCCAAAGCCAAAGAACTACTTGCATTGCACCCACAGCCAATGGATTTAATTCGTGAAAAATTTTTCGAGTTCCTTAGCGGCTGGACGGGCGGACCACAGTTGTTTGTAGAGAAATATGGCCATCCAAGATTACGCGCTAGACATCTGCCTTTTCCTATCGACGATAAAATGCGGGAGCAATGGATGTATTGCATGAACAAAGCCCTGGACCAAGAGATTGGAAACCCAATCATAAGGGAACACTTGCAACAAGCCTTCGCGCAAATGGCCGCGCATATGATCAATAAAAACTAGCGAAACAAAAAGCCGAGATAACTCTCGGCTTCTAACTAAAGCCACTCTCTTGGCGTTAAATATTCATACAGTTTCGCTTCTTCACTGCCGTCCTCTGGGTGGTATTGGTACTCCCAACGGGCGAGGGGTGGCATAGACATGAGAATTGACTCAGTTCTGCCACCAGTTTGAAGACCGAACAACGTCCCTCTATCAAACACTAGATTAAACTCTACATAACGACCACGTCGGTACAACTGGAATTCTCTTTGTCTTTCACCAAACTCTATATCTTTGCGCTTTTCAACGATTGGTAAATAAGCTTGAGTAAATGCTTCGCCAACCTTTTGAGTAAACTCGAAGGATTTTTCAAACCCCATAACGTTTAAATCGTCAAAGAAAATACCACCAACACCACGGGTTTCTTTGCGATGTTTTAAATAAAAATAATCGTCGCACCACTTTTTATATTCGCCATAGATGCTGTCACCATATTGATCACATACGTCCTTGGCTGTTTGGTGCCAGTGTTTTACATCTTCTTCAAACGGATAAAATGGCGTTAAGTCAAAACCACCGCCAAACCACCAAACCGGCTCGGCCCCTTCCTTTTCTGCGATGAAAAACCTGACGTTAGCATGTGTCGTTGGAACATAAGGGTTGTGGGGATGAATAACCAAAGACACCCCACATGCGTTAAAGCTGCGACCTTCCAGCTCGGGTCTATGAGCAGTTGCTGATGCCGGCATATTAGCGCCAAACACGTGGGAGTAGTTCACCCCTGCTTGCTCAAAAAGGTTGCCATTTTTTAAAACTCGGCTGCGACCGCCGCCACCTTCTTCTCGCACCCACTGATCTTGCTCAAATGTTTTACCATCGGCTTGAGTAAGCGCCTCGCAGATATTGTCTTGCAACGCCATGAAAAAGGCTTTTACTTGTTCTAACATTTGCGAATGCACTATTAGCTCCTCATTACTTCGCCAGTAAACCCGTGAATAATCTGTGATGGTTGAGTATTGCCGCCCAATGCTTCATCTACGTATGCCGTAACTCCAGTGCCAAACACAGTCTCGACTTCCGAAATCGTCTCTGGGGTAGGCTGACCCGTTATGTTTGCACTTGTCGATACAAGGGGACCGCCAAATTCCCGGCAAATTCTCTTTACGGTTGGATGGTCTGTTACTCTTACCGCAATTAGGTCACTACCGCCCGTGACCCAAACTGGCGCATCTTCTGCCGCTGGCAACAACCAAGTCACGGGGCCCGGCCATCGTGAAAAAATGTCTGCGCGTTTGTGAATTGGGATCTTATTGTCATCTACAAACGGCAACAACTGACCGTAGTCGTTGGCTATTAAGATCAGTCCTTTGTCCATAGGACGATTTTTTAGCTGCAATAACGTTTCTACAGCACTTTGATTTTTTGGATCGCAACCAATCCCCCAAACCGCCTCCGTCGGATAGACAATGACACCACCGTCGACCAACGCTTGGGTTTCTTTAGACAATTCCGGAACTATGGTTTCAGTCAAAATTACCTCGGTATTATTCTTCAGGTTGAACAACAATTTTGTTACACGCAGGACACTGATATTGTCCCTCATGAGATTCCATCAATATCGGCCAATGGCAGCTTTCGCAGGCTTTTTCCACTGGCTTATGATTAACTAAATAGTCGCATTTAGGATATTGATTGCACGCGTAAAAACTTTTGCCTTTTTTGCTGGCGCGCATATGCAACTCACCTTCTCGGCATTGCGGACAAGTTACAGGCTCGTAGTCATCATCGTCGTCTTCTTTTACTGTAAATCGACAATCTGGATAATTCATACAGCCAATGAACATGCCGTACTTACCTGACTTAACCGCAAGATCACCTTCGCATTCTGGACAACATACGTCGTCTAAGATTTTGAATACTTGAACTTCAGAAGATTGTGTTAAAGGTTTTGTGTAGTCGCAGGCGGGATATGCTGTGCATGCCCAAAAAGCGCCATTTGAGCCACTTTTAATGTGCAACTCAGATTCACACTTCGGACAATAGTGTTTTTGCTTCTCATTAGAAAATGGAAAATCGGAATCGTTGCTCATGGTTTTTAAGGTTAAAAGGGCCTATGGCCGTGGATCTTAGCGAGTCCACGGCGTAACGCAACGAATTTGTTGTGCAATTCTAAAATTAGTGAATTGCACCTGTCGGTTCGTCAAACACCAAGTTTTCCATCTGCTCAAATGCAGCTTCTTTGCCAGGGACATTAAAGAGCACCATAAGCACCACCCACTTAAGGTCTTCAAGGCTAATTCTTGGTTCTTCAAGCTCCATTACTCGGTCTATGACCATTTCTCGAGTGGCCACATCAAGTAAATTAATTTGCTCTAGAAAAAGAATAAACCCTCGGCACTCAGTATCTAGCTTGATGGTTTCTTGCTGGGTATAAACCCGATTGGAAATGTCAGTTTGACCGACTATGAACGGCGCGATGTCATTGGTTTGCAGATCGGCAAGATCTTCCAACCAATTGAGCGCTTTATAGATATCGTCGTCGTGAAAGCCCGCTTTGCGTAATTCAGATGTTAGCTCACCCTCATCAACCCAAAGCTCTGCGCTATCGTTAACGATGTTCTCGAACAAATACAAAAGGATATCAAACATAAATCCCCCTTTGTTAATTATTATTAGAGTTGGTTTGCCACTTTTATGTACCCACCTGGAACAGATAGGACGGCCCCCTGAACTTCCAATTCCAACAACTCAGTTAACACCTTATCCATTGGCAAATTAGAGCGCTGAATGATGACATCTACAGGGGTAGTGTCATGATCAACACTAGCTAACAATTTACTCTCTGCCAAGTGATTTTTTGTAACTTGTTGTTGTATTTGGAAAGTTACATACTCTTCTACTATATCGGCCGCACACGTCACAGGTTTAGCCCCTTGCTGAATTAAATGGTTAGTGCCCTCCGACAGCTTATTAAACACACTGCCGGGGACTGCAAAGACATCTCTCCCTTGCTCTAAGGCTTGTTCGGCGGTGATCAACGAACCACTCTTAATTGCGGCCTCAACAACTAAGGTGCCCCTAGAAAGCCCTGAAATAATTCGATTGCGTCTGGGGAAGTTGTACTTGACCGGAGGTTGCCCTGGCAGAAATTCGGACACTAACAAACCTTGGTTGCTAATCTGCTCGTACAACTGCCAGTTACTCTTCGGGTAAACCACATCAATGCCAGTACCCAGTACCGCTACGGTCGGCGTTTTTTGCTCAAGCGCGGCGTGATGAGCAATCGTGTCTATCCCTAACGCCAACCCAGAGGTTATCGCTATGTCATAGGTCGCCAACTGTTCGATTAAATGACGTGTCATTTGCTTGCCGTAGTGAGAAGGGCTTCGGCTGCCAACAATAGCTAATTGTTGGTGTGACAAGAGAGATAAATCACCCTTTGTAAACAAAATAAGTGGTGGTTGAGGTATATGTTTCAGCTGTTGTGGATAATGCTCATCCGTAATACCAGTAATCTCAGCACCGAATGACTGACAGCGACTTTTGATTTGTGTGACCTGTGACCAATCTGTTGAGGCGATAAACTCGGCTTGAGCCGCCGATAAAGGTAATCGCCTCAGCTCCGAGCGCTTGAGATAAAACAACTCCTCGATATTGGGCAGCAAACCTTGCAACACAGCAAATTGTTTAAAGCCCAAACGCGGGCACAAAGAAACGGCTAAAAGGGCGTCTTGAGACTTTAAGTTGGCTGGCATAACTGATCCTTGTTTTGACCAGCCTCATAATCTATTTGGGGGTTTGGATTTTATCCCCGACATAAATAGGTTGGTCGTTCTGTGTCACAATTCCATAGGACACACGTTCATAGACTTTAAACAACATTATTTGTCCAACAGACTCAAATGGCATGTCGTAAATACCTTTGTCTTTGTCAGACTTAAATACATTCTTTACTTTACCAACAAATCGCTCGTAGCTACTGGCGTCTTCTTGATATTTGGGCCCTAGGCCTTGGTCGACAACCGTTGGCGACTGTCTTGTGATGTCAAAAATATGCCCAGGCGCAACATCGTGCATAAAGCCTTTATTTATAACCACAACATCATATTTGCTCACGCCAGCAATGTCCGACGGCGTTGCGATGATATTGCCTGTAAGATCGTTCTCAATCGGACGCATCTTAAAAAACGCAGGCAAGTCTTGGCCTTGTCTGATGGGCAACACGACATCACTGGCTCTCACTTCTTGTTTTGCCGACTCAATCAATACTTTAGACGGCACCCCAGCTTCGACATTTCCTGAAGTTTGCAATTTAGCAACAGCAACAAACACGGCCTCAAATCCAATCGTATCGTCCGATTCAGGATCGATATAACGTTTGCCTTTTCGATAAATTGCAAATCTGTCTTCGTTACCTAAGTCACCTTTAATATAGAGGATGTCTCCAGGCAGTGCTCGCTTCACAGCGCGATCTGTACCCAAAACATAGGGCAGTTTTTCGATTTGCTTTCTTTCCAGAACTTGCTCAAAGCTCAAATAGTGGGAGATGGCATTTAAAGGAAGCAGCGGAATCGGTTCATCACGCTTGTGAGAAACTCGTTTTTGAGGCGTAAGTTTTATCACTCGCTTACCCATAACTAACACAGGCTCGCCATCTGCAGTGTAAGTTAGTTTCAGCGTATCGCCAGGGTAGATAAGGTCGGGGTTTTCCACGTGTGGATTCAACCGCCATAGCTCTGGCCATTTCCAAGGGTCATTCAAAAACAAACTGGAGATGTCCCACAATGTATCACCCTTTTTTACAGTGTATTCTGCTGGTGCGTCGGAGCGGATCTCTATTGACCAAGCAACCCCTGCCGGAACACATGTCATCGCGGCCGCTATTAACAACAGGTATCTAGATAAACCAGTCATCCCAATTCCTTTTACATATTATGCTTCAACACCAGATGCCGACCGCAATAACGACAATTTGTTTTGGCGTACTTCTGTTAATAGTTGACGTAAACAGTTAAAATTACAAGTTAATGATAGTTAATCACGGGCAGTATAAAAGTTATGGCAGTTTTAGAAGTTTTGCGTTTCCCTGACGAGCGTCTTCGCACAGTTGCAAAAGAGATCACAGAGGTAAACGACGAGATCCGAACGCTCATCGACGACATGTTTGAAACTATGTACGACGAAAATGGCGTAGGCTTGGCGGCAACCCAAGTAAACCAGCACGTACGTATTTTTATTGCTGACACCACAGAAGATAAAAGCAATGCGTTAGCTTTTGTTAACCCTGAAATCATTGCTAAAGACGGCATGATGATTAATGAAGAAGGGTGTTTATCGGTGCCTAATTGTTATGCCAAAGTAGAGCGTGCTGAAACTGTCACTGTCAAGGCATTAGACCGTGACGGCAACGAATTTGCGTACGACGCAGATGGCCTGTTAGCAATATGTATTCAACACGAGCTAGACCACCTCAACGGCAAACTGTTCGTCGACTATTTGTCGCCGCTAAAGCGTGACCGTATTAAGAAAAAACTAGAAAAAGACGCTCGATTAGCCGCACGTCAGTAGAGTTATATATGTCTCAATCAGGAAAAGACCTCAATATTATCTTTGCCGGAACTCCGGAGTTTGCTGCTAAACACTTGTATCATTTGGTCGAGCAAGGGTTCAATATTGTTGCCGCTTACACACAACCCGATCGCCCTGCAGGGCGAGGTAAAAAGCTGCAACCCAGTGCAGTGAAACAAATCGCACTCGAACATGATATTCCTGTGTGCCAACCAGAGTCATTAAAGTCAGAGGAAGCTCTGACGGAATTAGCGACCTGGAATGCCGACTTAATGATTGTCGTTGCCTATGGTTTATTACTACCTAAAACTGCGCTAGACACTCCTAAACATGGGTGTATTAACGTCCATGGTTCTATTCTGCCAAAGTGGCGCGGTGCAGCTCCAATCCAAAGAGCCGTGCTCGAAGGTGACCCAGAGACCGGCGTGACCATTATGCAAATGGACGTGGGTTTAGATACTGGCGATATGTTGCTTATCGAAACCTGCCCAATAACTTCTGCAGACACCAGTGGCAGTGTCTATGAAAAGCTTCAAGAATTAGGTCCTCCAGCGTTAGTAAGTGCTGTCGAACAGATTGCCGCCGGAACATTAGCCGCTGTGCCACAGGATGACGAACTGGCCACTTACGCCCACAAGCTGACCAAAGACGAAGCCAAGATCGACTGGCGGGAGCCGGCTCAAGTCATTGAACGAAAAATTCGCGGCTATCAGCCTTGGCCTGTTGCTCACACTCAATTTGCCGGCAACCCAATCAAAGTATGGCAAGCAACGGTAGAGGACAATGGTTCGAACAGTGCCCCTGGCACGGTATTGTCGGCGGACAAACTTGGTATCCGCATTCAATGTGGCGAAGGCGTCATAAACATTCAGTCACTACAACCGCAGGGCAAGAAAGCCATGACGGCAACCGACTTTATCAATGGACGATTGGATTGGGTCGCTCCGGGAAGCAATATCATTGAGCAATAAAGCCAAAAACACACCAAACGTTCGCGCTGCCGCGGCAAAAGTGCTGCACGCAGTTATGGACAAAGGCAATTCCTTATCCGATGCGCTGCCCTCTGAGCAAAAGCGTGTCGCGGACAAAGATCAGGCTTTGTTGCAAGAAATTTGTTTCGGTGCCATTCGTCTGTTTCCCCGTTATGACGCGTTGGCAAATCAATTATTTAGCAAGAAAATGAAAGGAAAACAGCGAGTTTTTCATCATTTGTTAATCGTTGGTTTGTACCAAATTGAACAGATGCGCATCCCAGAACATGCCGCTGTTGGAGAAACGGTCCAGGCAACAAACGCGTTAAAGGCACCAGGTTTGAAAGGGCTCATTAATGCCTGTTTGCGCAACTTCCTCAGAAACCGACAAGCATTGGAAAGCAAAATAACCAACGATGTGGTCACTTATTCTCACCCCTCTTGGTTTATTAAGCGGCTCAAAAGCGCTTACCCGAACGATTGGCAGTCTGTTTTAGAGAATAACCTGCAACGAGCGCCAATGTGGTTGCGTGTTCATCAATCGAATCAGGACGTTGAGGGCTTCATTTCACAATTGAAAGAAGCCGACATTGAATACTCTCAGCCGCTAACAAACGCATCTTCGGTATTACTTGAAAAACCAAAGTCAGTGGAGCGACTGCCAGGATTTGAACAGGGCTACTTTGCCGTTCAAGACGCCGCAGCTCAACACGCAGCAATCCTGCTCGAAGCGCAAAACGACGAACTCGTACTTGATGCTTGTACAGCGCCGGGCGGCAAAGCA
>Ga0213831_1001103_pt1 | contig 9883 bp, 8 predicted proteins | sample SWATP12_FD_163421 | JGI IMG/M metagenome (GOLD analysis project Ga0213831, IMG submission 163421) | Coastal seawater microbial communities from Marineland, Florida, United States - SWA TP1 #2 | ecosystem: Environmental > Aquatic > Marine > Coastal | place: USA: Florida | collected 2016-08-06
GCAACGACCCGTTCATTAAACTTGCGGTTGCCCTGTTCGATACCGAGATGGCTATTGAAGATAAGAGCAAAACGCTAAGCGGTAAAGCTGCAGCGCTTCGCCCTAAATACATGAGTGCCATTATTGAATGGCAAAAATCTTTGGGCAGCCTTGCTTATCCAGATGCAAACAGTACGCTGCGCGTCACTTACGGTAACGTAATGGGCGGCTCGCCAAAAGACGGTCTGATTTACGAGCCGTTCACTCGTCTTGAAGGTATTACTGAGAAAGACACAGGCGAGACACCTTTCGACTCTCCTAAAAAGCAGCTTACGCTTATTGAGGACAAGAAATATGGACCTTACAAGTTAGAAGCTATTAACAGCGTGCCGGTGAACTTCCTTACCGATTTAGATTCAACCGGCGGTAACTCAGGCTCAGCAACGCTTAACGCAAAAGCAGAGCTTATCGGTCTGTTGTTTGACGGTACGTTCGAGAGCGTTAATTCTGATTGGGATTTTGATCCGAAAACAACCCGTACCATCCATGTAGATAGCCGCTACATGTTATGGGTAATGGAATACGTTGACGGTGCAACAAACCTCATCGAAGAGATGACCATCGTTAAATAACCACCAAATAATGGGGTCAGAGTCTGAGGGATCCCCACAAATAATATTGCGATATCAATAAGATAAAAAAGATAGGAACATTCATGACGTTTGGTGATCAGATCAATCGCCAAACTTCACTGAGGCCAAACAGTCATGAATGCCCTATCTATTGTGAACAAAGTCGTATCGCTTGTCAGCTACAATATGCATAAAACTCGTCTAAGTGCGGTCACGGCGTGCGTCAAAAGTCTGCTTAATGGAAGCGCTGCGACCGTAACCAGCATAGGTCGAGGAATCAATACTAAAGCCTTTGAAAAACATCGGATTAAACGTGCTGACCGCTTGCTCTCAAACCCGCATTTAGTAAGTGAAACACCGCTCATCTATGCATCTATATGCCAACTATTTTGCGGCAACACAACACGCCCTGTTATCTCAATCGACTGGTCAGATTTAGACGACCGTAAAGCGCATTTTCTTTTACGCGCGGCAATATCTTTAAAAGGTCGGCCCGTCACACTTTATCAAGAAGTGCATTGCAACAAGACCAAAGAGAAACCAGCCACCCACAAAGCATTCTTAAAGACATTACACGCCATGTTACCTTCAAATTGCCGACCCATTATCGTTACCGATGCAGGGTATAAATCGCCTTGGTTCAGGGCAGTTAGGGCGCTTGGATGGGACATTATTGGACGTATCCGTAAGCCACATTTTTATTCACTTGATAGAGGAGATACGTGGCAGTGTATTCGCTATCTCTATACTCAAGCAACCTGTCGTCCGAAGCGTTTTGACAACAGCCAAATAGTAAGAAGTAATCCCTTTGCCTGCACGCTAGTTCTTTTTAAACAGAAATCTAAAGGGCGTCATGCTTCAAATCCAGATGGTACACGTAAAGCCTCAAAACGCTCAAAAGCCCATGCGCAAGGGGCGAAAGACCCGTGGCTATTAGCCACAACACTGGCGTCTCACCGAAGCTTATCGAAACAAGTAGTGGCCATTTACAGGCAACGAATGCAAATTGAAGAAGGCTTTAGAGACATGAAAAGCACGAAGTTCGGGCTTGGCTATGAACAGAATAAAAGCGTGAAAAAGCAGCGTCTAACAATACTGGTATTGCTGACGACGTTAGCGTCACTCGTAGCTATATTACTGGGTATAATACTTGTCTCATCGAATAAGCATCGGCGCTTCCAAGCCAACACTGAAACCAGGAGCGTGTTGTCATTCCATTACCTTGGACTCAGGGCTGTCGCTTGTCGAATACGATTTACTATGCGACAGTGGAAAGCTGCACTCAAATGGTACAGCTCCATAGTCGACGGGGCCTGGACCGCAGGCACATGGAATTAAATTCGTGGGGATCCCTCAGACTCTGACCCCATTATTTTCGCTGATCAGATCGCGCTATAGAAATGTACTCTGACCCCAAAATTAATGTACTCTGACCCCATTATTTTATTTGAGGTTGCGAAGGCCTTGGGTGAGGAGTCGGTCTAGTGCGTTGGCGAAGTTTTGTTTGTCACGTTGGGAGAAGGCTTTTGGTCCGCCTGTGTGTTCGCCGCTTGAGCGCATAGTTTCCATGAAATCCCGCATGCCCAGTATCTGCTTAATAGACGACTTATCGTATTCTTCACCACGATTATTTAATGCTAGCGCATTTTTTGCCAGTACATCAGCGGCCAATGGAATGTCATTGGTAATCACCAAGTCACCCGCTTCACACTTCTCTACTATATAATCGTCAGCAGCATCGAAGCCTGACGGCACTTGCGTTAAGGTTATGTGCTTGTCTGGTGGAACAGACATAGAATGGTTAGCCACCAAAGACAAAGGCAGCTTGGTACGTCTGGCTGCCTTAAAAAGAATGTCTTTGATCACTGCAGGGCACGCGTCGGCGTCAACCCATATATGCATGGTCGTATCTCATAACTGTATCTAATTACGCTAGCATACCACCATCTACCACCACTGTCGTGCCGGTCGTGTAGGTTGAAGCGTCTGATACTAAATACAATACCGTGCCCGCCATTTCATCTGGGTCAGCGACACGGCCTAGTGGAATAACTTTAAGCGCGTGCTTCAAGATTTGCTCATTAGTTGTTAACGCTGACGCAAATTTAGTATCGGTTAAACCTGGCAATAATGCGTTTACGCGAATGTTCAAGCTACCGCACTCTTTTGCAAATGACTTAGTCATGCTGATAACCGCAGCTTTGGTAATAGAATAAATCCCCTGCATGTCACCCGGTGTTACACCGTTTACCGATGCCGTGTTTAGAATGACGCCACCGCCCTGCTCTTTCATCATTTTGCCAGCTTCAATCGACATGAAGAAGTAGCCACGAATATTGACGTCTACAGTTTTATTGTAGGCGCCAAGATCAGTATCTAAGATATGCCCAAAGTAAGGATTGGCTGCCGCGTTGTTTACTAGAATATCCAGTTTTCCAAAATCGCGTTTAATGACGTTAAATGCTTCTGTAATTTGCTCCATCTCACCCACATGACACGCTAGCGCTGTCGCCTTACCACCTGCGTCACGAATTGAAGAAGCCACGGCTTCACAGCCGTCAATTTTGCGGCTTGATACAATTACATGCGCGCCATACTGGGCAAGCAAACGGGCAATAGACTCACCGATACCGCGACTTGCACCTGTAACCAGTGCCACTTTTCCTGTTAAATCAAAAAGGTTCTTCATTGTCATATCCTTAATTCTTGCTGATAAAGTGCTGTGTGCTTAATTTCTCTTATTAACGCTTGTTGCGGTGCCTGCTCTAGGCCAACATACCACCGTCGAGTACTACTGACTGACCCGTCATGAATGACGACTCATCACTACACAACCAAGCAATGGCGTTAGCAATCTCTTCTGGTTTACCCAAACGCTTCATTGGATTTGCGCCAATAAGCCCTTTTTGGCCTCTTTCATCCAATTTTGATAAAACGCCTTGCACCATAGGGGTATCTACAAAGCTTGGACAAACAGCGTTTATGCGTATGTTCGCCCTTGCGTATTCCACCGCCGCCGATTTAGTAAGCCCCACTACCCCATGTTTTGAAGCGCTGTAAGCACTAATCATAGGCGCAGAGCGCAATCCAGCTACAGAGGCAATATTGATGATGTGGCCACCGCCTGTCGTCGTCATATGCTTAAGGGCGTTCTTCATGCAATACCACACGCCAGCTAAGTTGACCTGAATATTCTTCATAAACATGGCGTCATCGACTTCAGTTAGCGGAGCTGGAAAATGGTCGATACCCGCGTTATTAATAATTACGTCAATTTTGTCATTATGAGAAAGCGCCGTGTCGAACATCGCTTTGACCTGAGCCGGTTCGGTAACATCCACAGCCACCGCATAGGCTTTGCCACCTGCAGCAACAATTTCTTCAGCCAATGTTTTGGCATTACCTTTGTTTAAGTCGGCAATACCGACTGTTGCACCACGCGCACTCAATACGCGAGCCGAAGCAGCACCAATACCCGAGCCGCCACCAGTAATAAGAATATGCTTGCCTTCGACATTTGCAGCTACATTCATTAGCTGTACTCCAATTTCGTGAACAAGCGCAACGCTGTTAAATAAAAGTCACTGCGCATGCTCTTTGTTTTGAATGATTAAAAATAACTCGCTTTTACGTTGTTACACGTTGCCTCGCGTGAAGAAAGCACTTCAATATCGCGACTGACCAGCGGTAATTCCCAATTTAAGAAGTATTCCGCGGCCGCTAATTTACCTTCATAAAAGTCAGCATCTTGCTCGCCTGCACCGTTAGCGAGTGTTTGTTCGGCTACATTTGCCTGGCGCAGCCAAATCCAGCTCACCACACAACTTGAAAATACGTTTAAGAAGCAACTCGCATTGGTTAGCAAAACTGGTTGCTTATCTGAGCGCAGATCTGCCGCTGCTTGTTGGATTAAACCGCCAAGCTGGTCTAAGTATGGTTTTAATTTTGCAGCTAGCGCCTGTGCTCTTGGCGTTTCTGCGCGCTTCATATCGCTTGTTACACGAGAAAGCAGCACCTGAAGACCTTTACCGTCGTGCTGCCATAACTTTCTTCCCAGCAGATCTAACGCCTGAATACCATTCGTGCCCTCGTGAATTGGGTTTAAGCGGTTATCTCGCCAGCACTGCTCAACAGGATATTCACGGGTGTAGCCCGCACCACCTAGAATTTGAATTGCCAAATCGTTGGCTTTAGGGCCAAACTCTGAAGGCCATGCTTTGAACACGGGTGTTAAAAGATCTAAAAGCTGAGAAAGTTCGGTACGCTTTTCGCTGTCAGTTTCCGTTTCCATCTCATCGATGAGCATGCTGCCGTACAAGCAGAGGGACATACCGCCTTCACAGTAGGCCTTTTGCGCTAGTAACATACGTCGCACGTCACCGTGATTGATAATAGGTGTAGGCTCGTCTTCTGGCGCAAGATTAGGCGCAGCGCGACCTTGGGTACGATCTTTTGCATATTCTAGTGAGTAACGGTACCCGCGATACCCTATCATGGCAGCACCATAGCCCACGCCAATGCGTGCTTCGTTCATCATCATGAACATGTAGCGCAAACCCTGGTGCGGCTCGCCAATAAGGTAGCCGTGGCAGTCACCATTTTCGCCAAAGGTTAGTGCGGTTGAAGTTGTACCTCGGTAGCCCATTTTATGGATAAGGCCAGCAAGGGTAACGTCGTTGCGCACATCTGGGTTGCCCTCAGCGTCTAGGCGGTATTTAGGGACAGCAAATAAGGAAATACCTTTTACACCAGCTGGACCACCTGGAATTTTCGCCAACACCAAATGTACGATGTTGTCGGAAAGCTCATGTTCACCACCTGATATATAAATCTTGCTGCCTTTGATTCGGTACGTACCATTATCTTGCGGCCTTGCTGATGTACGAATATCAGCAAGTGACGAACCGGCATGGGGCTCGGTAAGTGCCATGGTTCCAGTGAAGTCACCCGCTAGCATTTTTGATAGAAACGCACTTTTGATATCTTCGGAGGCAAAGTGTTTAATGACATTGGCGGCCGCCGCAGTTAAGAAAGGGTAAGCGGTTGACGATGGGTTTGCCGCTAAAAAATAGCCCGCGCAGGCATTCATCACGGTAACAGGAAGCTGCATGCCGCCATCTTCAAAATCAAAATGACCCGCGATAAACCCAGACTCTCTGTATGTGTCAAAAGCCACTTTTACGTCATCAATCATAGAGACTTTAGTGCCATCGAATGTAGGCTCGTTTTTATCAGCAACGGCATTATGAGGAAGAAATAACTCTTCTGCCATCTTCTCGGCCATATCAATAACAGCGTTGAAGGTTTCTACATTGTGCTCTTCGAAGCGAGCTTTTTCACATAAGGCTGCGGTGTTTAATACTTCGTACAGCTGAAATTGCATTTCACGGCGGGGAATAAGTTGGTCGGCCATGGTGTCCTGTCCTCTACGAAAACTTGTTAACACATTGTGTCATATTCGTTATCGTGCCATTATTGTCATTAATGACACAATAATGGTCAATCGCGCCAACAATCACTGAGTTTTATCTTATTTTATAACTCGAATTATTTTTATGAATGACACGAAGTTCACCGTTACCGTACTCGGCTTTAACCAAGCCTTGGCATCTGCCATTACAGGAGCCCTCGATGTATTTGCTTTCGCAGGTATTAGTTGGCAGCGAATACACAACTTACCAACCAAACCACAGTTCAAAGTACAGTTGGCCAGTCACCATGGGCAGCCTATTCTTTGCTCTAATCAAGTTGTTCTACAGCCCAATATCGCCATCGAAGAAGTCTCACACACTGATGTCTTGTTAATTCCCACCATTGGTGGCGATATTGATGAAGTGCTAGAAAGCACAGCGCCTCTGCTTGTACAAATAAGGCGTCTGCAGAAAATGGGGGCCGACATTGCCGCCAATTGCACCGGTACTTTCCTTTTGGCCCAATCCGAATTATTGGACAATAAAATTGCCACTACGCATTGGGGATATGCAGATAAATTTAAGACCATGTACCCTACCGTAAACTTACAACCCGAGAAAATGGTTACTGAAGACGACACGGTGTTTTGTGCAGGCGGCGGCATGGCGTGGATTGATTTATCTATCTTGTTGATAGAACGCTACTGTGGTCATCAGATTGCGAGCGATACGGCAAAATCCCACGTTTTGGATGTGTCCAGAACAAGCCAAACTATTTATGCCAGCAGTCGTCAGCGACGATTTCACTCAGACAAGGACATTAAAGCGGTACAGTCTTTTCTGGAAAAGAACGTACAAAATAAATGTACGCTAAGCGAACTAGCGCTACGGCATAATATGACCGAACGCACACTTATACGCCGATTTAAAAGCGCGTGTGATATTACACCAGGTCAGTATTTACAGTCGCTGCGCATTGAGCACGCGAGAAAGCTCTTAGAAACCTCTAGTATGCCGTTAGAGAGCGTGATTAGCGCTGTAGGCTATGAAGACCTTAGCTCTTTTACTCGACTATTTAAAAAAACGACTGGTTTATCACCTTCTCAATACCGAGCGAAATTCAAGCGAGGCTAATTTGATTTAGATGGTTAGTAGACTACTTGCACCAAAAAATATCTCTCTGTTAAGTTCGATGTTCCATGCCTGTGCACACAGGCTTTTTAGTTATATTCAATCTAAGTAATATTGTGTATTTTCGATAAATAACGCCTTGGTTTGCACAAATTTGAAGTTTTTATGTAAAAGTTTGTGTAAAATACAGCGCCAAGCATAGATTGTTATTTTTTGTGCTAAAAACACTACAAAAGTATAAATTCAAAATCATCTTGGTGGAAACATGAGAACACACAAAATCGCCACACTAGCGTTAGCCGTTAGTGCTGCGTTCAGCTCTTCAGTTCTTGCACAAGAGGCCGCGACGACAGAAAAAAAAGAAGCCTCACTTGAACAGATTACCGTTACTGCGCAAAAGCGTACTCAGTCAATTCAGGAAGTACCTATTTCTGTTGCGACACTAAGCGGTGAGAAATTCGAAAGCCTATTCTCTGGCGGTGAAGATATTCTTGCTCTAGCGGTTCGCGTACCAGGTCTTTATGCTGAGTCATCAAATGGTCGTGTTGCACCGCGTTTTTATATTCGTGGTCTAGGTAACACCGACTTCGACCTTGCTGCATCACAACCTGTTTCTATTATCATGGACGAAGTGGTAATGGAAAACGTGGTACTTAAAAGCTTCCCGCTTTTCGACGTTCAGCAAGTTGAAGTACTTCGTGGCCCACAAGGTACACTATTTGGTCGTAACACCACTGCTGGTATCATTAAATTTGATACAGTAAAACCAACCCAAGACGTTGAAGGTTACGCGAAAGCAGGCTTCGGTTCATACGGTACAATGAACTTCGAAGGCGCTATTAGCGGCGGTCTTACTGACGAACTTTCTGCCCGTCTTTCGGTATTGTCACAAGAGCGTGATGATTACATCGACAACGCAGCAACAGGTCAAAACGACGCATTAGGCGGCTTCGACGAAAAAGCATGGCGCTTACAACTTCTTTGGGAGCCATCAGCGGATTTCTCTGCACTTCTCAACGTACACGGCCGCGACTTAGACGGTACTGCTTCAATTTTCCGTGGAAACGTTTTTAATAAAGGCAGCAATGACCTTAACGATAGCTACGACCGCGAAACAGTAAGCTACGACGGCGATCTAGAAGGTAACGGTACAGATAACAACCCACAGTCTTACGAAGGTTTAGGTGCATCACTTAAATTAGAATACGACATGGACGATGTAACCTTTACTTCAATCTCTGCAATTGAAACCGCTGAAGGTTCAAGCCTTGGCGACATCGACGGCGACGCGATTGCTTCACAAAACTTTGTAACTCAAGATAACCTTGACGATCTAGAGCAGTACACGCAAGAATTTCGTTTAGCAAGCAACACCAGTGACCCTATGAACTGGCAAGTAGGTGCTTTCTATTACGATGCATCGTTCAACGTAACCAGCATCGACGGTTTCTTTGGCGCGACTACGGTATTCCATGAAAACCAAACATGGGCGGTATTCGGTCAGTCATCTTACCAAGTTAACGACAAGCTAAACGTTACTGGTGGTATCCGTTACACTCACGACAAGAAATCTCTTGTTGTTGGCGAACAGAACGTTGACGGGTTTGCCGTTGTTCTAGGTATTGCATCTGTTCAAGATTATGACGATATCAATGTAGATGACGGTCAAACAAGCTTTGAACTAAGTGCAAACTACCGTGTAACTGACGACATGTCTGTTTTTGCTCGCTATGCTAATGGTTTCAGAGCGCAAACTATCCAAGGTCGTGACGTTGCATTTGAAGGTGCACCTTCAGTTGCAGACGCAGAAACGATCAACTCTTTTGAAGTGGGTATTAAGTCAGACCTATTCGACGACACGCTACGTCTAAACGCTGCTGCGTTCTACTATACCGTTGATGACATGCAGTTCTCGGCCATTGGTGGTGGTAACAACTTTACTGCGCTAGTGAATGCAGACGAAGGTGAAGCTTATGGTTTTGAAGTAGACGCTCAATGGCTAGCGACTGACGAACTTACCTTTACTGCTGGCTACAGCTACAACCACACTGAAATCAAAGATGATTCTCTAACGGTTGCACCTTGTGGTACAAGCGCATCTGATGGCTTCACTGGCTACTGTACAGTAACTGATGAGCGCCCAGATGGATTCAATGCAATCATTGATGGAAACCCTTTCCCGCAAGCACCTGAATCAATCTTTAACTTCACTGCACGTTACACTATCCCTATGGGTGATGACGGTGAGTTCTTCGTGTTTACTGATTGGGCGTTCCAAGGTGAAACCAACATCTTCCTATATGAAGCGGTTGAGTTTACTACAGACGACAATTTCGAAGGCGGTCTACGCATTGGTTATGAGAACTTTGCGCACAACTACACGGTAGCGCTATTCGGCCGTAACATAACAGACGAAGACAACGTTAAAGGTGCAATCGACTTTGCAAACTTAACGGGTATTGTAAACGAACCTCGTATTTGGGGTGTTGAGTTCAAGTACACATATTACTAAGAAAAGTTAAGTGGCTACTCTCTTCCATTGTAGCTACCTATCTATTTAGTAGAAAAGCGGTGACGTTGAGAAACGTTACCGCTTTTTTTATCTGTTACGCCGCCATATGAATATCAGACGTAGGCATTTGTACTAGCTGCTGTAATTTTCTGCACACTTCCACCCAGCGGGCAACTTTCTGGTAGTAGACCTGCTCAATTAACTGCCCTTTTTCATTA